>Ga0316605_10000018_pt1 | contig 296807 bp, 276 predicted proteins | sample OWC_soil_day20_n_FD_207666 | JGI IMG/M metagenome (GOLD analysis project Ga0316605, IMG submission 207666) | Wetland soil microbial communities from Old Woman Creek delta, Ohio, United States - OWC_soil_day20_noCT | ecosystem: Environmental > Terrestrial > Soil > Wetlands | place: USA: Ohio... | reverse complement strand
CAGCGGTTCTGGCTAGGGGCGCCGCCTTGCAGTACAACGGGTACGGCAAGGCGGCGCAACGACGCCAGAATCATTTTGTTGGCGCTTCCCGGGCGATGTGCTGGACGAAGCGCAGCATGTTGCAGGTGTAGCCGTATTCGTTGTCGTACCAGGCAACGACCTTGACGAAGGTGGGGTCGAGGGCGATGCCGGCCGTGGCGTCGAAAATCGACGGCTTCGGGCAACCGCGAAAATCGGTGGAGACCACCTTTTCGTCGGTATAGCCAAGCACGGTCTTGAGCGGCCCCTTGCTCGAAGCGGCCTTCATCGCGGTGCAGATTTCCTCGTAGGTCGCCGGCTTTTCGAGTTCGACGGTCAGGTCGACCACCGAGACGTCGGACGTCGGCACGCGGAAGGCCATGCCGGTCAGCTTTTTCTTGAGTTCCGGAATGACCTTGCCGACAGCCTTGGCGGCGCCGGTGGTGGACGGAATGATGTTCTCGAGAATGCCGCGCCCACCGCGCCAATCCTTGCTGGATGGGCCATCGACGGTCTTTTGTGTGGCCGTCGCGGCGTGCACCGTGCTCATCAGGCCGCGCTTGATGCCGAAATTGTCGTGCAGCACCTTGGCCACCGGCGCCAGGCAATTGGTCGTGCACGAAGCTGCCGAGACGATGGCTTCGCCGGCGTACTTCTGGTGATTGACGCCGAACACGAACATCGGCGTTTCGTCCTTGGCCGGGGCCGACTGGACGACCTTTCTGGCGCCCGCCGTCAGGTGTCTTGCGCAACTTTCGTGGGTCAGAAAATGCCCGGTCGCCTCAATCACGATATCGGCCTTGACCTCGCCCCAGTTCAGTTCGGCGGCATCCTTGAGGGCGCTGAGGCGGATTTTCTTGCCATTGACGACCAGATGGCAGCCATCGACCGCAATCTTTCCGTCAAAATTGCCGTGCACCGAGTCGTACTTGAGCATGTAGGCGAGGTAGTCCGGTTCGAGCAGGTCGTTGATGGCGACCACCTCGATGTCGGCGAACTCCGCCTCCTTGGCGATGGCCCGGAAGGCCATGCGCCCGATCCGGCCGAAGCCGTTGATTGCCACCCGTATAGGCATGGTGTTGTCTCCTGATGATTAAGAATTCTTGAGCGAGCCGGCCCGTTACGCCCGCAGCAACGGGCGTTCGGGACGGCTTGAATTTGGGTTGGATCCGGTTAGGTGAGCATGGGAAGCGGCTTACTTTCTGTCATACGAACCCCTCCCCAGCCCTCCCCTTCTCAGGGGAGGGAGCCTGATTCCGCGCGATTTTGGGTGCTCCTCCCCTGTCAAGGGGGCGAAGCTGGGGTTTCGTGAAGCAACGCTTCGCGCCAGCGTAGCCGGCTGGCTATGCAAAGCCAGCCGTGGGGGGCGGGAGGGGTTTGCGGACATATCGATCAAAACCCCAAACCGGCGCCTAAAAATCACCATCGCTGCCCCCCGCGCTGACGACGGCGCGCAGCACGGCCTGTACCAGCCTGTCGGCCGTCAGGCCGTAGTGTTCGTAAAGCACTGGCGCCGGTGCCGAGGCGCCGAATTCGTCGATGCCAAGCACCTCGCCGTCGAGGCCGACGTACTTGCGCCAGAAATCGGTCTGCCCAGCCTCGATGGCGACGCGACAGGTTTCGGGCGGCAGCACCAGCTTTTTCCAGCTCGATGGCTGGCGGTCGAAACGTCGGGTGCAGGGCATGGACACGACACGCACCGCTACGCCGCCGGCCTTCAGGATGGCCTGCGCCTGCATGGCGATGGCGACTTCGGAGCCGGTGGCGATGATCACCGCCTGCAGTTGACCGTCGGCTTCGGAGAGCACGTAGCCGCCACGGCTGGCACCTTCCGCCCGACTCGCCGCACCGCCGTATTGCGGCAGGTTTTGGCGCGACAAAAAGAGGGCGGAAGGTCCGTCTTGACGCTCGAGCGCTTCGGCCCAGGCGATGGCTGTTTCCAGCTCGTCGCAGGGGCGCCACAGGTCGAGGCCGGGAATGATGCGCAGGCTGCTGGCGTGTTCGACCGGCTGGTGCGTTGGGCCGTCCTCACCGAGGCCGATGGAATCGTGGGTCAGCACGTGGACGACGCGCTGATTCATCAGGGCACTCATCCGGATGGCATTGCGGGCATAGTCGGAGAACACCGCGAAGGTGCCACCGTAGGGAATCAGTCCGCCGTGCAGGGCGACGCCGTTCATGATCGCCGTCATGCCGAATTCGCGGACGCCGTAGGAAACGTAGTTGGCCTGGCGCTCGCCGGCCTCGTGCAGGGCAACGCTACCCTTGCCGGCGGTCAGGTTGGAACCGGTCAGGTCGGCCGAACCGCCGAGCAGTTCAGGCACGCGGTCGACCAGCAGGTCGAGGCAGTTCTGCGACGACTTGCGGGTGGCGATGGCCGCTTCCTTGCGGCCCGCAGCGGCGAGCAGTTCGCTTTTGATTTCGGGCCATTTTTCCGGTAAACCGTGGGATTGTGTGCGCTCAAACTCGGCGGCGAGTTCCGGATACTGAGTGCGGTAGGCGGCGAATCGGGTCTGCCATCTGGCTTCGGCAGCAGTGCCGGCGATGCTGGCATCCCATGCGGCACGCAGATTGTCCGGCACGGTGAAAGGAGCATGTGGCCAGCCCAGCGCGGCGCGGGTGGCGGCCGTTTCGTCGGCACCGAGCGGCGCACCATGCACGTCGTGCGAACCGGCCTTGTTCGGCGAACCCCAACCGATCTGGGTGCGGCAGACGATCAGGGTCGGCTGGCCGGTGACCACCCTGGCCTCGGCGATGGCGGCGGTCAGTGCGGCTGAATCATGGCCGTCAATCGGCCCGATGACATGCCAGCCGTAGGCGCGGAAGCGGGCCGGGGTGTCGTCGCGGAACCAGCCCTTGACGTGACCATCGATGGAAATTCCGTTGTCGTCATAGAAGCAGGTCAGCTTGTCGAGGCCCCAGACGCCAGCCAGCGAACAGGCTTCGTGGCTGATGCCTTCCATCAGGCAGCCGTCGCCGACGAAGACCCAGGTGCGGTGATCAACAATATCCAGTCCCGGCCGGTTGTAGCGCTGGGCCAGCAGCTTTTCGGCCAGCGCCATGCCGACGGCGTTGGTCAGGCCCTGGCCGAGCGGCCCGGTGGTCGTCTCGACGCCGGGCGTGTGGCCGACTTCGGGGTGGCCGGCGGTGCGGCTGCCGAACTGGCGGAAGTTCTTCAGGTCATCAATGCTCAGGTCGTAGCCGGTCAGGTGCAACAGCGCGTAGAGCAGCATCGAGCCGTGGCCATTCGACAGGACGAAGCGGTCGCGGTCGGCCCACTGCGGGTTGGCCGGATTGTGCTTGAGGTGGTCGCGCCACAGCACTTCGGCAATGTCGGCCATGCCCATCGGCGCGCCGGGGTGGCCGGATTTGGCCTGATTGACGGCATCGATGGCGAGAAAGCGGACGGCATTGGCCAGTTCGCGGCGGAAGGTGGTTTCGGTCTGGTTGCGATCCATGTCTCACTCCATTTTTCTGAATTCAGCTTGCAGTTCGCCATCCCTGTGCGGGCAGGGATGCTGTTCATTGCATTTCCGGAGTCGTTCCCGCAGAGCGGGAACGAAGAATTCCTACGCCCTGCGCTTGTGATCCATCAAGCGCAAAACCATCGGCGTGAAGATCATCTGCATGGCCAAACCCATCTTGCCGCCGGGCACGACCAGGGTGTTCGGGCGGGTCAGCATGGCGCCGTGCAGGATATTCAGCAGATACTGGAAGTCGATTCCCTTCGGGTTGGCGAAGCGGATGACCACCATGCTCTCGTCGGCCGTCGGGATGTCACGGGCGATGAAGGGGTTGGAGGTATCGACGATGGGCACGCGCTGGAAATTGACATGGGTGCGCGAGAACTGCGGGCAGAGGTGGCTGACGTAGTCCGGCATACGGCGCAGGATGGTGTCGGTGACTGCCTCCTGCGAATAGCCGCGCATTTTCTGGTCGCGATGCAGCTTCTGGATCCACTCGAGGTTGATGGTGGGAACCACGCCGACGCACAGGTCGACCTGCTTCGAGATGTCCACTTTCTCACTGGCCCAGGCGCCGTGCAGGCCTTCGTAGAACATCAGGTCGGTGCCTTCGGGAATGTCCTGCCACGGCGTGAAGGTACCGGGCTCCTGCTGCCACGGCTCGGCTTCGCCGGCATCGTGCAGGTATTTGCGGACCTGGCCGCCACCCGTCTTGCCGTAACTGATGAATAGCTGCTCCAGCTCTTCCAGCAGGTTGGCTTCCGGGCCGAAGTGGCTGAAGTTCAGGTTACCCAGTGCTTCCTGCGCCTTCATTTCGGCGCGCATGGCCAGGCGGTCGTAGCGATGAAAGGAATCGCCCTCGACGATCTGCGCCTTCAGCCCTTCACGCCGGAAGATATGCTGGAAGCTCTGCATCACCGTGCTGGTGCCGGCACCGGAGGAACCGGTGATGGCGATGATGGGGTGTTTGATGGACATTTGTTTCTCCCTGCAGATGTGAATTCTTGATCCGATGAAGCCCTAGGCCTGATCGCGAAATAGAGAGCGCTCGGAGAACAGCGGCGAAACAAACGGCCGATCTGCCCCGGTGTCGTATTCCTGGTGATAGCGCTCCAGCCGCTCGACCTCGTTCTTCGAACCGAGGATGACCGGCACGCGCTGGTGCAGGGCGTCCGGCGCCACACTGAGGATGCGCTGACGGCCGGTGCTGGCCGCGCCGCCGGCCTGCTCGATCAGCATCGCCATCGGGTTGGCTTCGTAAAGCAGGCGCAGGCGACCGGGCTTGCTCGGGTCCTTGCTGTCCTTGGGATACATGAAGATGCCGCCGCGAATCAGGATGCGATGCACTTCAGCCACCATCGAGGCAATCCAGCGGGTATTGAAATCCTCGCCACGGACGCCCGTCTTGCCGGCCTTGCACTCGCTGACGTAGCGCTGCACCGGCGGCTCCCAGAAGCGTTCATTGGAGGTGTTGATGGCGAATTCGCGGGTGTCTTCAGGCACCCGGATGTTGGCGTGGGTCAGGAGAAAGTTGCCGCTCTCGCGATCCAGCGTAAAGCCGTGCGTACCATTGCCCAGGGTCAGCACCATCATCGTCGACGGACCGTAGATGGCGTAACCGGCCGCAACCTGTTCGCTGCCCGGCCGCAGGTAATCGCCGAGTTCGGCATCACCGGCAGCCGAGCGGGAAAAGATCGAAAAGATGGTGCCGACCGAGACATTGACATCGCTGTTCGAAGAGCCATCGAGCGGATCGAAAATCAGCAGGTAACGGCCACGCGGGTATTCGGCCGGGATCGGGTACGGATCGTCCATTTCCTCGGAGGCCATGCCGGCCAGTTGGCCGCCCCATTCGCAGTGGCGCAGGATGGCTTCGTTGGTCAGCACATCGAGCTTCTTCTGTACTTCGCCCTGGATGTTGGTACTTTCCAGCGCGCCGTGATGTCCGGCCAGCGCCCCCTTGGCGACCATCGCCGAGATGGTTTTGACGGCGGCGGCGACGTCGATCAGCAGCGCGCCGAGTTCGCCATGGCTGGCGCGGGTGTTTTCGATGACGAACTTCGAGAGGGTGGTACGGCCGAATTGCATGGTGTCTCCAATCATTCTTGTGTTACCGCATTGGCAGCCAAGATAAGTGACTTATTAATTAAGTAACAGTCAGATTTTCTTATCACCTGAGTAAGGCATCGTTTATTAAATGGCCGCTTACCAATTGCATCAGAAATCCTGACTGGCCGCCAGCAAGGCCTCGGGCTATCGTCCGCCGCATGCCCACACTCCAAGCCCTGATCTTCGACGTCGATGGCACGCTGGCCGACACCGAGCGCGACGGCCATCGCCCTGCCTTCAATGCGGCCTTTGCCGAGCACGGACTCAATTGGCACTGGGATGAAAGGCTGTACGGCGAACTGCTCACCATCACCGGCGGCAAGGAACGCATCCGCCACTACGCCACCCGCCACGCGCCCGAGATCGCCGCCCGACCCGGATTCGACGGGCTGGTCCGCGACCTGCACGCCGCCAAGACGCGCCACTACCTGCGCCTGGTCGAATCCGGCAGCCTGCCGCTCCGGCCCGGCGTCGCGGCGCTCATCCGGCAAGCCCGCCAGCACAGCCTGCGCCTCGCCATTGCGACCACGACCACCCCGGAAAACGTCACCGCCCTGCTCCATGCCACGCTCGGGGCGGAGGCGTCAGGCTGGTTCGAGGTCATCGGCGCTGGCGACAGCGTGCCCAACAAAAAGCCGGCCCCCGACATCTACCACTGGGTGCTCGAGCGCCTCACCCTGCCACCGGAAAACTGTCTGGCCATCGAAGACTCGGCCAACGGCCTGCAGGCTGCCCGCGCCGCCGGCCTGCGCTGCCTCGTCACGCCCAACGACTACACCGCCGGCGAAGACTTCAGCAGCGCATGGCAGGTGCTGGCGGACTTGCGGGAGTTCAACCTCGCTGCCATGGGCACCCGCTGAATTTCAAATTTGGCTGTTTTTCCGGCCAAACGGTGCAGGCCCGACTGCCCGCCCCGCCGGGCAAAACTCAAGTTCGTGCTCCCATCGGCCGTAAAGTCTGATAGAACAACCTATTCGGGAGCGAGACCATGAGCGACAAAGAATCCAAAGACAGCCAGGAGCAACCTGCCAAGGCACGATCATTTGAAAAGCCGACCATGATCCTCGTCGCCGTCGCCCTCGTGCTGACGCTGGCCAACACCGTGCTGATCGTCATGAACCCCACCGCCAAGAAGGTCGAGCAATTCAATGAAGAATTGAAGACCGACCTGGCGGAAAGTGTGGCTGCGCTGCACAAGAAGATCGACGGCCTGCGCTCGGCGGAAGCCGAGTGGCAATCCGTGCTCAAAAAAGCCCAGGCCAAGCCCGACGCCATCTACAAGGTCGTCAACACCAAGGACGGCTACCTGACGCTGACGGAAATCGAGAAACCCGAAGGCTCAGCCGCGCAGTAAATCGCCCGGCCGGAAACCCGGCGCCAATCGCCGGGGAGCGGTTATCAAATTTGGCAGGGGTTTTGCGCTTGGCCGGAACGGCCTGCCCGCCTCGCGCCTCGCCCCGGGAAACGCTGAACAACCCGTCATCCGGCGAAAGATGAATCCAGGGAAGTGGTGGCCTGTCGTCGGGAGGCAAAGAATTGCTTAGCGCACAGCGGGAGGAATCGACATTTTTTCAATGCGATCTTCCAGCTCACCAATGTAGGCAGCAAGGGTATTGCCGGATTGCTCCATAAACGATCGGAACTCGTGTTCGAGCCTGTCGATTCTTGCGAGAAGTACATCCCTGGAGTCACCATTTTGGGCAGATTGCTTGTTCAACTCTGCCTCAAGGAAGACGCGCAACTCCGTAAACCGCGACGCTTCGGCTTGATCGGCAAGCTCCCTATTGGCATGCAGTTCCCGTGAATGACGACGTGCCTCGAAAAGAACAGAACCCTGAAGGTAGACGACGAACGCAAGGAAGAGCGTCGTAACGACCGCCAGCAGTCCGAGCATGATCAGGCCCAGCGGCATGTTGACTGTCGTATAGCCCAGTGACAACTCGGTGGGTGCAAGGAATACGCCCCAGTTCAACGCCGCAAAAGCGGCAATCGCAACCAACACGAGTAGCAATATCAGCGAGTGCAGTTTCATCGTAATGCTCCTAGCAGGATGAACATTGAGAAAACAGGAGAAGGAGCTTAACGGCTCAGCTTCAGAAGGCAAACAGAGAACAGAGAACTCTTGTACCACTGTTAGCAGGTCAAAACCGTGGGTTGCCGCACGTTGGGCTCGGGGTGGTTTCCCGGTTGAGCATCAGGGTCTTCCCGGCGGGCGGCGGGCAACGCAAACCGCTACACTTGCCGCTCCCGGCAACTTCAATCACCCCATGGAAAACCTGCTCTACTGGATCGGTCTCGCCGCCGTCGCTGTCAGCGCCCTGACCGGCGTGCTCGACGCCGGGCGCAAGAACATGGACCTGATCGGTGCAGTCATGGTCGGCAGCGCCACGGCACTGGGTGGCGGCACGGTGCGCGATGTGCTGCTCGACCGCAAGGTCTTCTGGATCAGTGATCAGACTTATCTGATCGTGGCGCTGGCCACGGCATTGCTCATTTTCTTCGCGGTGCGCGCGCTGCGTCTTCCATCGAGGCGCTTCCTGATTCCCGATGCCATCGGCCTTGCATTGTTTACCGTGTCCGGCACACAGATCGCGCTGGAATGGCAGGCGCCGTGGCTGGTTGCCAGCCTGCTTGGCGTAATCACGGGGGTGGTTGGCGGCGTGCTGCGCGATGTGCTGTGCAACGAAGTGCCGCTGGTTTTCGTACGCGGCGAACTCTATGCCTCCGCGGCCTGGGCCGGGGCGCTGGCGCTGGTCGGCCTGCAGGGGCTCGGCGTTTCGCCGGTCATCGCCGCCTGGGCCGGCATGGCGGTGGTGCTTGCCGCCCGCCTGCTCGCCATCGCTTTCCGCATTACCCTGCCGACCTACTCGGAACGGCAATAAGCCCGATCAGCGGCTGCTGCTCTTCCAGTTGGCCACGCAGTTTTGCTTGAAGTACTTCAGGGCGCGATCCATGTAGGCATCGGGCATCTGGGGATCGTTATCAGCCAGATGGACTTCCGCATCCGGTTTCAGATCCTGCGACCACATCTGCTTGAGGTCTTCGCGCTGCTCAAACGGGGCGTTCTCTTCGATGAATGCGATCACCGCTTTGGAATCGAGTCCCTTCTCGCGGAAGCTGGCGATGATGCTTTTTGCCTCCTTGAGCAAGGCGGTGGCCTTGGGCGGATGACCGGTCGCCACGCTGAGAAAAATCGTTGCCAGCACGGCGGGATCGTCGGCATTGCCCTTGGTGATGCGTACCCATTCCTTGGCCACCAGCTTGTCGTAGGCGACGACATCTTCTTCCATGACATCCCGAACGAAATAAGCGCCCTGCGCTTCGGCGTGCAGTATTTCGTCGGCTGATTTTTCCGGTGATTTCAGGCGGGGCAATGCGGTATCAATAAATTCCTGCATCGCCTGCCGGGTCATCTGCTCGAAGGCCTCTGGTGCCTCGCGCAGGAAGGCATCGAGCGTTGCCGGCTTGGTCTTGAAGCTTTTCTTGCGCAGCGTTTCAACGAGCTTGATGAACTCGCTCTTCGACGGCATTTCCAGCGTCTTGGGGCCGACGTAGAGCAGCAGCATGGCCGAGCGAATCACTTCCTCGGCGCTGTAGTCTTCACACTCGTCCTGCTTTGCGTTCAACTGCCGCGCCAGCCAGCGGGCGAAATCAATCCGCATCTGGTTGGCCTGGCACTGGGCAACCTGCGCCCGGTAGCTGGCCAGGGAAAGCGGGAAGGCAAAGCTGCGCTCATTGACGAAAATCTTCTGCGCCGATGGGTCCACCCGGCGGGCGTGCAGGCTGGTTTCGCCGGGCATCGCGTGCAGGCGCTTGAGCATCTCGGAGCCGCCCCGCGAATGCGACAGCAGCGTGTTATCGCGCAACGACATGGCGGCGGCGCGCAGATCGCCGTTGGAATAATCTTCGAGATAGAGACTGATCAGGTTGGCCATGCGCGCCACGGCGCTTTCCAGGTCGGTGCGCAGATAGGCGGTGCCGAAATGATCGGCAATCTGGACGATCCCTTTCGGGCCATCGGCCTCCATCCGGGCAATGTCTACCGGCGTCAGGATGCCCTGTGCCAACCCGAAACGGACCGCTTTTTCGAAGTAGGGGCGATCATCGACGACCGCGACTGAGTTATTCACGGTAGCCATTTTTAGAGCGCCGATTCCTCTTCATCCGCTGCTGCAACCGGTGCGGATTTCGGCTTGCTGGCGAGGGCTTCGTCGTCCTCGAGGACTTCGACACGACGCAGCAGGCGGTCGCGCAGGATGATGACGATCTGCTCGAAAATGTCCGGCAGTTCGTGGCGCAGCACCCAGGCGGTTTCCATCCAGTCGTGGTCGGAAACCTCAGAGCGCGGCACCTTGGGGCGCGAGCCGGTGATGGAATTGCCTTCGTGCAGGGCTTCGTCAATCTCTTCGATTTTTTCGTTAAGCCAGGAGATCGATTTCGATTCATGGCCATACTCGGCGTCAAACTCTTCGGAGAAGACGCCTGACATGGCGAAGGCCAGCAGCTCGTCGTCGCGCTCGCCAAAATAATTGGCCAGCACTTCGTAGCCGCCTTCGATCTCGCCAATCGCTTCGAGGTACTCGGCCGCCATTTCCTCGTCGCGGTAAAGCACGGTGTTCATCATGCCGTGCAGCGCAGCGTGGGTCTGGTCACGATAGCGAACTTCAAGAATGACGGCCCGGGCAAACTGCTCCGGTGTGACCAGCATATTGACCACGGTCTGTTTCGATCCGTCGAAGCCGCGCATGATGGCGAGCAAGTCCTTCGGTGCGATGTCGTTCAAGACCTCGACCAGCGCGTCATCGCCGTCGGTATCGGCAATATTGGCCAGGGCCGTTTCGGCGCCCTTCACGTCGCCGGCGAGAATGAGTTGGGATGTCTTGAGTACGACGGGGTGTGTCATGGCATGCCTTATCTAATTTTCGAATGCTGTGGGCTGAGTCTGCGTGGTTCAGGATTTGAGCGAGTCGAAGCCCTGCTCGCCCAGCCAGTCGTCGCCGGCTTCGGCCAGATCCCGGCCTTCGTCGTCACCATCTTCGTCGCTGTTCAGGCTGCCGCGATTTTCCTCGTCGCCACTTTCCTCTTCGTCATCGTCGTTCTTCGACGCCGACTGCGGCGCGCTTTGGTCGAACTTGCGGATAAACTCCAGGCAGGCGGCGGTCACCATGAACTCCTCGCCGGCCCCCTCGGCCAGCACGGCCGCCAGATAAGGGGCGGCCCAGGATTCCAGCTTGACGACGGCACTGACATCAGCCCAGCTCGGGAAGTCACCATCGTCGGGCTCGCACATCACGGCGGCGGCCATGGCCTTGGGGTTGGGGAAGGAAAAGGCGTCGTAAAACACCGGCACCACCATCTCCGGGCTGAATTCGATCATCGGCAGGATGGACTTCAGTTCCTGACGTTTTTCCTTCAGGCGCAGCTTGAGTGCCGAGTTTCCTTCCGAATCGTTCAGCAGATCCTGAATTTCGGCGTCGTAGGACGACGACAACTCGGCGAAGTAATAAGATTTTTTCACGTTTGCATGTTTCCCAGGTGGCTGGACCAGATTTCGCGCGCTACGGCCAGAGGATCGTCGATCAGACTGGTGCGCCGGGTCTCGTCATAGGCCTTGCGGCGATCCACATCAGCCAGAACTTCGTAAGCTTCCTGCACCGCCCGGAACTTGCTGGCGGCATCGGGTTCCGGGTTGCGGTCAGGGTGGAACTGAGCCGCCTTCTTCCGGTAGGCGCTCTTGATGATTTCATTGCTTGCATCCGGCGCAACGCCGAGCAGCCCGTAATAGTCTTTCATAGTGCCTTTATCGGTGGTCAGGGCTCAGCTCGAACCCGAGCGATTCCCTCGCAAAAAACAACGCGTTACGGCCAAAGGCGAATTATCCGTCAACTAAGCCAACAATGCTCCCTCGCTGTCGCCTTGAAGCCATCCGCCATAACGCGGAATGCAAGGGCTGGCCGGCGAGAGCGGGAGATTTTGCCAGAAACAAAAAGGCTCAAACAAGGCGCATATGATCAGCCATCACTTAAGTGTTTGATAAAAACACGTGACTATTATTTATCAATTGCCCTGCCTAGTATTCAGTCCATCGCAGCAGCCCTGACGAATAACCAAGGAGACAAGACGATGGACCAGTCAAACCGCTACGCCGACCTCAGCCTCAGGGAAGAAGACCTGATCGCCGGCGGCCGCCACATTCTGGTGGCCTACAAGATGAAGCCGAAGGCCGGCCACGGCTATCTTGAGGCTGCGGCCCACTTCGCCGCCGAATCGTCTACCGGCACCAACGTCGAGGTGTGCACCACCGACGAATTCACCAAGGGCGTTGATGCGCTGGTCTATCAGATCGACGAGGCAACCGAGGAAATGCGCATCGCCTACCCGATCGATCTCTTCGATCGCAACATCACCGACGGCCGGATGATGATCGTTTCCTTCCTGACGCTGGTCATCGGCAATAACCAGGGCATGGGCGATATCGAGCACGCCAAGATGTACGACTTCTACATGCCGCGCCGGGCCATTGAACTGTTCGACGGCCCGTCCAAGGACATTTCCGACATGTGGCGCATCCTCGGCCGGCCGATCAAGGATGGCGGCTACATTGCCGGCACCATCATCAAGCCGAAGCTCGGCCTGCGCCCGGAACCCTTCGCCCACGCCGCCTACCAGTTCTGGCTGGGTGGCGACTTCATCAAGAACGACGAGCCGCAGGGCAACCAGGTTTTCGCGCCGATGAAGAAGGTCATGCCGCTGGTTTATGACGCGATGAAGCGGGCCATGGATGAAACCGGCGAGGCCAAGATTTTCTCGGCCAACATCACCGCCGACGATCACTATGAAATGGTCGCCCGTGGTGAATACGTCCTCGAAACCTTCGGACCGGACGCCGACAAGGTGGCCTTCCTGGTCGACGGCTACGTTGGCGGTCCGGGGATGATCACCACCGCCCGCCGGCAGTTCCCCAACCAGTACCTGCACTACCACCGCGCCGGCCACGGTGCCGTCACCTCGCCTTCAGCCAAGCGCGGCTACACCGCCTACGTGCTGGCCAAGATGTCCCGCCTGCAAGGGGCCTCCGGCATCCACGTCGGCACCATGGGCTACGGCAAGATGGAAGGCGACAAGGACGACCGCGCCATCGCCTACATCATCGAGCGCGACAGCTACACTGGCCCGGCCTACCACCAGGAGTGGTACGGCATGAAGCCGACGACGCCGATCATTTCCGGCGGCATGAACGCCCTGCGCTTGCCGGGCTTCTTCGAGAACCTCGGCCACGGCAACGTGATCAACACCGCTGGCGGTGGCTCTTACGGCCACATCGACTCTCCGGCTGCCGGCGCCAAGTCGCTGCGCCAGGCCTACGAGTGCTGGAAGGCCAAGGCCGACCCGATCGAATGGGCCAAGGAGCATCCGGAATTTGCCCGCGCCTTCGTTTCCTTCCCCAAGGACGCCGACCAGATCTACCCGGGCTGGCGCGAAAAGCTCGGCGTGCATAAGTAATTACCCCGGCCAACCCCGCTGCGGCGGGGTTTTTCATCTCAGCCAGCGAGAACGAACATGAACCAAGCCGACGCCTACAAGCTGCAGCGCGAACCCTTCTACCAGCCGCAGGGCAACGAAGTGGCACTTTATGCCGCCGCCTACGCCGCCCGCCTGCCGGTCATGCTCAAGGGGCCGACCGGCTGCGGCAAATCGCGCTTTGTCGAGTACATGGCCTGGAAGCTGGGCAAGCCTTTGATCACGGTTGCCTGCAACGAGGACATGACGGCAGCCGATCTGGTCGGCCGCTTCCTGCTCGACGCCAATGGCACCCGCTGGCAGGACGGCCCGCTGACGCTGGCGGCGCGCATCGGCGCCATCTGCTACCTCGACGAAATCGTCGAGGCGCGACAGGACACACTGGTCGTCATCCATCCGCTGACCGACCACCGGCGCGCCCTGCCGCTCGACAAGAAGGGCGAACAGATCGAAGCGCATCCCGATTTCCAGCTGGTCATCTCCTACAACCCCGGCTACCAGAGCCTGATGAAGGATCTGAAGCAATCGACCAAACAGCGCTTCACGGCCTTTCAGTTCGATTACCCGAATCCCACGCTGGAAGCGCAGATCGTGGCCGCCGAAGCTACGGTCGACAGTGACATTGCTGCAAAGCTGGTCGAAGTCGCCCAGGCCGGACGACGGCTGAAAGGGCATGGTCTGGACGAAGGCATCTCGACCCGGCTGATCGTCTATGCCGGCACGCTGATCGGGCGCGGCGTAGCGCCAGTCGATGCCTGCAAGATGGCGATGGTGCGCCCGATCACCGACGATGCCGATGTGATTGATACGCTGGATCACGCCATCACGGCTGTTTTCGGCTAGATAGGCGATGGCCGTTCCCGGCATTCGCAATGTCGCCGACGCCCGCCAGCGGCTGATGGCCAACCCCGAGTCGCAGGCCGCCTGGTCCGGGCTCGACTGCGGCTTTGCCGCCGTCGCTGACATCTTCGACGAATGCTATGGCGCGGCCAAACGGCTGATCGCGACCGAAGCGCTGCCCGACTTCCTCGAAGCAGCCCGCGTCATCGGCAAGCTCGGACGCGGCGCCGAACCGCTGCTGGCCTTTCTCGAACACTGGCCGAAGGTGCTCGAAGCCACCGGACTGTCCCAGTCATCCACGCTGCCCGCCGTTATGGCGGCCATTCGCAGCCTGCAGAAATCTCCGAACGGCCCGGCGATCACGCCGCTGCTGCAAACCCTGGGCGCCGTGGCCACGCGCCTGCGCACGGCCGAAGCGCTGCAGCATTACCTCAGCCTGGTACTCGATCTGGCGACGCGCACTGCCGGCTCGATCCATGGCCATCACCTCACCGAACCCAGCCCCTCCCTGCCTTCTTTCCTCGGCCAGGCACCGCGTCTGCTCGGCGTTGTTTCGCTGGCCGGCCTCAAACGCTGGATCGATGACGGCATCCGCCTGAACGTCGATCATCCTGAAAAGCAGCGCGCCTATTTTTCGCTGGCATCGGCGGATAGCCGCGCCATCCTGCAGCGCGAGCGGGACGGCACCCTGTTCGCCGACATCGAGCGGCGCCTGACGCTGACCCTCGCTGCCCTGTGGCAGGACGACAGCCCGCTCATTCCCTACTCGACGGCATTCAGCGAAGTTCGTCTGCATCCCTATCTCGCCGCCGACGGTATGCGCCTGCCCGATGCGCTGGACGACGAGGCCGGCATTTCTGCTATCGACCGCTACCGCTGCATGCTTGCCCATCTGGCCGGGCATCGCCGCTGGAGCCTCCCGCTGATTGCCGATAACTGGAGCCCGATGCAACGACTGGCGGTCGAAACGCTGGAGGATGCCCGCGTCGACAGCCTGCTGCTGCGCCGCTTTCCCGGCCTCGCCCCGACCCTGCTCGCCCTCCACCCGAAACCGGCCGAAAACGTTTGCGACCCGGCCACCGAGAACTGCCTGCGCCATCGGCTGACCTGTCTGTCCCGTGCCTGTCTCGACCCGGCGCATGGCTATATCGATGCCATGCTCCATGAATTTGCCGAACAGTTCCGCCACCTGCTGGCCGGCGGCGAGGCCTCGACCCGCGCCGTGGCTGATCTTGCGCTGCGCTACGTAACGCGTACCCGGCAGCCCAGCGACCAGTTTCCTAACGTCCATTTCGCCGATACCGAGGTCGATTACCGCGACGACAACCGCCACCTGTGGACCTTCATCGAAGCCGGCGATGAAGAGGAAAGCTTCGAACCGCCACCGACTGCGGCAAACGATGAACCGGCCGGCCTGCCGCCGCGCCACTACCCGGAATGGGATCTCGCCACCCAAGGCTATCTTCCCGACTGGACGGCCGTCTACGAAGCGCTGCATCCATCCGGCAGCGCCGCCGACATCGACCGCCTGCTGGAAAAACACGCCATCCTCGCCCGGCAACTGAAGCGCCTGCTCGACCTGCTCAAGCCTCAGGACCGCGTGCGCCTGCGCTATCAGGAAGAAGGCAGCGAACTCGACCTCGATGTAGCTGTGCGCGCGCTGGTCGATCTCAAGAGCGGCCACCAGCCCGAGACGCGCATCAACATCAGCCACCAAACCAATGGCCGCGACATCAGCGTGCTGCTATTGATCGATCTCTCGCAGTCGCTCAACGCCACGCTGCCGGGCAGCGGCCAGACCATTCTCGACACCGCCCGCGAGGCGGTTGCCCTGCTCGGCTGGGCGATCGATCAACTGGGTGACGCCTGCGCCATCGCCGGTTTTCATTCCAACAGCCGGCACGAAGTGCGCTACCACCACATCAAGGGCTTCTCCGAACCCTGGGACGACCCGGTCAAGGCACGCTTGGCCGCGGTTGAAGCCGGATGGTCGACCCGCATGGGGGCCGCCATGCGCCATGCCGGTCAGATGCTGGCAGCGCGTCGGACGGAAAAGCGCATCCTGCTTGTCATGACCGACGGTGAGCCGGCCGACATCGATGTCACCGACCCGCAGCACCTGATCGCCGACACGAAAAAAGCCGTCGAAGAACTGAGTACCGCGGGCATCAGCACCTTCTGCCTGAGCCTCGACCCCCAGGCCGACAGCTACGTCGGAAGTATCTTTGGCCACAACTGGCGGGTACTCGACTGCATCGAGCGCCTGCCCGAACAGTTGCCGATGGTGTACCTGAACCTGACGCGCTGATTGACGCCAATCACGCCGCCTTCTAAAGTCAGCAAAAGCTGAAGCCAACCACTCGACCATTCAGGCTAACATGAACTTCATCCGTACCCTGACACTCCGCCAGTTGCAGATCTTCGTCGTCGCCGCCCGCCACTTGAGCTACGCCCGCGCCGCCGAGGAACTGCACCTGACGCCTCCGGCAGTCTCGATGCAGTTGAAGCAGCTCGAAGACAACGTTGGCCTGCCGCTGTTCGAACGGATGGGGCGCGGTGTCGCACTGACCGATGCCGGCGACCTGCTGATGCACCACGCGCTGCGCGTGCTCGGCGAAATCAAGGATGCCGAGGCCAACCTGCAAGGCCTGCTCGGCGCTGAGGCCGGCCAGTTGTCGGTCGGCCTGGTCAGCACCGCCAAGTATTTCATGCCCCGCCTGCTCGCCCAGTTTTCGCAAGCCCACCCCGGCATTGAGGTGCAGTTCTCGGTCGGTAACCGCGAAAGCCTGCTGCAAAAGCTGCAGGACAACGCCATCGACCTCGCCGTCATGGGTCGCATCCCGGTCGAAATCGACGCCCACGCCGAGCCGATGGCCAGCCATCCCTACGTGGTAATCGGACCATCCGACCACCCCCTGCGTGACGCCCGCCGCTTTGATTTTCAGGAACTGCGCCACGACACCTTCCTGCTCCGCGAGGAAGGCTCCGGCTCGCGCCGCGTTGCCGAAGAAATGTTCAAGAACCACCTGTTCACGCCAGCCCGCACCATCAGCATGGGCAGCAACGAGACGATCAAGCAGGCAGTGATGGCCGGCATGGGCATCGCGCTGATTTCATTGCACACCCTGCCGCTGGAATTGAAGACCGCCGAGGTCAGCGTTTTCGACGTCATCGGCACGCCGATCGAGCGCACCTGGTACGTTGTACACATGAACAGCAAGCGCCTGCTGCCGGCCGGTCAGCGCTTCCGCGAATTCCTGCTCGAACAGGCGGCGCCGGGACTGGAAAAGGAATTCGGCCGATACCTGACGGCGCGCACGGCAAGCCCGGCCGCTTAAGCTACAATCTGGTGCACTGCAACATGACCACATCGACAACGATCATGCATCCCCGCCTAGCGCTCTCCGAGCTGCAGGAGCATCCGCTCCGCCAGCGCCTGAACAACGAATTCCATGCCCGGCCGCCCGTGCCGCTGGTCGGGGCGATGCTCGTCTCGCACATGGTCTTCAAGCACAGCACCGAGAAGGCGCCGGCCGCCCGCGACAACCTCGCCAAGCTCTGCCAGGGCCACGTCTGCAACTCGATCGAAAGCTCGGATTCGCACCTGATGATCGACACCGGCGCCTTCCGCATGCGTTGGGAGCTGCACACCGAATTTTCCAGCTACACCTTCTTCCGGCCGCTGGCCAGCGGCGAGGAGTTGCACCCGGATGTCACCGCCTTCGACGCAGTGCATCCCGAGTGGATTTCCGGCATCCCCGGCAAGCTCATCGTCGCCACCCACGTCGAGTTGCGCTCAACCGACGAAATCAGCCCGGAGTCGATTCTCGCCAGCCTGACGCCAAACGGCCGGACAATGGTCGCCGCCAAGGTAGCCGACGACACCGCCTGGATCTTCACCGACTTCAAGATCGACAACGGCTTCTCGCGCTTTCTCGTCCTCAACGCCGGCATGACCCAGCGCCAAACTGGCCGCACCGTGCAGCGCCTGGTCGAGATCGAGACCTACCGGATGATGTCGCTGCTCGGCCTGCCGGTCGCCAAGGAAGTCGGCCGCTGGCTGTACGACGGCGAAAAGAAGCTGGCCGAACTGATGGACCGCATCGGCCAGGCCAATTCGCCAGCTGACGAACGCGAGGCGCTTGGCATCCTTTCTGCCCTTGCCGCCGACGTCGAACACTCCGTCGCCCGCACCACCTTCCGCTTTGGCGCTTCACGCGCCTATCACGGGCTCGTCATGCAGCGCATCGAGGAACTGCGCGAAACACGCATCTCCGGCCTGCCGACCTTCTTCGAATTCATGCAGCGCCGCCTGATGCCGGCCATGAACACCTGCGAGGCGATCAGCCGCCGCCAGGAAGAACTCTCGGCCCGCGTCGCCCGCAACAGCCAACTGCTACGCACCCGCGTCGATCTCGAACTGGAGCGCCAGAATCAGGAACTGCTCGGCCAGATGAACAGCCGCGCCAAGCTGCAACTGCGCCTGCAGGAAACCGTCGAAGGCCTGTCAGTGGTCGTGCTGACGTACTACGGATCGCAGCTGGTGCAGTATCTGGCCAAGGGAACGAAGGATCTGCACCACATGAACACCGATGTGATCACCGCGATTTCGATCCCGGTCATCGCCGGGTTGGTGTTCTGGGGGACGCGGCGGATGCGGAAGAAACTTGCCGCCGAAGAGGGCGGCACGGCTTGAGGCACCGGTAGTTTTCTGAAACGTAGCTTTCCGCGCTTGAGGCGCGGGCGTACTTTCTTCTTGCTTCGCCAAGAAGAAAGTAGCCAAAGAAGAAGGCGACCCTGGGTCGGTGCCGGCTGCGCCGGTTCCCTGTGCTACTCGGGACTGGCGGGGGCTGCGGAACTCGGGCTTCGCCCTCAGACAGTCCTCGCCCTTTTCCCGCCAGCCCCTGCGTTGCTCGGCACCTTTCAAGGGGCCCGGTGAAACGATCCGTAGTTGAGTTTGGGTGCCTGAATGACAGATTTCATTTTTGGCTGCTTTTTCCGGTTGACCGTGCAAACCGGTTTTTTGCGACGAATTGCTGAGCCCGGACGCCTTTGGTGGCCCCATGAGAGGCGCTGAGCAACTCAGGCTGGCCGGGGGGCAGTCGGCTTGCCATGTTTGAGCCGCAGGCGAGTTCTGGCAAGCCGCCCGGCTCGCCGAGTAGCGCAAGGAACCCCGAAGGGGCACCGACCCTGGGTTCGCCTTTTCTTTGGCTACTTTCTTTTGGCGAAGCAAAAGAAAGTACGCCCGCCCTCAAGGCGGAAAGCGATGGTCCAGAAAACCCTCCACCTTTATAATCCTTCCTTTGCTCATTTCGGGAACATGACCGTGACCGCTCCGCTTTTCGAATCCACCATCACCAGCCTGCCGCTCCTCAACAAGGGCAAGGTCCGCGACATCTACGCCGTCGACGCCGACAAGCTGCTGATCGTCACCACCGACCGCCTGTCCGCCTTCGACGTCATCCTGCCGGACCCGATTCCGCGCAAGGGCGAAGTCCTGCAGGCTGTGGCCAACTTCTGGTTCGACAAGCTCGGCCACATCGTGCCGAACCAATTGACCGGCGTCGATCCGGAAACCGTCGTCGCCGAAAACGAGCGTGGCCAGGTGCGCGGCCGTGCCGTCGTCGTCAAGCGTCTGAAGCCGTTGCCGATCGAAGCCGTCGTTCGCGGCTACGTGATCGGTTCGGGCTGGAAGGATTATCAGGAAACCGGCGCCATCTGCGGTATCGCCCTGCCACCGGGCCTCAAGATGGCCGCCAAGCTGCCGTCCCCGATCTTCACGCCGGCCACCAAGGCCGCCGTCGGCGACCATGACGAAAACGTCTCCTTCGCCACCGCCCAGGCCAACTGCGCCGCCGACCTCGCCGAAGCGCTGGCCGGCACCGGCAAGAACGGCGCTGGCCTGGCCGACGAAGCCCGCATCGCCGCCATCCGCCTGTACGAAGAAGCTTCAGCTTACGCCCGTGGCCGCGGCATCATCATCGCCGACACCAAGTTCGAATTCGGCATCGATGCCGCCGGCACCCTGCACCTGATCGACGAAGCCCTGACCCCGGATTCCTCGCGTTTCTGGCCAGCCGAGCAGTATCAGGAAGGCAGCAACCCGCCGTCCTACGACAAGCAGTACGTCCGCGACTACCTGGAAACCCTGGACTGGGGCAAAGTCGCCCCGGGCCCGAAGCTGCCGGCCGATGTCATCGCCCGGACCAGCGCCAAGTACATCGAAGCTTACGAAAAGCTCACCGGCAAGACGCTGTAATCGTTTTGTCTGAACCCGGCCCGCGTGGCCGGGTCAAATGGCTGTAGCCTCTTTGGGAGACAGCCATGAAATATCACTCCGAGCATTTCTCGCATTCCGAATCAGATCTGCCGGGCATCCGCCAGATCGCCATGGACCGCCCGCTGGCCTGGCTCAAGGCGGGCTGGCACGACCTGAAGGCCAACCCGCTGCCCTCGCTGGCCTATGGCCTGCTCTTTGCGCTGGGCGGCGACTTCATCATCCTCGCCCTGCTCCAGAGCCCGCACCTGCTCACCGTCTCGATCTCCGGCTTTTTCCTCGTCGCGCCGCTCCTCGCGGCCGGGCTTTACGAGTTGAGCCGGCGCACAGAGGCCGGCGAGAAAATCCTGTTCATCGACTCTCTGAAGTGCTTCCAGCGCAACGGCCAGTCGCTGGCCTTCTTTGGACTGATCCTGGCCCTCATCGTACTGATGTGGGAGCGCTTTTCCGCCGTCGCCTTCGCCCTGATCGACGCCACTTCGGCACCGATGGCCAGTGCCTACCTCAATGAAATCCTCTTCGACGGCCAGCACCTCGCCTTCACTGCCACCTGGTTCCTGCTCGGCGGCGTATTGGCGCTCTTCGTCTATGCGCTGAGCGTCGTTGCGGTACCGCTCATGCTTGACCGCGACGCCGATGTCGCCACGGCCATGATGACCAGCCTGCGCGCCTTCATGCGCAATGCCGCTCCGCTGCTGCTGTGGGCAGCCCTGCTCGTCGGCCTGACCCTGCTTGGTTTCTCCACCCTGCTCTTCGGCCTGGTCCTGATCATGCCAATTCTCGGCCATGCCTCGTGGCATGCCTACCGCGAGCTTGTAGAATAGGGGTTCTGCCCCCAGATTCAACGGGCGGCCTGACCGCCCGTTTTTCTTGCCTGGAATATAAAAATGACGACCGCCAATCCCCTGCTCGACTTCTCCGATCTGCCGCGTTTCGATACCGTTCAGCCCGAACACGTCAAACCGGCCATCGAATCGCTATTGACCGAAGGCCGTGCGCTGATCGAACGCTTGACCGCCGACACCACCCCGGCTACCTGGAAGGACTTTGCCGGCGCGCTGTCCGATGGCCTGGAGCCGTTCGGCCGCGCCTGGGGCATCGTCGGCCACCTGCACTCGGTCAATGACATCCCGGCCTGGCGCGAGGCGTACAACGAAATGCTGCCGGAGGTCTCGCGCTTCTACGCCGAACTCGGCCAGAACCTCAAGCTCTTCGAGAAATACAAGGCGCTGCGCGACAGCGCCGAATACGCCACGCTGAGCGTCGAGCAGAAAAAGATCGTCAACAACGAGGTGCGCGATTTCCGCCTGTCCGGCGCCGAGTTGCCGGATGACCAGAAGCCGCGCTTCCAGGCCATCATGGAAGAACTGTCGCAACTCTCGGCCAAGTTCGCCGAAAACCTGCTCGACGCGACCAATGCCTTTTCCGAAATCGTCACCGACGAAGCCCTGCTCGCCGGCCTGCCCGACGATGCCAAGGAAGCCGCGAAAACCGCAGCCGAAAAAGCCGGCGTCGAAGGCTGGCGTTTCAGCCTGCAAGCCCCGTCCTACGGCCCGGTCATGCAGTACGCCGACAACCGCGAACTGCGCGCCCGCATGTACCGCGCCTACGCCACCCGCGCCGCTGAATTCCACGACGGTTCGAGCAAGCCGGAATGGGACAACACGCCGATCATCCAGCGCATGCTCGAACTGCGCGTCGAAGACGCCAAGATGCTCGGCTTCAACAATTTCGCCGAAGTCTCGCTGGCCCCGAAAATGGCCGACACGCCGGCTCAGGTGCTCGCTTTCCTGCGCGAACTGGCGGCCAAGGCCAAGCCGTTTGCCGAAAAGGACATCGCCGAACTGCGCGCTTTCGCCAAGGATGAACTCGGCCTGACCGACTTCCAGCCCTGGGATGCAGCCTACGTTTCGGAAAAGCTGCTGCAAAAGCGCTATGCCTTCTCCGAACAGGAAGTGAAGCAGTATTTCACCGAGCCGAAAGTGCTGGGCGGCCTCTTCAAGGTCATCGAAAGCCTGTTCAACGTCAAGGTGAAGCCGGATACGGCGCCGGTCTGGCACGAGGACGTCCGTTTCTACCGCCTGGAAACGCCGGCCGGCGATCTGGTCGGCCAGTTCTACCTCGACCTTTACGCCCGTGAAACCAAGCGCGGCGGCGCCTGGATGGACGAAGCCCGCTCGCGCCGCCGGGTGCTCAACGGCATCCAGAAACCGATTGCCTACCTCAATTGCAATTTCTCGCGCCCGAACGGTGACAAACCGGCGACTTTCACGCACGACGACGTCACGACGCTGTTTCACGAAACTGGCCACGGCCTGCACCACCTCTTGACGCGCGGCGAAGAACTCGGCGTTTCGGGCATCCACGGCGTCGAATGGGACGCCGTCGAACTGCCCTCGCAGTTCATGGAAAATTATTGCTGGGAATGGGAAGTGGTCGAGGGGATGACCGCGCACGTCGATACCGGCGCCACGCTGCCGCGCGAACTGTTCGACAAGATGCTGGCCGCCAAGAACTTCCAGAGCGGCATGATGGCCGTGCGCCAGATCGAGTTCTCGCTGTTCGACATGCTGATCCATTCCGACTTTGACCCGAAATCCGGGTTGACCGTGATGGACGTGCTCAACGATGTGCGCAAGGAAGTCGCCGTGCTGCTGCCGCCCGCATGGCACCGTTTCCCGAACAGCTTCTCGCACATTTTCGGCGGTGGCTACGGCGCCGGCTATTTCAGCTACAAGTGGGCTGAAGTGCTGTCAGCCGACGCCTATGCGGCCTTCGAAGAGGCTGGCGATCCGTTCGATGCCACCGTTGGCAAACGCTTCCTCGACGAGATCCTGTCGGTCGGCGGTTCGCGCCCGGCCATCGAGTCGTTCAAGGCCTTCCGCGGCCGCGAACCGAGCGTTGATGCACTGCTTCGTCATAGCGGTATGATTGCAGCCTAAGCAGCTCAAACGAGGGAGAGAACAATGCGTTACCTGCTCATGCTTTGCCTGGCTGTGGCCAGCACCTGCGCCCTGGCCGATACCTACCGCTGGGTCGATTCAGGCGGCCGCACGGTCGTCTCGGATACACCTCCACCGGGAAAAACCAAAGGTGTCGTCAAGAACGGCGAAAAAGCCGAGGCTGGCGACAATCAGAGTTTTGCCACCAGGAAGGCCGCCGAAGCATTTCCGGTGATCTTGTACACCACGGCCGAATGCGTCAATGAATGCAAGCAGGCCCGCGACCTGCTGAATGGCCGCGGCGTACCCTTCACCGAAAAAATGCTGCAGACGCAAGCCGAAATCGATGAACTGAAGCAGTTGATCGGTGACGCTTTCGTACCTGCACTGAAGGTCGGCAACCAGCGCTTCCGCGGCTTCGAAGCCGGCGCCTACGACAACCTGCTCGATCTGGCAGGCTACCCGAAGACTGCCGCCTACGGCGCCAAACCCTCGGGTGGCTTGAGCAAGTGAAGATCGCCAGCTGGAACGTCAACTCCTTAAAGGTTCGCCTGCCGCATCTGCTCGACTGGCTGGCCTCGGCAAAACCAGATGCACTGTGCCTGCAGGAGCTGAAACTCGAAGACCACAATTTTCCCCGTACTGAAATCGAGGCGGCGGGCTATCACGTCGCCTTCTCCGGCCAGAAGACCTACAACGGCGTTGCCCTGCTCGCCCGCGAACCGATTGCCGATGTCGTCTGCGGCAACCCGCATTTTCCGGACGAGCAGAAACGCCTGATCAGCGGCACGATCGGCGACACGCGCGTCATCGGCGCCTACATGCCGAACGGCCAGGAGGTCGGCTGCGACAAGTATGACTACAAGCTGCGCTGGCTCGACGGGCTGGCCGTTTGGCTCGGCGAAGAGATGGCCAAATACCCCAAACTGGCGCTGTGCGGCGATTACAACATCGCACCGGATGACCGCGATGTGCACGACCCGAAACGCTGGGCCGACTGCATTCTCGTCTCGCCGCCCGAACGCGCCGCTTTCCAGCGCTTGATCAACCTCGGCCTGAGCGACAGTTTCCGGCTCTTCGAACAACCGGAAAAAACCTTCTCGTGGTGGGACTACCGCATGCTCGGTTTCCAGAAAAACCAGGGCTTGCGCATCGACCACATCCTGCTCTCGAAACCGCTGGCTGAAAGCTGCACGGCGGCCGGCATCGACCGCGCGCCGCGCAAGCTGGAGCGCCCATCTGACCATGCCCCGGTTTGGGCAACGGTGGATTGAAGCCAATGGCCGTCACGCTTGACCAGACCACGCTGGGCAATCTTTATCCGGCGCTCGCCAGCCTGCCAGCAGGGCGCCTGGCCACGCTGCTCCAGCCACAGGCCATCATGCATCTGCCGGCCGGCACCCAGGTTTTCGCCGAACATCAGCCGTGCCAGGGCTTCCCTCTGCTAATCGAAGGCAGCATCAAAGTCATCAAGCTGGCTGCCAACGGCCGCGAGCTGATGCTCTATCGCGTCGCCCCGGGCGGTTCGTGCATCATCACTTCCAGCTGTTTACTTGGTCACACCGACTACAACGCCCGTGGCATCGCTGAAACACCGCTCACGCTGCTGGCATTGCCGGTCAAGGATTTCTCGGCACTGATGGTCGAGCATCCGCCGTTCCGCGATTTTGTTTTTCACCTGTTTGCCGACCGTATTGGCGAACTGATGCAACTGGTCGAGGAAGTTGCCTTCGCGCGGCTTGACCAGCGGCTGGCCAAACTGATCCTGGCTCGCAATGAGACAACGCTCAGCGTCACTCACCAGCAACTGGCCGATGAACTGGGCAGCGTCCGCGAAATCGTCAGCCGCCTGCTCAAGGGCTTTGCCGCCCAAGGGCTGGTCACACTGGGCCGCGAGCAGTTGACGATCACCGATCGCGAGAGTTTGCAAAAACTTGCAGCTGTGTGACTCAGGTTACATACCGCGTCGTGCTACACCGTTACATTGGCGTCGTACACATAACCTGACGGAGAAAACACCATGGCTGCAAATGTTGGCGGTATCGACAAAATCCTTCGCATCGTTGCTGGCGCCGGCCTGATCGGCGCAACCGCAGCAGGCATGCTGCCGGTCTGGGGCTACATCGGCATCGTTCCCCTTGCCACCGGCCTGATGGGCTGGTGCCCGGCCTACACGCTGCTCGGCATGAACACCTGCCCGATGAAGAAGTAATTCGGCACGTTGCCCGTAAAAAACCCGCTTCGGCGGGTTTTTTATTTGGTTAACACCCGCTCGATCAGCTCAGGTAATTGGCGATCCGCACGTAATCCTCAACTGAAACATCCTCTGCCCGCAGGGTCGGGGTGATACCCAACTCGGCGAAAGCGGCCTCGCTCAGCAGGCTTTTCATGGTGTTGCGCAGCATCTTGCGGCGTTGCGAGAACGCCGTCAGTACTACCTGGGCCAGCTTTTCCTGGCTCTTGGCATTCAACTCCGACACGGGCTTCGGGATCAGGCGGACGACAGCCGACTGGACCTTGGGCGGGGGGTCAAAGCTTTCCGGTGGCACATCGATCAGCCACTCCAGATAGAACCGGTACTGCAACATCACCGACATCCGGCCAAAATCAGCATCACCCGGTTCTGCCACCATGCGCTCGACGACTTCCTTCTGCAGCATGAAATGCATGTCACGAACGATGTCGACGTACTCGGCCAGATGAAAAAGCAGCGGCGTCGAGATGTTGTAAGGCAGGTTGCCGACCAGCCGCAGATCCTTGCCGATACTGGCGAAGTCGAAGGCAAGCGCATCGCCTTCGTGGATGGTCATGCGTTCCGGCGTGTGCTGTTTTTTCAGGCGGGCAATCAGGTCACGGTCGATTTCAACGACGTGCAGGTGATCGACGCGAGCCATCAGCGGCTCGGTAATCGCCCCCAGGCCCGGACCAATTTCGACGACCGTCTCGTCCCGTTTTGGATCAATGGCTGAGATGATGGCAGCGATGATGCCGTGATCGACCAGAAAATTCTGACCGAAGCGTTTGCGGGCGACGTGGCCTTTCATTTGTTGCTCCTTTTGGCCATGCGGGCCGCTTCGGCAATCGACTCAAACAGACTACCCGGATCAGCCTTGCCCGTGCCGGCCAGTTCCAGCGCAGTGCCATGGTCGACCGAGGTGCGAATGATCGGCAGGCCAAGAGTGACGTTGATCCCTTTGCCGAAGGTGGCGTATTTCAATGCGGTCAGGCCCTGATCGTGATACATGGCGAGCACGGCATCGCCTTGGGCAAGGATGGGCGGCGTAAACATCGTATCGGCCGGATACGGGCCGGATAGCGCCATGCCCTCGGCCCGAAGCTTTTCGAGAACGGGCGAGATGACTTCGATTTCTTCCATGCCGAGATAGCCGCCTTCGCCGGCATGCGGATTCAGACCTGCGACCAGGATGCGCGGCTGGGCAAGACCGTACTTGGCGCGCAGATCAGCATGCAGGATGCGCAGGGTTTTCTCGAGTACTTCTGCCGTAATCGCTACCGAAACATCCTTCAGCGGCAGGTGTGTCGTGACCAGCGCAACGCGCAGCGGGCCACGTTCGGTCTCTCCAGCCAGCATCATGACGACAAGCGGCGTGCCGGTATTTTCAGCGAGGTATTCGGTATGCCCGGTGAAGTGCACGCCCGCTTCGTTGATGACACCTTTGTGCACCGGTGCTGTGGCCATTGCGGCGAACTCACCGGACTGGCAGCCGGCCAGAGCGCGGTCGAGCAGGGAAAGCACATAGTGACCGTTGGCGGCATCAAGCTTGCCTGCCTGCGAAGGAACTGCCAGAGGAATGTGCAGCACATCAATGGTCCCAGCTGCTTGCGGCTGGCCCTCGATGTAATCACGAAGAACTACATTCAGGCCGATTTGAGCCGCACGCGCTTCCAGAAGGCTGCGATCGCCAAGGATGACCGGGTACGCATCGCCGTCAATTTCTGCCAGTCGCAAACAGAGCTCCGGCCCGATGCCAGCCGGCTCGCCGCTGGTGACGGCTATGACCGGGCGCATCACTGTTCGTCGAGGCGGTTTTCGACGTAAGTCCGGTCGCGCAACTGACGCAACCAATCCTGATAGGCGTCGTCCAGTTTGCGCTCACGCAAGGCCTGACGAGCCACGGCGCGCTGGCGCTCGGCAGAAACGTCGCGTTCGCGGCGCTCAAGCACCTGGATCAAGTGCATGCCGAAAGGCGACTGGACGACCTGGCTGACCTCGTTGACTTTCAGCCCATCCATCGCCCGTTCGAATTCTGGCACCGTATCTCCGGGGTTGAGCCAGCCCAGTTCGCCGCCCTTGGCGGCAGAGCCATCCTGCGAGTAAAGACGGGCCTGCTCGGCGAAATCAACGCCGTTGGCGACGCGTTCGCGCACGGCCTCCAGCTTGCGCCTGGCCTCAGCCTCGGAAACCACTTCGTTGATGCGAATCAGGATGTGACGCGCATGGGTCTGCTGCACCGAAGCCTGGGCGCTACCACCGCGCTTTCCGACCAGCTTGACGATATGAAAACCAGCCGATGAACGTAGCAGGTCGCTGACTTCGCCTGACTGCAGACGCGATCCGGCTTCAGCGTAAAGCGCCGGCAGACGGGCCAGCGGACGCCAGCCAAGATCGCCGCCCTGCAGGGCATCAGGCGCATCGGAAAAAGCAGCCGTCAGTTCGGCAAAGTTCTCGCCGGCACGCGCCCGTTTAAGGGCTTGCTCGCCACGTAGCCGCAGTTTCTGCAACTGTTCCGGCGTCGCCGACTCCGGGGCGCGCAACAGGATATGCGCCAGCTGATATTCTTCTGCACTACCACTGGCCGTCTGGTTGGCCAGATAGTTGTCGATTTCGCCTTCGGAAATGACCAGTTTGCTGTCCACTTCGCGTTCACGCAGGCGGACGGTAATCATCTCGTTGCGAATTTCCTCACGGAACTGGGCGTACTGGACCCCGTCCTTTTCCAGCGCTGCACGGAACTGCTGCGGTGTCATCTTGTTGCCGGCCGCAATCCGGCCGATGGCCAGATCCAGCTGACCATCATCGATCTTCATTCCGGTCTCACGCCCATAGAGCAACTGCGCACGCTCCATGATCAGGCGCTCCAGCATCTGGCGCTCCAGGACATCCTGCGGCGGCAATGGTGTTCCCTGTTTCTGCAATTGTTTGAGCGCGGCCGCCAAACGGGTACGCAATTCGAAATAGGTAATCACATCGCTACCGACAACCGCCACGATACGGTCAGCTTCGACGGGATCCTGCGGCGCGGCAGACAGCGGTTGCGCCAGCAAGCCGCCAAGGCAGCTCATCAGGATAATCAGGTGGCGAAGATATTGGGTCATGGTCATCATTGGGTGGTAAGCAGGCTGCTGCTGGTGGGCAGTTCGTTGATCTTGCCGTAGCCGGGAATGCTGCGTCGGAGGAGGCCGATCGGATTGGAACCGATACTGCCGAAATCGTTAAGTTCGAGCTGGAAAAATATTGAATCGTTCGGAGTGCCGGAAATTGCTGCGAGTCTTTGGCCAACGAGCCGAACCGCCCAGCAACCGGCGTTGTACTCCACGCCGGCAATCGTTTCAAGTGCCCTGTTATCACGCAGCGAATAATTGAAGCGGCCGACGGCGTACCAGTTCGCTGAAACCGGCCACTGGCCGGCAATGTCGAACTGATCAACAGTAGACAATGTGGTCAGCGGATCACGCGTATATCGGTAACTGGCCGAGAGCACCTTGCCAAGTTCCGGCTGGAAACGCACCCCAGCCGAGAAGCGTTCGCTGACGTTCTCCCGGTAGTTGTACTCCCACGCCACATCGGCATAGGTTTTGGGCGCCACCAGCCCATTGACCGCGGCAACGAGGTTCGAAAAATCCGCCTGACGGGTCGTTTCGCCGGTGATGGAAACACGCTGCGGCTTGAAGTAATACCGCTGACCTACCATTGCCTTGAAGCGTTCAACCCCAGTTTCGCCATCAAGCAGGCGTGTCGTGACGGCCGCCGTCAATTGGTTGGCGTCGTTTATCCGGTCATAGCCGCTGTAACGGTTCTCGGAGAATATCTGGGCAAAATTGAAGTCGGACAGGCCGGAATCAAACAAGGGAATCTGGCTCTGATCCTTGTAGGGAATATTGACGTAGTAAAGACGCGGTTCCAGCGTCTGGATATAACCACGACCGAACCAGTCGCCCTCGCGCTCCAGAATCACCGTCGAATCCAGCGTAAAAGTCGGCAAGACCCGGGAAACACTCTCAGGCAGTCCAGATACCTGCTGATCGAGCGTGTACTTGCTCATGTGCAGGCCAACTTTGGGCGTGATCTGGAAAGCCGGGTGAACGATGGGCAGGGAAAGCTGGGGGTAGAACACGAGACGATCGCCCTGCACCTTGCCGGCATCAACGTGGGTAAACCGCGAGAATTGACCGACCATGCTGAAATCGGTTTTCCAGATATTCGGTTTATAGCCAACGACATTCAGCTGCGGCTCGAGAAAATAGGGTCTCGCCACCGGATTGGCCGGATCGATCTGCAGCGTCTGGTAGCGCAAGACCTGCAAATTGGTCTGCAACCAGGGCGACGGTGAATAACCCAGCGAGACCTGGCGGGGCAATTGTGTCTGCGAGGTTTGCAGCAAGCGGGACGATAAATCCTGCCAGTAGAGATCGTCGGAAACCCCATTCCAGTTCAGCGCGGCGGAGACACCCTGACCCAGATTGTGTCGATGCTCAAAACGATAGCCGTAGCGGCTGCGTCCCAGCATTTCGTCGTTTGGCAAATATTCAAAACGCGCCTGCCCCTCGTAATAGTGATCCACATAACGGGCGTCGGCACCGAGTTGCGCCCCGCGCTTGCTCATGTAGCGCGGAATGAGCGTCAAGTCGTAATTGGGCGCAAGATTCAGATAGTACGGTACTGAAATATCCAGGCCGCTGCGGGTAGACGCCGAGAAATGGGGATGCAGAATCCCCGTACGACGTTGGGCGCTCAGCGGGAAGGAGGCAATCGGCGTATAGACGATGGGCACACCACCAAACCACAGCGTCGCATTCTTGGCCGTACCCTCGCTGCGATCGTAATCAAGATGCGTTTCCGAGGTTTTCAGATACCAGTCGGCCTGCCCCGGCTTGCAGGTGGAATAGGTATTCGAAAACAGCGACATCTGGTTTTCGCCCTCAAACTCGATGCGCTCGGCGTAACCGTTGGCCTCGGAAGAGCGGGGCGGGGGCAACTTCGTCGGCAACCCATAGCTATTGGAAACATTGAGCATCATCGGCGCCCCGGAGGTGCTCGCGTTGCTGCTCGCCACGGTCACCACGGTCTGCTGCGGGGCATAGAAGCGACTCGGCACCTCCTTGACGATATGGTAGGTCACCTGCTCGGCCGAACCGATCTGGTCGGCCAGTTTCATCCGCATGTGCGGTGCACTGATTTCGGCGCCATCCTGCAGCATACGCACTGAACCAGTCGCTTCGACTTCATCCTCAAGTGGCCGATAGGTCAGACGATCGGCAAAAATGAGCGTTCCAACCTTGCGGAGTTCGACATCACCCTCCGCTTCGGTAATTTCGTCAGCCTGTCCCTCAATCTGATCGGCCACGATGAACAGCGGGTAAGCATCGTCTTTCTTCAGCTCGATTGGCTTTTCCTGAGCGAGCGTTGTTGCCGCGGGCTCTACTGGCTGCTTTTTCTTGCTCAGCACATCAAACTTGCGTTCTTTTCGCAGGTTCAGCGGAAAATCACTGACTGCTGCCAACTGGATGAGCACAGGGGAGGGCTCAGTCGGAGCAATTCCTCCCTGAACCACTGCACGCTCGATATCGGCAGCCGCGTGCCCGGTCTGCACTCCGGCAAACAGACAACAGACAAAAACGGCAAGCGGACGGCGGGCAAAACCGGGCATCAGGGCAATCTGTGAAGGTCCGGGACCGGAATGGCCGATGCCCGAGTGTTAAAATCGCGCCATTTTACAACGAACAGAACCCTGCCCGCTTATGCAAGCCACGCCGCGCGATCAACTTGTTACCGACTGGGTTGCCAGTCGCTTTCCCGAGCAATCCGTCCAGATCACCCCTGCCTCGGCCGATGCCAGTTTCCGCCGCTATTTCCGCCTGACCTGGCCGGACGGCCAGACCCGCATACTGATGGACGCACCCCCGGAAAAAGAAGACTGCAAGCCGTTCATCCATGTTGCGGGGCTGCTCGCCAAGGCCGATCTGGCGGCCCCGCGCATCCTCGACAAGGATCTCGACAATGGCTTCCTGGTCCTGACCGACCTCGGCCGCATCGGCTATCTCGATGCGCTGAACGCCGACCTCAGCCTGGCTGACATGCTGATCCGGCCGGTCCTCGACGTGCTGGTCAAATGGCAACTGTCGTCCACTGCCGCCACCCTGCCACCTTACGACGCCACCCTGCTGCGCCGCGAGCTCGACCTCTTCCCGGAATGGTTCGTTGGCCGTCACCTCGGCATCGAACTGGCCGACGAAGACAAGATCATGCTCGACCGCACCTTCAAGTACCTGATCAACTCGGCGCTCAACCAGCCCAAGGTTTTCGTGCACCGCGACTTCATGCCGCGCAACCTGATGGTCGTCGAAAGCGCCGAGCGCCTGACGCCCGGGATCATCGACTTCCAGGATGCGGTCATGGGCCCGATCACCTACGACGTCGTCTCGCTGTTCCGCGACGCCTTCATATCGTGGGACGAAGAGCAGGAAATCGACTGGGTCGTCCGCTACTGGGAAAAAGCCCGTGCCGCGGGCCTGCCGGTACGCGAAGATTTCGGTGCTTTCTGGCGCGAGTACGAGCTGATGGGCCTGCAGCGCCACCTCAAGGTGCTCGGCATTTTCTGCCGCCTGAAGTACCGCGACGGCAAGGAAAAATACAGCGAAGACCTGCCGCGTTTCATCAACTACGCCCGCAAGACGGCCAGCCGCTACATTCAGCTCAAGCCGCTGCAGAACCTGCTCGACCGGCTGGAAGGCAACACCGAGCAGATCGGCTACCGCTACAAGTAATGAAAGCCTTCATCCTCGCTGCCGGCCGTGGTGAACGCATGCGGCCGCTGACCGACCACACGCCCAAGCCGCTGCTGATGGCCGGCGGCAAGCCGCTGATCGTCTGGCACCTGGAGCGACTGGCGGCGGCGGGGTTCAGGGAAATCGTCATCAACCACGCCCACCTCGGTTCGCTGATCGAGCAAACGCTGGGCAATGGTTCGCAGTGGGGCCTGCACATTCAATATTCGCCCGAACCGCCGGGCGCGCTGGAAACCGCCGGCGGCATCGCCACCGCGTTGCCGCTACTCGGCGACGAGCCGTTTCTGGTGGTCAATGGCGACGTCTATTGCGATTTCGATTTTGGCCGATTTTTCCGGTTGACCGCAGAAGGCTGGAAACCGGCCGCCCATCTGGTCATGGTCGCCAACCCGGCACACCACACCGGCGGCGACTTCAGCCTGGACTGCGAACGTGTGATCTACGCCAGCGGTGAGCAAACGCTCACCTACGCCGGCATCGGCGTCTTCTCGCCAGCCTTCTTTGCCGGCGTCCAACCCGGCTCGGTGATGAAACTCCGCCCCCTGCTCGACGCCGCCATCGCCGCCGGGACGCTGACCGGGGAACGCTTCGCCGGCCGCTGGGTCGATGTAGGTACGCCACAACGTTTGGCCGAACTGGATCAGGAACTCAAAAACGTATGAGCCACGCCCACTTTCTCGCCCGCCGCAAGCGCCTGTTGAAGACCATCGGTGAAGGCGTCGCCATCGTGCCGACCGCACCGGAAGTCATCCGCAACCGCGATGCGCATCATCTCTACCGCTTCGACAGCTACTTCTGGTACCTGACCGGGTTTCCGGAACCGGAAGCAGTTGTCGTATTGATTGGCGGCAAGAAACCGAAATCCATCCTCTTCTGCCGCGAGAAGCATGAAGAACGGGAAATCTGGGACGGCTATCGCTACGGCCCGAAAGCGGCCAAGGTCGCGTTCGGTTTCGACGCCGCCTACCCGATAGCCCAACTCGACAAGAAGCTGGCCGAACTCCTCGTTGACCGTGACACGCTGTGGCATGCCATCGGCCACGACGCCGAGTGGGATGCCCGCATCGCCAAGGCGCTGAACGAAGTCCGCGCCCAGACCAGGGCCGGCAAGCGGGCGCCGCGCGCCATTCACGACCTGCGGTCCGAACTCGACAGCATGCGTCTGATCAAGGACGCTGCCGAAGCTGGCATCCAGCAGCGCTCGGCCGACATTGCCAGCGCCGGCCACGCCCGCGCCATGCGAGCCTGCCGTCCCGGCATGGCCGAATACGAACTCGAAGCCGAACTGACCTATGAATTCCGTAAGCGCGGCTCTGATGCCCATGCCTACACACCCATCGTCGCCGGCGGCGCCAACGCCTGCGTGCTGCATTACGTCGAGAACAACAAGCTGCTCAACGACAACACGTTGGTGCTCATCGACGCCGGCTGCGAAGTTGAAGGCTACGCCGCCGACATCACCCGCACTTTCCCGGTCAATGGCCGCTTCAACGCCGCGCAGAAGGACGTTTACCAGATTGTCCTCGCCGCCCAGGACGCCGCCTTCGCTGCAACCGCTCCCGGCCGCCACTTCATGGAAGGCCACGACGCTGCTGTCCGCGTGCTGACCCGGGGACTCATCGACCTCAAGCTGCTCAGCGGCGACCTCGACAACCTGATAGCCAAAGGCGACTACAAGCGTTTCTACATGCACCGCACCGGCCATTGGCTCGGCCTCGACGTGCACGATGCCGGCGAATACAAGGTCGGCGACGAATGGACAAAATTGCTACCGGGAATGACGCTGACCGTCGAACCCGGTCTTTACATCCGCCCCGGCGCCGATATCCCGCCGGCGCTGGCGGGTATCGGCATCCGCATCGAGGACGATGTTCGCGTCACCGAAACCGGTTGCGACATCTACACCACGGCGCCGAAGACGGTGGCCGACATCGAGGAAGTGATGCGCCATGACTGAGCCTGGCATCGAACACGTCGACATCCTCATCATCGGTGCCGGTCCAGTCGGCATGACGCTGCATCTGGCGCTGGCTGCTGGCGGTCAGAAATCGCTGCTGCTGGATCGCCGGGCTTTGCAAGTTCAGCAAGGCGACCCGCGCGCCCTTGCCCTGTCACACGGCGCCCGCCAGTTGCTCGAACAGATCAACAGCTGGCCGACGCGCGCTGCAACGCCGATTGAAACCATCCATGTCTCGCAAAAAGATGGTTTCGGCCGCACGCTGATCGACCATCAGGAATACGGCCTGCCAGCACTCGGCTACGTCGTCCGCTACCGCGACCTGGCTGGCGCACTGGCCGCCAACCTGGCCACCGACGCAGTGCTGTCCGAAGCCGAAATCCTCGACATCACGCCGAACGACGACGGCGTCACCGTCTCGCTGCGCCATGCCGGCCAGTTGCGCACCATCCGGACCAAACGGCTCGTCCACGCCGAAGGCACACCCGGCGACGACCCGGCCGTCAAGGTCAGCGACTACGAACAGCATGCGGTCATCTGCGAAGTCACCCCGACGCCCGGCCACAACAAGCGCGCCTGGGAACGCTTCACCCCCGACGGCCCACTCGCCCTGCTGCCGCTCGGCGACGAGTACTCCATCGTGTTCACGCTCCCCCCGGCCAAGGCCGATGCCGTCATGGCAATGGACGACGATACCTTCATCGCCGCCCTGCAAACCCAGTTTGGCCAGCGCATGCGTTTCGCCAAACCGGGCAAGCGCAGCCGCTTCCCGTTGTTTCTTCGTCTGCGCGACACCCTGGTCAAGGGCCACGAAGTCTGGATCGGCAACACCGCCCAAACCCTGCACCCTGTCTCCGGCCAAGGCTTCAACCTCGGCATTCGCGATGCTTGGCAACTCTCCGAAATTTTGCTCAAAAACGGCGTTGACCGTACAAGCCTTGATAACTACGCCGCCTGCCGGCGCCTCGACCGCCGCGGCAGCGCTTTCTTCACCGACCAGATCGTCCGCGCCTTCTCCAACGACTTCGGTCCGCTCAAACTGGCCCGCGGCCTCGGTTTGCTGGCGCTGGACATCTGCCCGCCGGCCCGCCATTTCGTCGCCAAGCGCATGATCTGGGGCGCCCGCGCCTGGCCTTAGAAAAGAAAAGCTGAGTTTCAACATGACCGCCCAAGAACTACTGGAAAACCTCAATCTGTTGGACGAGAACGAGCGGATCGAGGCCAAACGCGCTTCCGAGGCTGGCAAGTCCGTCCTGGAGAGCATTTGCGCTTTTGCCAATGAGCCGGGCTTGGGCGGCGGGTGGATTGCATTGGGCATCGTGCGCGAAGAAATGGCACTCTTCCCCGCCTACGAGGTCGAAGGTGTTGCCCATCCCGACAAGATCAGCAGCGATATTGCCAGCCAGTGCCGCGACAGTTTCAACACCCCGCTACGGGTCGAAATTTCGACGGAAAACATTGACGGGAAGAATGTCGTGGTGGTTTTTGTGCCCGAGGCTCAGCTTCAGGACAAACCTGTTTTCTTCAAGTCTCAAGGTTTGCCTCGGGGCGCCTATCGGCGGATCGGCAGCACCGATCAGCGCTGCACCGACGACGATCTGGCGGTTTTCTATCAGGGGCGTCAGCAGGAAAGTTTCGATGCCGGCATCGTCGCTGATTCGACGCTTGATGATCTTTCACCCGAGGCAATTGCGGATTACCGGAAATCCCTCGCCGAGGCCAATCCGGATGCGGAGGCACTACGTTGGTCAGACGAAGAGTTGTTTCAGGCCTTGGGCTGCATTCGCCGCAATCCAAAAGGCGAATGGCAACCGACGGTTGCCGGCCTGATCCTGTTCGGCAAGCCTTCGGCCCTACGCCGCTGCTTCCCGATGACTCGCGTTGATTACATCCGTGTGCCGGGTCGCGAATGGGTACCTGATCCTGACCGCCGTTTCGACACCGTTGAACTGCGCGATCCTCTTTTCCGCCTGATTCGCCGCGCCCAAGCGGCCGTGCTCGATGATTTGCCGAAGAGCTTCGGCCTGGACGAGGGTGAGCTTCAACGTCAAGACAAACCGGTGATTCCCCTGCGCGTCATTCGCGAAGCACTGGTCAATGCGCTGATGCACCGCAGTTACCGCAGCCACAGCCCGGTACAGATCATTCGTTATGCCAACCGGCTGGAAATCCGCAATCCGGGCTTTTCGCTCAAATCACCGGAACATCTGGGCGAACCTGGTTCGCAGCCGCGCAACCCAAAAATTGCCGCTGTGTTGCACGAAACCCGCTTCGCCGAAACGAAGGGCAGCGGCATTCGCGTGATGCGCGAGAGCATGGAACAGGCGGGGCTGACGCCGCCTTTGTTTGAGTCCGACCGGGGCAACGACCAGTTCGTCGCCCGGTATTTCTTCCACCATTTCCTTGGTGAAGAGGACATCGCCTGGCTGGCCCGCTTCCGCGATTTGCATCTCTCCGACGAGGAGGCCAAGGCGCTGATCGTCGTGCGCGAGGCTGGCGCCATCGACAATGCAACCTACCGCGAACTGAACAAGGTCGATACGCTTGCCGCCAGCCAGGCCCTACGCCGGCTGCGTGATGCTGGACTACTGACCCAGAAAGGACGGGGGTCGGCCACCTACTACATCCCGACCGGAAAACTGGCCGCTGAAGACAACAATCTGTCCGGAAAACCCGACCCGTTATCTAGCAAGCCCCCTGCCTTATCTAGTAACCCTTCCCTCTTATCTAGTAACCTCTCGCCCTTACCTAGTAACCCCCACGCCGTGCTGGATACGCCAACGGGCTTAGCCGGCAAGTTCGATGAAGCCTTAGTCCGCCCCCTTCTGGATTCCCTGCCCGGCTCTCTGGCGGCAAGGCTTGGCGCGATAGGCAAACGCCACCCCCCCGAGGAAATACGCAGCTTGGTCGTGGACTTATGCACCCTGCGAGAGTGGCGCGTGGAGGAGCTTTCCGCCCTACTGCGCCGCAACCCAGAAGTCGTACGCCAGAGCTACCTGCGTCCCCTAATGCGTGACGACTTGCTGACCATGACCAACCCTCTGGAGCCGAACGATCCTCAACAGGCTTACCGAGCGGTCGAAAAAACTTGAGTTTCATACCACCCTCTCGCCTGCACGCCTGGTTCCTCGCCTGTCGCCCGAAGACGCTATCCGTATCGTTGTCGCCGGTGCTGGTCGGGACGGCCGTCGCCTGGCACGACAGCGGCTCCCTGCTCTGGCTGCCGCTGCTCGCCGCCGCGTTCGGTGCCGCCTTCATCCAGATCGGCACCAACCTGTTCAACGACGTCGGCGATTTCCTGCGTGGCACCGACACGCCGGGCCGCCTCGGCCCCAAACGCGCCACGGCCGAAGGCTGGCTGACGCCGGGCAAGGTCAAGGCCGGCGCCTGGCTCAGTTTCGCGCTGGCCTTCCTTTGCGGCATCTACCTTGTCTGGCACGGTGGCTGGCCCATCGTCGCCATCGGCCTCGCCTCGCTGGCTGCTGGCTGGGCCTATACCGGCGGCCCGAAGCCGATTGCCTACGGCCCGCTCGGCGAAATCTTCGTGTTCATTTTCTTCGGCCTGGTCGCGGTTGGTGGCAGCTATTATCTGCAAACTCTGGGGCTGACCACGCTGGCGCTGACCGCTGCGGCACTGGTCGGCATCCACGCCGCCGCCGTTATCACCGTCAACAATTATCGCGACCTCGATGGCGACGCCCAAAGCGGCAAGCACACGCTGGCCGTCCGCCTTGGCCGGCCACTGACCCGCCGACTCTACACGGCCGAAATGCTCGCGCCCTACTGCCTCTTGCCCCTGCTCGCCGACCTTGGTTGGCCAGCCGCTTTGCCATTGCTGTCGCTGCCGCTCGCCCTCAAACTGATCCGCCGCTTCCACCAGGAGCCCCCCGGCCCGGTGTTCAACAACATCCTCGCCGCCACCGCCGGACTGCAGCTTGTCTTTGCCCTCCTGTTAACACTCAGCTTTACAATTTGACTATTTTTTAGGCGCCGACTCGGGTAAAATGCGCGGCTCCCCACGACTTGCCCGAGCCCTTCGTACGCCTATGGATTTTGTTGGTTTCCAGCTTCGCAACAACCTGTTCGTCGCCCCGATGGCCGGCGTGACGGATCGTCCTTTCCGTCAGTTGTGCAAGAAGATGGGGGCCGGTCTGGCCGTGTCCGAAATGGTCACCTCGAACTCGCTGCTCTACGGCAGCGCCAAGACACTGCGCCGGGCCAATCACACCGGCGAAGTCGCGCCGATATCGGTGCAAATCGCCGGCGCCGACCCGAAGATGATGGCCGAGGCTGCGAAGCACAACGTCGACAACGGCGCCCAGATCATCGACATCAACATGGGCTGCCCGGCCAAGAAGGTCTGCAACGTCATGGCAGGCTCGGCACTGATGCAGGACGAAGAGCAGGTCGGTCGCATTCTCGACGCTGTCGTCGCCGCCGTCCCGAACACCCCGGTGACGCTGAAATTCCGTACAGGCTGGAACCTGGCCAACAAGAACGCCCCGACCATCGCGCGCATCGCCGAATCAGCCGGCATCCGTGCCGTTGCCATCCATGGCCGGACGCGCTGCCAGCAATACACCGGCGAGGCGGAATACGACACCATCGCCATGGTCAAGACGCTGATCAGGATTCCGGTCATTGCCAATGGCGACATCACGACGCCGGAAAAGGCCAAGCACGTACTGGACGTTACCGGTGCCGACGGCATCATGATCGGCCGCGCCGCTCAGGGCCGTCCCTGGCTGTTCCGCGAGATCGAACATTATCTGAAAACCGGCGAGCACCTGCCGCCGGCACAGGTCACCGAGATCCACAGCATCCTGCTGGCCCATCTCGAAGACCTTTACGCTTTCTACGGCCCGGAAACGGGGTTCAAGGTCGCCCGCAAGCACATCTCCTGGTACACCAAGGGGTTGGTTGGCTCGGCGGCCTTCCGCAAGGAAATGAACGTCCTGCCCAGCATCGACCAACAGATGCAGGCGGTGAACGATTTCTTCAGCCGCCTGGCGGCCGAACATGCACATCTAAAATACACAGAGGAGGCGTTGGCAGCATGAGCCAACATGACTTGGGGAAGTGCGTGATCAACGCACTTGAGCAGTATTTCCGCGACCTGGACGGGGAAAAGCCAGCCGCGATCTATGACATGGTTTTGAAGAGCGTCGAAAAACCGATGCTCGAAGTGGTGCTTGCCAAAACTGGCAGCAACCAGACGCTGGCGGCGGAGATGCTCGGCATCAACCGCAACACCCTGCGCAAGAAACTCACCGAACATCAACTACTGTAATCGCCATGACCATCAAACAAGCGCTGATTTCCGTCTCCGACAAGACGGGTGTTCTAGAATTCGCACAGGGCCTCGCCGCCCAGGGCGTCAAGCTCCTCTCCACCGGCGGTACCGCCAAGATGCTGCGTGATGCCGGCCTCGCCGTCACCGAAATCGGCGACTACACCGGCTTCCCGGAAATGCTCGACGGCCGCGTCAAGACCCTGCACCCGAAGGTGCATGGCGGCATCCTGGCCCGTCGTGACCTGCCAGAGCATCTGGCCACCATCGAACAGCACGGCATTCCGACCATCGATCTGGTCTGCGTCAATCTCTACCCGTTCGCCGCCACCATCGCCAAGGCTGGCGTGACGCTGGAAGACGCGATTGAGAACATCGACATCGGTGGTCCGGCCATGGTCCGTTCCTCAGCGAAGAACTACAACGGCGTTGCCATCGTCACCGATCCGGAAGACTACGCTCCGCTGCTCGCCGAAATGAAGGCCAACGGCGGTGCCCTGCAGCTCGCAACCCGCTTCGGTCTGGCCAAGAAGGCCTTCACGCACACCGCCCGCTACGACAGCATGATCGCCAACTGGCTGACCGGCCTTGAAGAAGGTGCAGAAGCCAAGCCGGCCGACGCTGCGCCGGTCCCGGCCATCTTCCCGGCCAAGTTGCAACTCGCCTTCGACCGTACCGAAATCCTGCGTTACGGCGAGAACTCGCACCAGTCCGCCGCCTTCTACCGCGACACCACCCCGGTCGCCGGCAGCATCGCCGCCTACACCCAACTGCAGGGCAAGGAACTGTCCTACAACAACATCGCCGACTCCGATGCGGCCTGGGAATGCGTCAAGTCCTTCGACACCCCGGCCTGCGTCATCGTCAAGCACGCCAATCCTTGCGGCGTCGCCATCGACGGCACGCTGCTCGCCGCTTACGAAAAGGCCTTCAAGACCGATTCGACCTCAGCCTTCGGCGGCATCATCGCCTTTAACGGCGAAGTCGGCATCGACGTGGTCAATGCCATGAACGAGCGCAAGCACTTCGTTGAAGTGCTGATCGCCCCGTCCTTCACGGCCGAAGCCAAGGCGGCGCTGGCCGGCAAAGCCAACCTGCGCGTTCTGGTCGTGCCGATTTCCCGCGTGCTCAATACGCTGGAATTCAAGCGCGTTGGCGGCGGCCTGCTGGTCCAAACCCCGGACAATTTCACGGCCCAAGCCTCCGGCCTGAGGATCGTCACCAAGGTGCAGCCGACCGCGCAGCAGATCGAAGACCTGCTCTTCGCCGAGCGCGTCGCCAAGTTCGTCAAGTCCAACGCCATCGTCTTCTGCGGCAACGGCATGACGCTCGGTGTTGGCGCTGGCCAGATGAGTCGCGTCGATTCGACCAAGATCGCCAGCATCAAGGCACAGCACGCCGGTCTTGAGCTCAACGGATCGGTCGTCGCGTCGGATGCCTTTTTCCCGTTCCGTGATGGCGTCGATGTTCTGGCTGCGGCCGGGGCAAAGGCCGTCATCCAGCCGGGTGGCTCGATGCGCGACGAAGAAGTCATCGCCGCGGCCGACGAACATGGGCTGGCCATGGTCTTCACCGGCGCCCGCCACTTCCGTCACTAATAAAAACAAACCCAAAGAGATCAGCCATGAAACTACTGGTAATCGGTTCCGGCGGCCGCGAGCACGCCATGGCCTGGCGCCTGGCGCAGACACCCGGCCTGCAGAAGGTGTTCGTTGCCCCGGGCAACGCCGGCACGGCGCGCGAGCACGAGCTGGAAAACCTCAACATCACCGACCCGGTAGCGCTGGCTGATTTCGCCGAGCAGAACAAGATTCACCTCACCGTCGTCGGCCCGGAAGCACCGCTGGCAGCTGGTGTGGTCAACGTCTTCCGCGCCCGTGGCCTGAAGATTTTTGGCCCGACCAAGGAAGCGGCGCAACTGGAGTCCTCCAAGGATTTTGCCAAGCGCTTCATGGCTCGCCACAACATTCCGACCGCTGGCTTCGGCACCTTCACGAATGCCGCCGAAGCACATGCCTACATCGACCAGCAGGGCGCCCCCATCGTCATCAAGGCCGATGGCCTGGCCGCTGGCAAGGGGGTCGTCGTCGCGATGACCCTGGAAGAAGCTCACGCCGCCATCGACGACATGCTATCCGGCAACAAGCTGGGCGATGCGGGTGCTCGTGTCGTCATTGAGGAGTTTCTCGATGGCGAGGAAGCCAGCTTCATCGTCATGGTCGACGGCAAGAACGTGCTGGCGCTGGCCTCCAGCCAGGACCACAAGCGAATTTTCGACGGTGACCAGGGCCCGAATACGGGCGGCATGGGTGCCTACTCTCCGGCCCCGTGCGTCACCCCGGAAGTTCACGCCAAGGCCATGCGCGAAATCATCCTGCCGACGGTACGTGGCATGGCGGCTGATGGCATTCCCTTCACCGGATTCCTTTACGCCGGCCTGATGATCGGCAAGGATGGCTCGCTCAAGACGCTGGAATTCAACTGTCGCATGGGCGACCCGGAAACCCAGCCGATCCTGATGCGCCTGAAGTCCGACTTTGTCGATCTGCTCGAACACGGCATTGACGGCACGCTGGATCAGGTCGAAGCCGAATGGGACCGCCGCATCGCGCTTGGCGTCGTGCTGGCTGCTGCGAACTACCCGGACACTCCGCGCAAGGGTGACGTTATTCAGGGCCTGCCAGCCGGCAACAGCTTCGGCGAAGACGCCCACGTTTTCCACGCCGGCACCGCCGAACAGGATGGCAAGGTCGTCACCAGTGGCGGCCGCGTACTCTGTGTCACGGCGCTGGGCGAGAACGTCAAGCTGGCGCAGAAACTTGCTTATGAATCGGCTGTCCAGATCAGCTTCGACGGCATGCAGTTCCGCAAGGATATCGGCCACCGCGCGATCAGCCGCTGAACCATTTCAGCCGAATGCGCTCAGATGGGCGGCTCATTTTGCTAGATGAGCCGCCCATTTCATTTACCCCGGAGACTCTATGGACACGACTCGCCTCAAGGATTTCTTCACCTGCCTGCAAAGCCGCATCGTGGCCGAACTGGAGGCCTTTGACGGCCAGCCCTTTCGCACCGACAGCTGGGATCGCCCGGAAGGCGGCGGTGGCATTTCTCGGCTGATCGAGGAAGGCGATTTCTTCGAACGCGGCGGCGTCAATTTCTCCCACGTCACCGGCAAATCGCTGCCTGCTTCAGCCACCGCAGTCCGCCCGCAACTGGCCGGGCGCTCCTGGGAGGCAATGGGCGTCTCGCTGGTCCTGCACCCCCGCAACCCGTACTGCCCGACTGCCCATATGAATGTGCGCTGCTTCGTTGCCAGCAAGGAAGGTGAAGAAGACGTCTGGTGGTTTGGTGGCGGCATGGACATGACGCCCTATTACGGCCAGCGCGAGGATGTCGCTCATTTCCATCAGACCTGCAAGGATGCGCTGACACCGTTTGGTGAAGAGGTCTATCCAAAATACAAGCAGTGGTGCGACGAGTACTTTTTCCTGAAACACCGCAATGAGCCGCGCGGTGTTGGCGGCGTCTTCTTCGACGACCTGAACGAAGGCGGTTTCGAGCGTTGTTTCGACCTGACCCAGGCGGTCGGCAACGCCTTCACCAAGGCCTACCTGCCGGTTCTGGCAAAACGCCGCGACACGCCCTTTGGCGAAAGGGAGCGCGACTTCCAGGCCTACCGTCGTGGCCGCTACGTCGAATTCAATCTGGTCTGGGACCGCGGCACGCTGTTCGGCCTGCAATCGGGCGGACGTACCGAATCGATCCTGATGTCGCTGCCACCGATCGTGAAATGGCGCTACGACTGGCAACCGGAAGCCGGCAGCCCGGAAGCTGAACTCTACGAAGTCTTTCTCAAGCCGCAGGACTGGGCCTGAAATTCAGATTGAGCTGGCGGCCATCAGGAACCAGCTCAATTCAGAAGCCTACTTCAGCTTGCCTCTGACGACCCGGACCCGCTCCGGGTTTTTCACATTCATCTTGCCGCCACCACCTTCCAGATTGGCGCAGGCGCAGGCTGCCTTGATGTGCGGCACTGAATTGACGATCACCTGGCAATCCAGGCATTCGTAGTAGAGGTCGCCACCGGTCGGCAAGGCACCGGGATCTGGAGCCGGCTCGACAGGGTAGAAGTTGTAAATCTTGCGCATGTCGATATTCAGCATTTCCCCTCCCCCATCGTTTTTGATCTGGACCTAGTGCGTGTCGAGCAGCGCACTGGCCCGGTAATGTTTGTTGGCTTCTTCTGTTTTTCCTAGCTGGTCGAAAAGACGTGCCAGCTCAAGGTGAGTTTCCTGTGTTACCGCAACCGACAGCGATGCCTCAAGATAGCTCTGCGCCTTGCCCCACAGGCGCTGGCGCTGGCACATCCGGCCCAGCGCCATGAGCAGCAGCGCGTCATCCGGGTGGCGACGCAGCCAACCCTCAGCCTTGGCGATACGGGCAGTCTGCTCGCCACCAGTCAGTCGACCATAAATCGCAATCAGATCGGGTTGCCAGATATCCTCGCCGGGATTATCCAGGGCCACTTCGATCAGCTTTTGGGCTTCTGCATCCGCACCTGAAGCGCTCAACGCCCGGACAGCCACCAAGACAACACGCCGGCCCCGCTCTTCGTTCGGCAAACTGCGCAGATAGGAAATCAACTTGCCACTATCGGCGCTGCGTTGGGCGATGCTGGCCAAATGCGCCTGAGTCTGAATTTCGCGTACTACCTCGGCCGGCAGCGCATCGCGTTTGGCCAATTGACGAACCAGCTTGAGCACGCCCCCCCAATCGCCAGCCCCCTGCCGTGCCCGCAGTTCAAGACGCAGCGCGGCAATGTGGCGCCCCTGCTTGCCTTGCAGCTTTTCCAGTGCATCCAGCGCAGCATCGAAACGGCGTTCTTCGTTGGCCATCTCGGCGTCGAGCATCAAGGTCGCTGCTTCAGTGCGCGGATCGTCGGACTTGGCATGCTCCAGCCAGTATTGCTGCTTCGCCGGTTCGCGCATGCGCTGAGCAGCTCGAGCCGCGATCAAGGCCGACAAGCCGGGCGCAGTACCAGCTGCGTGCGCCTCGGTCGCTTTCTTCATGGCCTGGCCGAAACGCCCCTCAAAAAGCAGCCGGACGGCATCCTGAAATACCAAGCCAGCCTTGTCCCGCTGCTGCCGGGCTTGATAGTCGCGAACCTGTTTCGGCAACCCGAAGGTGGCGGAAAGAACCCGCATGACCCCATAGAAAACCAGAAAGAGCGCCAGCAGCACAAGAATGAGCAAGTTCAACGAGACTTCGGCGCGCCACGGTGGAATCACCAGCAGCACATAACCGTCATTCAGGCGCGCCCCGAGCGCAACGGCAACCGCCAGTCCAAACAGGGCGAGAATCCAGAACAGCCCCCTCACCGCTTTTCCTTGGTCTGGCGCAGTGCCTGCAAAGCCGTCTGCGTGTCGTTCAGATTCGGCAATTCGACATTGATCTCGCTGGCCGTCATCTGGCGCAGCGTCGACTGAGCCGACTGAACAGACTTGTCGGTGCTATCGAAGTGGCGAGCCAGCCACTCCTGAGCAACCTTCAATTCATTGCGAAAAGTCCATTGATCGCGGGAAAACAGCGCCAGACGGGCATTCAACAGACGCAGTTTGAGATTTTCGCGCAGGAAATAGCCCTGACCGGGCGCCAGCAGGGCCGTGTCGTCGCGGTCAAAGCGCTGAATGCGAACCAGCCCCTTGAGCTCCTGCCAGATATCACCACCAGCCCGCTGCCACCATGGCAGCGTTTCTGCGGTCTGCTGGCTTTCGGTCTTGTCGACGGGGCGGCCATAGGAGGCAAGGGGCAGCTTGTCGATACCCAGAATGACCTGCTCCAGGCGCAGGCTGATACCCGGCATATCAACGAAGGGCAGGGCATTGAGCCGTTGCAGATCCTTGGCCACTGCCTTGCGTAAAGGCAGGTATTGCGGCCGCTCGAGGCGGGCCAGGCGGGAATCGGCAGTCTGCAGTGCCAGCACGGCAACCGGGACGTTGCCGGCCAGTTGCAGTTGCTGACCGGCCAGCGTGATGGCTTGTTCGACTTCAAGCAGCGTCGCCTCTTCGCGACCGCGAGCGATGTCCTGGTTCAGCGCTTTCAGCGCTTCAGTCTGTGACTGGAACTCGGCAAAGCGTCCCTCGACGGCGCCCAATTTTGACTGCAAGGCCTCGAGCTGTTCGCGCGTCTGCTTTTGGGCACCGCGCTCTTCCTTGTTTCCAGTGTCGAACTCGGCCAGCTTGCGGCTGACTTCCTGCTGGGTATCGATGAGCTTTTGGCGGGTTTCGAACCATTGCCAGCCGGCCAGTGCAAGCGCCACAACGGCGACAAGCAGCCAAGGGCCTTGGCGGGCGGTGCGACGCGGCGAAGTGGGCGTAGCCACGGGGGTCACGGAAGGGGTATTTTCGTTTTCAGGCATCATGCCGGCCAATTATAAGCACGTAAGCCGGCGAGGATGCCGGCGTCTGCTGCTTCGGTAAGGATAATGTTGCTTAAACCCAATGCCCGGGCATTTTCGGCGATGCGGGCATGGGGTACGAAGATCGGTGTTTTTTGCAGGAATTCGCGGCCTTCGGTGTCGAGCAAACCAACCAGATAACGCAGCCCCTCGCTGCTCGAAATCGTCAGTGCGTCGAGTTGCCCGTTCCGCCACGCCGCCATCAGCGGCGCCATACCGTCGGATGGCCCCGAGCGGCGGTAGCAGGTGACGCAATCGACCGTCGCACCCCGTTCGCGCAGCGTATCGGCGAGCAGCTCGCGACCACCATCGCCGCGAAAGATGGCAACGCGCTTGCCGCTGACCCGTTCGGCGGCCAGTGCAGGAAGTTCAAGCAGCGCTTCGGAGTCAAAACGTTCGGTCGGTGCGACACAGCCGGCAATGCCATACTCGGCCAGCACTTTGACAGTCCCCTGGCCAACGGCAGCAGGCGTCAGGGTTTCCGGCCATGGACCGCCGGCAAGGATGCCCGGCAAGGCAAAATCGGCCGCATTCGGGCTGATGAAAATGGCCAGCGAATATTCGGCCAACTGGGCAAGCGCATTGTGCAGCGGCTGCGGATCAATAGCCGCAGAGATTTCCAACAGAGGGAAAATAAGCGGCTTGCCGCCAGCGGCAGCTATCGCCTCGGCCAGCGGCGCAGCCTGCGCCAGTGGCCTGGTGACGACGATGGTTCGGCCGGCGAGCGGGCCGGTTTGCGTCATTTGCAGTGAGAGAGTTTCTCGAGGATGGCGTCGGCGCCCTTGGCGCGCAGGAGGCGAGCCAGTTGCAGGCCCAAGCCCTCGTCATCGGCCGGATCGCCGCGCAGTTCGGCGCTGATCATTTCCTTGCCGTCAGCCGTCGCGACGAAACCGCGCAGCCAGAGCTGGCCGTTTTCGATGATTGCATAGCCGCCCAGCGGCACCTGGCAGGAGCCGCCGAGAGCGCGCGAGAAGGCGCGTTCGGCCTTGACGCAGTGAGCAGTTTCAGGATCGTTGAGCGGCGCGACAACGTCGGCCATGTCGGCTGCGCCATCGATCAGTTCAATACCCAGCGCGCCCTGCCCGGGGGCTGGCAGCGACTGTTCAGCGGTCAACACCGATTTGATACGATTTTCCATGCCGAGACGGATCAGGCCGGCAGCGGCGAGGATGATCGCGTCGTACTCACCGGCATCGAGCTTCTTCAGACGGGTGTCGAGATTGCCGCGCAGGCTCTTGATGACCAGCTGCGGATATTTTGCGCGCAGGATGGATTCGCGGCGCAGGCTGGAGGTACCGACGATGGCACCGGCCGGCAGGTCATCCAGCCCGTTGTACTTGTTCGAGACGAAGGCATCGCGCGGATTTTCGCGCGCCGAGATGGCGGCCAGCACGAAGCCTTCCGGCATCACCATCGGCACATCCTTCATCGAATGCACGGCGAGATGCGCCTTGCCTTCCTGCATCGCGACTTCGAGTTCCTTGATGAACAGGCCCTTGCCGCCGATTTCTGCCAGCGGCCGGTCGAGGATCTGATCACCCTTGGTGGTCATGCCGAGAATGACAACTTCCGCCCCGGGATTTAAACTCGATAAGCGATCTCTAACGTGCACCGCCTGCCACATGGCCAGACGGGATTCGCGGGAGGCAATGACAATCTTGGAAGGACGGGACATGATCAGGCAATGGGCAGGGCTTTTGGGAGGGCTGATTCTAGCATGCACGCCACTGGCCCATCTTGATGCATCCGAGCTTTTGCCTGCCGTCGATCTGCGCGCCGAAGCAGCGCGGGCAGCCAAGGCCGGCGGGCCGTTGATCGTCATCTACAGCCGCCAGGATTGCAAATATTGCGAAGCCGTCAAACGCGATTTCCTGAAACCGATGGCGGCCAACCCACGCTACCGCGACCGTGTGCTCATCCGCCAGATCAATCAGGACGGCGACGAGCAAGCGCTCACTGACTTCAAGGGCCAGACCACCACACATGCCCGTGTCGCGGCCGCCGAAAAGGTCAAGCTGGTCCCGGTTGTCGCCTTCTATGGTCCGGAAGGGCGCAAGCTGGCCGAGCCGATTGTTGGCGCCCGCTTGCCTGACTTTTACCAGACCTATCTCGAAGACGGCGTCGAGCAAGCCAGCCGCAACCTGAAGAAACCATGACCGAAGCCATCAAGCCGCCCGAGCAACGCCCCGAACACCCCGATTTCTGGTGCAAGCGCTTTGGTGAGGGCGTTACCCCCTGGGATGCCGGCAAGATGCCGGATGCCTTTGCCGACTTCGTCGCCGCCCATGCGACGCCGCTGACGACCCTGATCCCTGGCTGCGGCAGCGCTTGGGAAGCCTCGCACCTGGCCGAACTCGGCTGGCCGGTCACGGCACTCGATTTCTCGCCCACCGCCATTGCCCGGGCGCGCAAGGTGCTCGGCAACGCCAATGTGCATCTGGTTTGCGACGATTTCTTCAAGTTTACCCCCAGTCAGCCACTCGAACTGATCTACGAGCGGGCCTTCCTCTGTGCCTTGCCGCGCAAGCTGTGGGCCGACTGGGGCCAACGCGTCGCCGACCTGTTGCCCAGCGGCGGCCTGCTGGCCGGCTATTTTTTCATTTGCGAACAGCCAAAAGGGCCGCCATTTGGCGTGCTGCAGCCGCAGCTTGACGAATTGCTGGAGCCAAATTTCGAACGACTGGTCGATCAGGACGTTGCGGATTCAATCCCCGTCTTCGCCGGCCGCGAGCGCTGGCAGGTCTGGCGACGACGCTAACCGTCGACCGGCATCAAGCTGAAGGAGCGCTCAGGGCCGACGCCACTTGGTTGCGGCCGTTTTCCTTGGCCCGGTAGAGCGCCGAGTCGGCATCGGACATCAGACCGTTCAAGTCGATGGCCTTGCCCGTCGCTGCAGCGACGCCGACGCTGACGGTAACCTTGGGCTGGTGGCCGGACAGCGCCTCGAAGACCGCCAGGCGAACCTTCTCGGCGACGAGTTCGATTTCTTCCAGGTTGGTATTCGGCGCGATGACGATGAACTCCTCCCCCCCCCAGCGACAAACCATATCCGAACTTCGGACCGCCTCCCTGACGGTCTGCCCGACCTGGCGCAGCACTTCGTCGCCGACCAGATGGCCGAACCCGTCATTCACCGACTTGAAATGATCGACATCGATAAAGGCCAGACCCAGCGAGACGCCCATCCGCTGGCAAAGCTCAGCCTGTGCCTGCAGGAAGACCATGCCCTCCCGGCGATTGCCCAGTCCGGTCAGCGGGTCGCAGGAGGCGTATTCCTGCAATCGCAACTCCAGTTGCTTGCGCTCGCTGATGTCCTGCACCATGCCGACCACCCGGATCGGCTGACCATCCGGGCAACGTTCGCAAACCCGCCCGCGATCATGGACCCACAGGTAGTGACCATTGCGGTTGCGCAGGCGGTATTCGGCCTCGTAGCGGGCACGCTTGCCCTGCATGTGGCCCTGTAACGCGGCCATCACGGCCGGGGCATCGTCGGGATGCAGGCTGTGGCTCCAGGTTTCCAGAACCGGCGCCATTTCGTCCGGGCCATAGCCGAGCATACGTTTCAACTGCGGGCTGAAAAACAGCCGGCCGGTCGGCACTTCCCAGTCCCACAGACCGTCGCTGGCCTCGTTCAAGGCAAACCACAACTGCTTTTCGCGCCGCTGGAGATCGTCACTCTGCGCGACGCGATTGGTGATGTCGCGCGCCACCGACAGAAAGTAGCTGTGGCCGGCGAGACTGAAATGCGTGGTGTTGACCTCCACCTCAACTTCATGGCCCGCCTGATGGCGATGCCGTCCCACGAAGCGGAAGCAGTCGGTCCCGTAGATGGCTGCAGCGATTTCCGACCAATGCGGCAGGCCATGCACATCTTTTTGCAGACTCAGGACACTGTGACCGAGCACATCCTCGCGCCCCATGCCCAGGCTTTCCCAGGCCTTGCGATTACCCCAGACGATGTTCGACGTCTCCGGATCGATCAGATACACCGCATCGGCCAGATGGCCGAACAATGTTTCGGCACTCGGCAGCAGGCCGGTGCCCAGTGTTATCGGGGGAGTAACTTCTGACATGAGCGGCACGGCAATCCGGAGGCAAGCAAACGCCACCGAGTATATACAAACATTCCGATAACAATATGCCAGCAACGTAACAAGGCCAAAAATGGATTGCGAACAATCACCTTCTCCCTTTGACGTATCATCTCCCGGTTAAACCCCAACACCCGATCAGACAATGAAAACCGATACCCCCCAGACCATCTATCTCAAGGACTACAGCGTCCCCGCCTATCTGGTCGATACCGTCGACCTCGACTTCAACATCGCCTCCGGGCACACCGCCGTCACTGCGACGCTGGCCATGCGCCGCAATCCGGCCAGCCCGCTGCAGCCGCTGGTCCTTGATGGCGACGAACTGGAAACGCTCGCTGTCATGGTCGACGGAAAAAAATGGCCATTTTCGGAAACCGCCAGCGCCCTGACGCTGGCCGACTTGCCGGAGAGCTTCACGTTGCAGACCGTCGTCCGTATCGACCCGGACAAGAACACCCGCCTGTCCGGCCTGTACCGCTCCAAGGACGGCTATTTCACGCAGTGCGAGGCGCAGGGCTTCCGCCGCATCACCTGGTTCCTCGACCGCCCCGATGTGATGTCGACCTACACCGTCACACTGCACGCCGACCAGGCCACCTACCCGGTATTGCTTGCCAACGGCAACCCGGTCGCTGTCGGCGATGAGGCCGACGGCCGCCACTGGGCCAAATGGGCCGATCCGTTCAAAAAGCCGGCCTACCTGTTCGCCGTTGTTGCCGGCAAGCTCGATGTCCTGAAGGACACGTTCAGGACCGCCTCTGGCCGTGACGTGCAGCTCGCCATCTACGTTGAACCGGGCAAGCTCGACCAATGCCCGCACGCCATGGCCGCGCTGCAGAAATCCATGAAGTGGGACGAGGAGCGCTTCGGCCTCGAATGCGACCTCGACCATTACATGATCGTCGCCGTCGGCGACTTCAACATGGGCGCCATGGAGAACAAGGGCCTGAACATCTTCAACACCAAGTACGTGCTGGCACGCAGCGATGTCGCCACCGACGTCGATTTTGAGAACATCGACCGCGTCGTCGCCCACGAATACTTCCACAACTGGACCGGCAACCGCGTCACCTGCCGCGACTGGTTCCAGTTGTCGCTGAAGGAAGGCCTGACCGTCTTCCGCGACCAGGAATTCGGCGCCGACCTGCACAACCGGCAGACCGCCCGCATCCGCGAAGTACGCGGCCTGCGCGCCGGGCAGTTCCCGGAAGATGCCGGCCCGATGGCCCACCCGATCCGCCCGGCCAGCTTTGTAGAGATCAACAACTTCTACACCGCCACGGTCTATGAAAAGGGCGCCGAAGTCATCCGCATGATCCAGACCCTGATCGGCCGCGACGGCTTCCGCAAGGGCATGGACGAATACTTCCGCCGCCACGACGGCCAGGCCGTAACCTGCGAGGACTTCGTCGCCGCCATGGCTGCTGCCTCCGGCTTCGACTTCACCCAGTTCATGCGCTGGTATAACCAGCCGGGCACGCCACACGTCGCGGCCGACGGCTTTTTTGACGCCGAATCGAAAACCTATACCCTGACCTGCACGCAGTCCAACCCGCGCGCCAGCGACGAAGCCCCCTACCTGATCCCGATCCGCGTCGCGCTGTTTGCCGAGGATGGCAGCCAGCTGCCGGGCAGCGAGCGCCTGCTGCAGATGACGGCGACGACCCAGTCCTTCGTCTTCAACGACGTCGCCAGCGAACCCGTGCCCTCGCTGCTGCGCGACTTCTCCGCCCCGGTCTATCTTAACTTTGATTACAGCGGCGAACAGCTGACCCTGCTGCTGGCCCACGAAAGCGATCCGTTCAACGCCTGGGAATCCGGTCAGCGACTGGCCACCACGCTGATCCTCGATGCCGCCCAGGCCATCGCCGCTGGGCAGACGCCCGCCTGGCCGGAAACTTTCACCGCAGCCTGCCGTCGCCTCCTGCAAACACAGGCCCAGCGCGGCTCTGCCTTCGTGGCCGAAGCGCTGACCCTGCCCGGCGAAGGCACCCTGGCCGAATTGCTCGACCTTGTCGATCCCGATGCCCTGCATGCCGCCCGCAACGGCCTGCGCAAGCATCTGGCCGAACAGCTCGAAGGCGAGTTCTCCGGCCTGTATGCCGCGCTGTCGCCTAACACTGCCTACGCCCCGACCAGCGAACAGGCTGGTCGCCGTGCCCTGCGCAATGTCTGCCTCGGCTACCTGCTCGAACTTGATACCCAGGCTGTCCGGCAACTGGCCTTGCAGCAATTCCGCAGCGCCGACAACATGACCGACCAGTTCGCCGCGCTGTCTGTGCTGGCCAACGTCAATGCCGACACCTGCCCGGAGCGTGACAGCGCGCTGGCCGATTTCTACGCCCGCTGGAAGGATGAGGCACTGGTTGTCGACAAGTGGCTGCATGTGCAATCGACCAGCCGCCGCCCGGATACGCTGGCGACCGTGAAGGCGCTTACCACCCACCCGGCCTTCGATATCGGCAACCCGAACAAGATCTATGCGCTGATCCGCGCCTTCGGTGCCAACCTGCCGCGCTTCAATGCCGCCGATGGCAGCGGCTACGCTTTCATAGCCGACCGCGTCATCGAACTGCACGACCGCAACCCGCAGGTCGCCTCGCGCCTGGCCCGTTGCTTCGATCGCTGGAAGAAATTCGACGCCAGCCGCCAGGCCCATGCCCGTGCCGCACTGGAAAGCATCCGCGATCATGCTGGCTTGTCGCGTGATGTGCTGGAAGTCGTGACACGTTCGCTCGGGGGCTGAGCGGACCGGATGGCAAATAAACAGGGCAGACACACATAGCGATACGCACTGTTGCAAACAGTTACTTGAAACGGGGAGGGTCCGGCCTTATCTTGGATACATGCGCTGACCAGACATCAGCCTTGACGGCCACCCCCTCCCCCAAGACCCCTTGGCCGTCCAGAAAGCCCCGTACCTCCCCCAGTACGGGGCTTTCGCCTTTCTGCAGCGGGCATTTCCGATTATTCTTGCCGCCATGGCCAAGCGAAGAAAAAAGAAAGTCGAGCGCACCATCCATCTTTCGGCCGGGCCATTGCCACCACGCCTGGCTGAGCAATTCAGCGAATGCCGACTGATTTTCAGCGATGCCAGCCAACAGCGGCACGGCGGACTGGCTGCCGTGCTGTTCGAACATGCCGATAGCGAACCACTGGTGACCACCCGCACCGTGCCGATCATCGGCAGCAACGAGCTTGAACTGCAGGCGGCAGTTTTCGCTCTGGAACAGGGGAGTCTGCATTTCCCCGAACAGGCCGTTACCCTGTTTTCTGACAATCAGGATGCGATCACCCGACTGAATCAGGCGAAGACGCTAGGCCCGGCTCAGGACCCAGAACTGACCAGCATGTTTGCAAGACTGGATCTCACTGCATTGTTGGCCAATGCTTCCCTGCGCTGGATCAAGGGACACTCGAACTGTCGTGGCAATGCCCTGGCTGACACGCATGCCCGGGCAGCAGCAAGCTGAGAGGCTGCTCAGCCCCTGATCCAGGGCTTTAGCAACTGGCGAAGCGCCGCCTCGTTGTAGCCATTGACCACTTCGTCCCCAACCTTGATCAGCGGCACGCCATTGCCACCAAGTTTCTTGTGCTCGCTGAGTGCCGTCGAGCTTTTTTCGATGTCATGTTCGATGTAACGAATGCCGTTGGCCGCAAAAAACTCACGGCTCATCTTGCAATAGCCACACCACTCCGTCGCGTAGAGCACTACTTCCGGCTGGCTTGCCGCCACCGCTGCCTCGGCCTGCGCACTCTTCTGCTGCAGAAGCGGCCGGCCAAACCAGAAGGCGGCACCAAAGGCCAGCAGAACCAGCAGCCATTTGCCTGCGCCACCAGGGCGCTCAGAGCGAACCTCCGCTGCGTATTGGCGCAGGTTTTCCGGCGGCATTGTATTACCGGCCTTGGCATAGGCTCGCTCGCAAGCCGGGCACTGCCAATCCGGCGCCTGGTCATCAGCCTTGCGGGCATAATTGCAATGGGGGCAGATTCGGCTCAAGGCAGGTTCTCGTTAATGGTTTTCAGGAATTCTTGACCAATGCCTTGGCCGGCGCCCATTGGCGGCGACTGACCGGGAGTTTTTCCGGCACGCCGCGCAGCAGCGCCCAACCGTAGGCTTCAGCGTCGTCTCCCGCCGCTTTCTCGAAGCCAGCCAGTGCCACCTTGGCAACCAGTACGGCGCGGTGCAGACGCATGAAGCGCTCGGCGAATTCGGCTTCAAGATGGGTCAAGGCTTCATCGAGCAGGTATTCGCGCTCGACGGTACGAGCGGTGACGTATTTGAGGTCGGCCTTGAAGTAGAGCACTTCGCTGATCGGCACCAGCAACAGGCGACCGCGCTCGTGGCAGGAAAGATGAGTGCGGCCCCCGCCCCGCATTTCCTGGCCAATCCCGGCGAGCAGGGTGGCATCCGGTCGTGGCCCTGGCACCTTCTGCAAGGCGGCAAGCAGACGCTGGGCGCGCACCGGTTTCAGCAGGTAATCGACCGCATTGAGGTCGAAAGCCTGAACCGCGTAATTGTCATAGGCCGTCGTGAAGATTACCGCTGGCGGCTTTTCAAGGCGGCCGAGGTGAGTCGCCAGTTCGATGCCGTCCATGCCCGGCATGCGGATGTCGGCGAGCACCACATCGACCGTCTGCTCGCGAAGCGCTTCCAGGGCCAGCAAGCCGTTGGCGGCTTCACCCACCACTTCGCTCGGCAATTGCAAGGCCACGTCGGACAGCAGGGCACGCAATCGATCGCGTGCCAGCGGCTCGTCATCGACGATCAGGACTTTCAACGGAGTTGCGGGGGATTGCGGCGCTGGCATGGCAGAACGATGCGAACCTCATAACTGTTGTCGCCGACCTCGATTTCCAGTCGGGCTTCCAGATCGTAATACAGTGCCAGCCGTTCGCGAATATTGGCCACCGCCATCTGGTTGCCAGCGGCATGCTGGGCCTGACCGGCGGTCGGATTGGCGATGGCGATGCGCAACTCGTCGCCCTGCTGATCGATGCCTATGCGGATGGTGCCACCTTCCGGCGACGGCTCGATACCATGATAGACGGCGTTCTCCAGCAGCGGCTGCAGCATCAGCGGCGGAATCGGCAGGTCCATGGACACTGCCCCGATTTGCCAGTCGACGACAAGACGCTCCCCCAACCTGAGGTCTTCCAGTTCCAGATATTGTTTGGCCAGCGCGATTTCGTCGGCCAGGCTGACCAGTTCGCAAGGGTCGCGCATCGCAGCCCGGAACAGATCCGACAATGACTCGAGGGCAGCTTCGGCCTCCGCTGGCCGAGCCCGGATCAACGACAGCACGGCATTCAGGGAATTGAACAGGAAGTGCGGCCGAATCCGGGCATTGAGTGCGGCCAGCCTGGCCTCGGCCTGTGCCGGCGAAAAGGCACGGGAGCGCAATTCGAAATAGGCCAGCATCAAGGCCGCCATGGCCATCGCCAGCAGCACGGCCCGCAACACCCCTCCAGTTTCGGCCAAGCCAAGAGAGCGCGCATAGAGAAACAAGGCCGCCGAAACACCTCCGGCCAATGCCAGCACACACCCCTGGCCGAGACGCAGCGGCAGGCGCCACAAGCTGTCCCGCAACAACGACAAGAGCCCGAGGCAGAGCAAGAGCAGCGGCTCGACGACCGCAGCCAGTTCAATGTAATGCCCCACCCAGCCGCCCATATCGGGGGTTTGCACCAGTGCTGCAAGGGCTGCCAGCACATTGACGCCGAGTAGCACGCGCAGCATGACCCCGAAATTGCGCCAGTCGGGCAAGGGGTAGGTTGCTGGAAAGTGCCGTATACTTGTCATCTTTGTGCGGGTTTGTTCCAAATTCGTCGCCAATCTGCCCCATTCTAGACCAGAGTCATGACTTCCAACGCCAATCAATACACCTGGGCCGGCCGCTTCTCCGAGCCGGTTTCCGATCTCGTCAAACGTTACACCGCCTCGGTCGATTTCGACCAGCGCATGTGGCGTCAGGACATCCGCGGCTCGCTGGCCCACGCCCGCATGCTGGCCAAGCAAGGCATCATCGCCGCTGCCGATCTGGCTGACATCGAACGGGGCATGGCCATCGTCACGGAAGAGATCGAGTCCGGCAAGTTCGAATGGTCGCTTGACCTGGAAGACGTGCACCTCAACATTGAAAAGCGCCTGACCGCGCTGGTTGGCGATGCCGGCAAGCGCCTGCACACCGGCCGTTCGCGCAATGACCAGGTCGCCACCGACATCCGCCTCTACCTGCGCGACTCGATCGACGACATCCTGGTGCTGATCAAGGCCTTCCGCTCGGCCCTGGTCGATCTGGCCGAGAAGGAAGCCGCAACGCCGATGCCTGGCTTCACGCACCTGCAGGTCGCCCAGCCGGTGACCTTCGGCCACCACATACTGGCCTACTTCGAGATGTTCGGCCGCGATGCCGAGCGTTTGGTCGATTGCCGCAAGCGGGTCGCCCGCCTGCCGCTCGGCGCCGCGGCACTGGCCGGCACGACCTATCCGATCGATCGCGAATTCGTCGCCGAACAACTGGGCTTCGAAGGTGTTTGCGAGAACTCGCTGGATGCCGTGTCCGACCGCGACTTCGCCATCGAATTCACCTCGGCTTGCGCCCTGCTGATGATGCACATCAGCCGCCTGTCGGAAGAGCTGGTCATGTGGATGAGCCCGCGCATCGGTTTCATCCAGATCGCCGACCGTTTCTGTACCGGCTCCTCGATTATGCCGCAGAAGAAGAACCCTGACGTGCCGGAGCTGGCGCGCGGCAAGACCGGCCGCGTCTATGGCCAGCTGATGAGCCTGCTGACCCTGATGAAGTCGCAACCGCTGGCCTACAACAAGGACAATCAGGAAGACAAGGAACCGCTGTTCGACGCCGTCGACACGGTCACCGACACCCTGCGCATCTTCGCCGACATGGCCGGCGGCATCACCGTCAAGCCGGAAGCGATGAAGGCCGCACTGACCCAGGGTTTCGCCACCGCCACCGACCTCGCCGACTATCTGGTCAAGAAGGGCTTGCCTTTCCGCGATGCGCACGAAGCGGTCGGCCACGCCGTCAAAGCTGCCGAAGCCAAGGGCGTCGACCTGCCGCAACTGACACTGGACGAACTCCGCGCCTTCTGCCCGCAAGTCGAAAGCGATGTTTTTGCCGTGTTGACCGTCGAAGGCTCGCTGGCCAGCCGCAACCACATTGGCGGCACGGCCCCCGAGCAGGTCAAGGCCGCCATCGCCAGAGCCCGCAAGCGTCTGGGCTGATTCTTCGGATCAACGCATAGAGACCGCAGGTGAAAGCCGGCGGTCTTTTTTTGCGCCGAGCGATTTAGAGGTTTAATATATAAGCGAACGTTGATATTTAATCCGGGTGATGGATCAACACCACTAATAATTAACTACCAGGTAGAACAGCATGTACAAAACCGTTGTCGACAACACGCCGCTCATCAAGGTCAGTAGCGCCAAGCACGAGGCCAATTATTCCGTGAATGGCTCCCTGATGAACCCGCTGGAAGCTTTCTACGCCTCGCTCGCCGCCTGCGCTGCGGTCTATGCCAAGAAGGCCTGCAAGGAGCTCGGCATCCAGGCCGGCGGCATCGAAATCGACTGCAAGCCCTTCTCCGGCCCCGGCGGCCCACTGTCGCTGGCCCGTTTCCGCAGCGAAGTCCGCTTTCCCGCTGAATTCACCGCCGAACAAAAAGCCAAAATCCTCGACAGCATCGCCCATTGCGCGGTCAAGGAAATCGTCATCGACGGGGCCAATATCGACTTTCAGGTCGCTGAAGTCTGAAGCAATCAGACAGACAATAAAAAACCGGGGCTTGCCCCGGTTTTTATTTGTGCCAAACGGAAATCAGGCAGCGATGCCTTCCAGCATCTGCTGCAGTTCGCCTGTCTGGTACATCTCTTTCATGATGTCGCAGCCGCCAACGAATTCGCCCTTGATGTAGAGCTGGGGAATGGTCGGCCAGTTGGCGTATTCCTTGACGCCATTACGGATTTCCTCGTCGGCCAGCACATTGACGGTCACGAAGTCATTGACGCCGCAGACCTTGAGGATCTGCACGGCCGTCGCCGAAAAGCCGCACTGCGGAAAGCGGGCATCGCCCTTCATGTAAAGAACAACCGGGTTACCGGTTACGGTCGCGTGGATGCGTTGCTGAACGTCGGACATGACTTCTCCTGATTTAAAGATAGGCGCCTGAGACGCGGTCGATGCCGGCCAGGTCGGGGAAAGTGGATGCGGCTTTGAACCCTGCCGCGGTCAATAAGTTCCGGCTCGCTTCACCCTGATCATAGCCGTGCTCAAAAAGCAGCCAGCCACCGGGGTTCAGATGCCCTGCAGCCTCGGCCACAATACGACGAATGCAGCTCAGACCATCGGCTCCGTCAGTCAGCGCCATTTGCGGCTCGAAAGGCAGACCATTGAGCGCCAGGTGCGGGTCGCCATCGGCCACATAGGGCGGGTTGGAGACAATGACGTCGAAACGCTCATCAGCCAGCGGGCCGAACCAGTCACCCTGACGGAAATCAACCTTGGCACCGAGGCGACCGGCATTATTGCGGGCCACACCAATCGCGGCATCGGACAGGTCAACCGCAGCAACTGTTGCGGTCGCGTATTCGAGCGCCAGCGAAATGGCGACGATGCCAGAACCGGTGCCCAGATCGACCACTGTGGGCGCAACGAGTCCGCACAGCTTTTCCAGCGCCAGTTCAATCAGCACTTCGGTTTCCGGACGAGGGATCAAAACGGCGGGCGACACCTGAAATACCCGACCGCGGAACTCGGCCTCGCCGACGAGATAGGCCAGCGGCTCGCCGGCCGCCCGGCGTTCGACCCATTCGACAAACTGATCACAGGCCGGGCCGATAACGGGTGTTTCCGTTCGCGCCAGCAAGTCGGCATGACTGCATCCAGTGGCGTACTGCAGCAGCAACCGGGCATCGAGCCGGTCGATCTTCTGTCTTGCTGCAGTCAATGCCTCGCCAAGGGTCATGGTCAAATTTATTCAGGCTGCTCGAATGGGGTGCGTATTGTCCCAAATTTTGATCTCCATGGTCGGAAAGCTTGCCTTTGCCGTGAACAGGACTCAAAATTAACAAGGAGGCAAATTTAATGTTTTTAGCAATTCAACGAGCATTTCTTTACCCCTTGGTTGCCTGGATTCTCATTGGCTCGACCTCAACGCTTGCTGCACCAACGAACGAAATCAGCGTCGGCATCGTCCCGCAGCAGGCCGCAACGGCGCTGGCCAAAGCCTGGATCCCGCTGCTCGCTGAAATCTCGCAGCGCAGCGGCGTTCGCCTGACTTTCAAGACCGCACCGGATATTCCCGCTTTCGAAGAGCGCATGAAGCGAGGCGAGTACGACCTCGCCTACATAAATCCCTATCACTACACGGTCTTCAGCAAGCAAGCGGGCTACAGAGCCTTTGCCAGGGAAAAAAACCGCAAGCTGGTCGGAATCATCGTCGTCCGCAAGGATGACCCGAGCACCACCATCAGCGAGCTGGCCGGCAAGACGGTCGCCTTCCCCGCACCTGCGGCCTTTGCGGCCAGCATCCTGCCACGGGCCGAATTTTCGCGGCTGAACATTCCGATCAAAGAGCAGTTCGTCAATTCGCATGACTCGGTTTATCGCGGCGTCGCCCAAGGCAGCTTTGCGGCCGGTGGCGGCATCAAACGTACGCTGGAAGCGATCGACCCCGCCATAGCGAACCAGCTGCGCATCCTGAGTACAACTCCCGCCTACGTCCCCCATGCCTTCGCGGCACATCCACGAGTGACCGCCGAGGACCTGGACAAGATCATGGCTGCCATGCGCTCTCTCGACCAGGACGAAGCCGGTCGTCGCGTCCTCGAACCCCTCAGCTTCAAAGGCATCGAGGCCGGCACTGACAAGGACTGGGACGAAATCCGCAAGTTGCGCATTGATCTTCCAGTCGGCCAGACCGGCAAGTCGCCCCGCCCATGAAGTTCCGGACCAAGACCATCCTCGGCGTCGCCCTGATCGAGGGGGTCTTGCTCGCCATACTTGGCATCAGCATTTTCAGCCTGTTCCGCGATGCCAACGAACAGGAAATCACCCGCCGGGCCGCTGTCACGACCCGGCTGCTCGCAGCCAGCGCCCGCGATGCCATGGTCGCCTACGACCTGGCGACAATCGACGGGATCGCCACCGACGTTCTGGAAACTCGCGAAATCAGTTACGTCCGTTTCCTCGACAGGCAAGGCAAGGTCATGGTTGAACGCGGGGAATTGCCGACCCAGCCGCAATTTGAGGCCAGCGTCTCCGAGACAGCGGACGGCGTACTGGATCGCGAAGCACCGATCACCGTCTCGGGTGAACACTTCGGCCGGATCCAGTTCGGTATCGATATTGCCCCCTTTACACAGGCACTCAGACGGACCCAACACTGGTTCCTTGCCCTGTCCGCCATTGAAATGGCGCTGGTTGCCCTTTTTTCGCTGATCCTCGGCACTTACCTGACCCGTCAGCTGACTGCATTGCGAAACGCCAGCCGTGAAATCGCCGAAGGCCGCTTCGACCGTCCTTTACCTATTGGCGGCAATGACGAACTGGCGGAAACCGCCCACGCCTTCAATCACATGGTCGAAAGGGTTGCCGAGAGTATTGCCCGCCTGCAGGAAAATGAGGCAACGCTGCGCCAGGCCAAGGAAGAAGCGGAAAGTGCCAATGCCGCGAAAAGCCAGTTCCTGGCCAACATGAGCCACGAACTGCGCACACCGATGACCGGCATCATCGGCATGAGCTTCCTGATGATGCGTACCGAGCTGGATGAACAGCAGCGCGATTTCGCCGACACCATTCAGCGCAGTGCCAACGCCCTGCTCACCATCATCAACGACATTCTCGATCTCTCCGCCATCGAAGCCGAAAAGCTCCGCCTGGCTCACGCCAATTACTCCGTGCGTCAGGTAATCAGCGAGGTACTGGCCCTGATATCGCCGAGCGCCGACGCGAAGCAGGTTGCCCTGATCAGCCAGATCGCCGACGACCTGCCGGAAACTCTGGTCGGCGATGCCATCCGTCTGCGCCAGGTTTTGCTCAACCTGCTTGGCAACGCCATCAAGTTCACCGAACAAGGCGCGGTGACCCTTGATGTGAGCCACCAGCCAACGGACGATGGCCGACTACGCCTGAATTTCGTTGTTGGCGACAGTGGTATCGGCATGACGCCGGATGTTGTCAGCTCACTATTCACGCCTTTCTTCCAGGCCGACCTGAGCAACACGCGACGCTTCGGCGGAACCGGTCTGGGTCTATCGATCAGCCGTCGCCTGATCGAACTGATGCAAGGCGAGATTAGCGCCGACTCACAGCCGGGCGTTGGCAGCACCTTCCGCTTTCACATCGTCACCGATCTGCCGGAAGCATCGATTGCGGTAGAAACGCACAGCGAATCCGACGGTGAACGTAACTTTGCCGGCCATTGCATCCTGGTCGTCGATGACCGGCCGATCAATCGCAAGGTGGTCGGCGCCATGCTCGAAAGGTTTGGCTGCAACATCACCATGGCAGAGAACGGCGAAGAGGCTCTGGCCCGGCTTGCCACAGAAGCAGTCGACCTTGTCCTGATGGATTGCCAGATGCCAGTCATGGATGGCTTTGAAGCCACCCGGCGGATTCGGGAGGGCGCTGACAGCAGAATCGACCCGGCGACGAAGATTATCGCGATGACGGCAAACGCCATGGAAGGTGACAAGCAAGGCTGCCTTGCCGCCGGAATGAACGACTACATCAGCAAGCCAATCTTTGCGACTGAGCTTGAACGCATCCTCAACACCTGGCTGCCGGCAACGCCCCCGTAAGGTGCCAGGCCACCTACACGCTCAGCTCTGCTCGGCCAGTTCAGCCAGCAGATCAGCCTGATGTTCGGCCGCCAAGGCCCCGAGCAATTCGTCCATGTCACCATCCATGATCGCGCCGATCTTGTACAGCGTCAGGTTGATCCGGTGATCGGTGATCCGCCCCTGCGGGAAGTTGTAGGTGCGGATACGCTCCGAGCGGTCGCCGGAACCAATCAGGCTCTTGCGGGTGCTTGAGATATGGGCCTGCTGGGCGCGGACCTGAACGTCCTTGATCCGCGCCGCCAGCACCTTCATGGCCGAAGCCTTGTTGGCGTGCTGCGAACGGCCATCCTGGCATTCGGCGACGATGCCGGTTGGCAGATGTGTAATCCGAACTGCCGAATCGGTCTTGTTGATGTGCTGGCCACCGGCGCCGGAAGCACGGAAAGTATCGATGCGCAGGTCGGCCGGATTGAGATTGACGTCCTCGACTTCATCCACCTCGGGCATCACCGCTACCGTGCAGGCGGAAGTGTGAATCCGACCCTGGGTCTCGGTTTCCGGCACCCGCTGGACGCGATGACCGCCCGATTCGAACTTCAGCCGCGAATAGGCACCATTGCCGGCCAGCCGGCAGATGATTTCGCGATAGCCACCGAGCTCCGACTCGCTGGCTGAGAGCACCTCGACCTGCCAGCGCTGACGCTCGGCGTAGCGGGAATACATGCGGAAGAGATCGCCGGCGAACAGCGCAGACTCGTCGCCACCAGTGCCGGCGCGGATTTCAAGCAGCACGCTGCGTTCGTCGTTGGGGTCTTTCGGCAGCAACAGCCGCTGCAGTTCGATTTCGAGTTCCGGCAGGCGCGCCTTGGCAGCAGCCATTTCCTCTTCGGCAAACTCGCGCATGTCCGGGTCGGCCAGCATCACCTCGGCTTCGGCCATATCGTTCTCGGCCTGACGGAAAGCATTGAACTGAGCCACGACTGGCTCGACCTCGGCCCGCTCGCGTGAAAGCTTGCGAAACTGATCCATGTCGTTGGCCGTGCTCGGCGCTGAGAGCATGCGGTCGATTTCATCGAGACGATCAACCAGCAACTCCAGTTTTTGGCGGATGCTCGATTTCATATTGGCAGACTGGACAAATAAAGAGGTCAAGGGGGCGTAATGGTACCCGAGAACACCGCTCATCGGCGATGGAAGGCAATTGCCAGCCGGCGCCTATGCCACGATAATCCCGATCTTCGCATCGCCCCCATCATGCAAAACGTCCCCCATTCCCTCATTGCGCTGGCGGAAACCCTCGAGTTACGCTGGCAAGGCTATCGTGAGAGCGGCGACTTCGATCAATTCATCGAATTCACCCTTTCGCTGAACGGCCTGACTGAACGCCTCGGGCAGCAAAACCTGCCCGGACTGGCCCGTGCATGCGAGGAACTGGAGCAGAGGGCGCTGGCGTTGTTTAACGACGGTGCCACCCACCCGGTCACCAACGAGAACACCGACGGCATCAGCCAGCAACTGAACACCATTCTCCGCGCCCTGCAACGCCATGAAACGCCGGCCGTCATTGCCAAGCGAATGTCCGACAACGAGGCTGACGAGCGTGACCAATGGGTTCGCCAGCGCAATGTCCTGATCATCTCCCGTCCAGAGCATCCTTGGACGGCAGCGCTGGTCGAGCAACTTTCGTTTTACGGCTTCAAGGCCCATACCGCTCATTGGGACGACGCGCCTCGGCTGGACGAAGAACCCCTGGCGGTCGTCTTTATCCCCGACCGCGAAGACAGCGTTTACCTGCCTCCGGCCATTGCCGCCATCCAGCGGCTGAAGGCAGCTTTCGTCACCAGCTACTTCTATTGCCTTTCGGTGCCCACCTCGCTGGAAGCCATCGTCAGCCTGCAACGGGCCGGGGCGAACGTCTGCATCCCGGCCGAATTCAAGCTCAGCGATATCCTGTCGCGCATTCTCGACCTGGTCGAAAGCCGCGAGCAGGAAACCCATCGTGTGTTGATCGTCGAGGATTCACGTACCGCCGTCGCCCACATCCAGCGCGCCCTCGACCTGCACGGCATTGACAGCCGCGCCATCAATACGCCGCTGGCCCTGCTTCAGGTCACCTCGGAATATCGGCCGCATGCCATCCTGATGGACATGTACATGCCCTTCTGTACTGGCGTCGAGGTCACCCGGGCGCTGCGCCAGATCCCCGAATACCATTCGTTGCCGGTCATCTACCTTTCCGGCGAGACCGACATCGCCCAGCAGGTCGAAGCCTTGCGCCTGGGCGGCGACCAGTTCCTGACCAAGCCGGCCAACCCGATCATCCTGAGCTCGGTGGTCAAGACGAAGATCGAACGCTACCGCGACATGCTGCGTTCCGGGCGCCACGACAGCCTGACCGGATTGCTCAACCATTCGGCCTCCAAGGAGCAACTGGACCAGATGCTGCGCCGCACGCTGCCGGCCGGTCATCTGTCGGTGGCCATGATCGACATCGACCGTTTCAAATTGATCAATGACAATTACGGCCACCCGGTCGGCGACCAGGTCATCCGCAGCCTCGCCTGGCTATTGCGCGGTCGTTTGCGCAACACCGACCTGATCGGGCGTTACGGCGGCGAGGAATTCATCGTTGCCCTGAACGGCGTCGAAATGGGCCAAGCCATCACGCTGCTCGACCGTATTCGTCACGATTTTTCGCAGCTACCCCATGCTCATAGCCGGGGTGGGGCCCTGCGGGCCAGCTTCAGTTGTGGTGTTGCATCCATCCCCAGCTATCTGACTGGCAGCTCATTGATCGAGGCCGCAGACGAAGCGCTACTGCTGGCAAAACGGGAAGGTCGCAATCAGATTGTTCCGGCCGGCCGAAAACGGCTGGAGCCTGTCGACTAATCAGCCGAGTGCAGGTGGAATAGCCGGGCTGCAGCCGACTGCAGATCGGCTCGCTCGCCGCCATCGGCCGAATTCAGGGATTGCGTCGGTGCATGCAGGAACTTGTTGGTCAGTCGATGCGACAAGTGTTCCAGCACCTTTTCCGGCGCTTCACCCTTGGCCAGGAGCTTCATTGCATGCTCCATCTCGTGGCGACGCATGCGTTCGGCGGTATCGCGCAGAGAACGAATGACCGGGACGGTATCGCGCGATTCCAGCCAGCCGAGGAAATCCTGAACCCGATTGGCGATGATGGCTTCGGCATCGATCACCGCGGCCTGTCGGGACTCCAGGCCGCTTTCAACAACCTGAGCCAGATCGTCGACGGTGTAGAGGAAAATATCGTCAAGTTTGCCGACCTCTTCCTCGATATCACGCGGCACGGCAAGGTCGACCATGAATATCGGGCGGTGACGGCGGGCCTTGATCGCCCGCTCGACCATGCCGAGACCGATGATCGGCAACGGACTGGCGGTACAGGAAACCACAATGTCGTGCTGGGCCAGATGCTCGCCGAGTTCGTCGAGACGAATGGCCGTTCCGCCATATTGCTCGGCCAGCGCCCGGCCGCGGTCCAGCGTCCGGTTGGCGATGGTGACCTGCTTCGGCTTGCCGGCACAGAAGTGGGCGGCGCACAGCTCAATCATTTCGCCGGCACCAATGAACAGGATGCGTTGCCCGGCAATCGACTCGAAAATCCGTTCAGCCAGATGCACGCCGGCAGCGGCCATCGAGACGATGTTGGCGCCAATTGCCGTCGTCGAACGCACTTCCTTGGCGACAGAGAAGGAGCGCTGGAACAGCTTGTGCAACTGCGTGCCGAGCGTGCCATTTTCTTCGGCAGCACGCACCGCATCCTTCATCTGGCCGAGAATCTGCGGCTCGCCGATGACCATCGAATCGAGTCCGCTGGCGACCCGGAAGGCATGACGGATCGCTTCCGGCTGATCATGGGCGTAGATGTAGGGTGCCAGCTCGTCGCGAGGAACCTGGTGGTATTGGGCCAGCCAGTCGATCACCACATCCGGCGATTCTGCTGCGCAGTAAATCTCGGTGCGGTTGCAGGTAGACAGGATGGCTACCTCGCGAACCGGCCGGTCGCGGGTCAGGTCGGCCAGCGCATGGCCCAGTTTGTCGGCGCCAAACGCCACCCGCTCGCGAATGGCAAGCGGGGCTGAGTGATGGTTGATACCTAGGGTAAAGATCACCGGGTTGGGCTGGGGCGGACGAAATGGGGGCTGATTATAACACCCGCCCCCGGCTGCCCGATTTGCCCGGAATCAGAACAAAAACGCCTGTTTTTCCGGTGCTGACGGCGGAAGACTGTCTGCACCAAAGACCTTCATCTGACGGGGCCGGAACCACACCGAGTGGCCAACCGCCAGTTGCAGCGCTTCGTGCCGTTCGCGCGACAGTTCGACTTCAACGATTTCGCTACCGTGCAGCAGCTCGACACGAACCACCGGGCCGATCGGATGGACGTGCTGAACCGTCGCCTGCAAGCCGTCCTCGGCCGGTTGATGGGTGATGTCGATGTCGTGCGGCCGAACAAAAGCGGTTGCCTTCTCGCCCACCTCGCCACGCTCGACCTCGGCGTAGGCTCCTTGCTGGCGGCTGTGAAACACATTCACGTTGCCGAGGAACTGATAGACGAAGGGCGAAGCCGGACTGGAATAAACCTCGTCGGGCGAACCGATCTGCTCGATCTTGCCGTGGTTCATCACCACCACACGGTCGGCGACTTCGAGCGCCTCTTCCTGGTCGTGCGTGACGAAAACGCTGGAGATGTGCATGTCGTCATGCAGTCGGCGCAGCCAGCGGCGCAATTCCTTGCGCACCTTGGTATCGAGGGCACCGAAGGGTTCGTCGAGCAGCAGCACTTTCGGTTCGACAGCCAGTGCGCGGGCCAGCGCTATGCGCTGACGCTGGCCGCCGGACAGTTGCGACGGGTAGCGGTCAGCCAGCCAGTCGAGCTGGACCAGGCCCAGCAACTCCATGGCCCGGCGCTTGATGTCGGCGTCGGACGGCCGTTCCTTGCGCGGCTTGACGCGCAGGCCGAAAGCCACGTTCTCGAAAACCGTCATGTGGCGAAACAAGGCGTAGTGCTGGAAGACAAAACCGACATTGCGGTCGCGAGCGTGCAGATGAGTTGCCTCGGCGCCAGAGAACAGAATCTCGCCCTGGTCGGCCGTTTCCATGCCGGCGATGATACGCAGGAGCGTCGTCTTGCCGCAGCCGGAGGGGCCGAGGAGCGCAACGAGTTCGCCGGTCGGGATATCGAGGTTGATGTTGTCGAGCGCGACGAAATTGCCGAAGCGCTTGGAGATGTTGCGGATTTCGATACTCATCAGGTTTTCTCCGGTGCCAGCACCGTGTTCAGCATTTCGGTTTCTTTTTTCATGCGCCACTCGACGATGGTCTTGGCGACCAGCGTGACCAGGGCCAACAGCGCCAGGATGGACGCCGCTGCGAAGGCGCCGATGGCGTTGTACTCGTTGTAGAGGATCTCGACGTGCAGCGGCAGGGTATTGGTTTCACCGCGAATGTGGCCGGAAACCACTGATACGGCACCGAATTCGCCCATCGCCCGGGCATTGGACAGGATCACGCCATAGAGCAGGCCCCACTTGATGTTGGGCAGCGTGACGCGCCAGAACATCTGGAAGCCGGATGCACCAAGCGACACTGCGGCCTCTTCCTCGTCCTTGCCCTGCGACTGCATCAGCGGGATCAGCTCGCGGGCGATGAACGGGAAGGTGATGAACAGCGTGGCGAGGATCATGCCGGGCACGGCGAAGACGATCTTGATATCGTGTTCGGAAAGCCAGGTACCGAAGGTTCCCTGCGAGCCGAAGAGCAGGATGAAGATCAGGCCGGCCACCACGGGTGACACGGCAAACGGCAGGTCGATCAGCGTGATCAGCAGGCTCTTGCCCTTGAACTCGAACTTGGCGATGGCCCAGGCCGCAGCGACGCCGAAGACAATGTTGAAGGGCAGCACGGCCAGCGCGATGCCGATGGTCAGGCCGATGGCCGAGCGGGTTTCCGGCTCCTTCAGCGCCTCGATATAGACTGGTACGCCCTGGGCCAGCGCCTCGACGAAGACAGCGATTAGCGGCAAACCAAGGAAAAAGAACAGGAAGCCGAGACCCACTGTCAGCAGCGTGTAGCGAACCCACACGGGTTCCTGCGTGGCGCGCGTCGACTTCATGCCGTCACCCCACGGGCCTTGGCCGCCACCACTTCGAGCGGCTCGCTGTTCTTGTGCCGGTTGGCTGTCCACCACTGCAGCAGGTTCACCGCCAGCAACAGAATGAACGACAAGGCCAGCATGACCACGGCCAGCGCCGTGGCACCGAGCACGTCGTACTGCTCAAGCTTGGAGATGATCAGCAAGGGGGTGATTTCCGAAATCAGCGGCAGATTGCCAGCGATGAAAATGACCGAGCCGTATTCGCCGACGGCGCGGGCAAAGGCCAGGGCAAAGCCGGTGAGCAGGGCCGGGAAGATGGCCGGAAAAATGACCTTCACAAAGGTCTGCCAGCGCGAGGCGCCGAGCGAGGCAGCGGCTTCCTCGACTTCAGTTTCAATGTCCTCGATTACCGGCTGCAGGGTACGCACAACGAAGGGCAGCGTGATGAAAGTCAGCGCAAAAACGATGCCGAGCGGCGTATAGGCGACCTTGATGCCGAGCGGCTCAAGATATTGGCCTAGCCAGCCATTGCCGGCGTACAAGGTAGCCAGCGTGATACCGGCCACTGCCGTTGGCAAGGCAAAGGGCAGATCAACCAGCGCATCGACAAATCGCTTGCCTGGAAAGGGATAGCGTACCAACACCCAGGCCACGATCAGACCGAAGAAAGCGTTGATCGCGGCGGCCAGAAACGAAGCGCCGAAAGTAACGCGAAAGGCCGCCAGCGAACGTTCGCCAAGGGCAATGTCGATGATCTGCCCGAAGCCAAGCTCGGAGGCCTTGAGGATCATGCCGCCGAGTGGCAGCAGGATCAGGATCGAGAGATAGACCAGCGTGTAGCCCAGCGCCAGGCCAAAGCCGGGCAACACGCGGTGAGTTTTTGCTGCCATTTATTTGCTTTGATAGATCTGATCGAAACTGCCGCCATCCTTGAAGTGGGCAGCAAAGGCCTTGTTGGCACCACCGAACACCTCATCAACGGTAAAGGTCTTCACCGGCGGGAAGAAGGTGGCGTACTTCTTGAGCAGCTCGGCATCACGCGGCCGCAGGTAGTTCTGGGCGGCATTCTCCTGGCCTTCCTTGGACCACAGATATTCGAGGTACGCCTGCGCCTGCTTGCGGGTACCCTTCTTGTCGACCACCTTTTCGACCAACGCCACCGGGAACTCGGTCTGCATCGTCAGGCTGGGGTAAACCACCTCAAACTCACCCTTGCCGAACTCCTTGGCGATCATTTCGGCTTCCGATTCGAAAGTGATCAATACATCACCCATCTTCCGCTGCATGAAGGTGGTCGTCGCATCGCGGCCACCGGCAGCAAATAGTGGCGCATTCTTCAGCAGCTTGCCGAGGAACTCCTGCGCCTTGGCATCGTTGCCACCCGGCTGCTTCAACGCCCAGGCCCAGGCCGACAGGTAGGTGTTGCGCCCGTTACCTGTGTTCTTCGGGTGAGGAATGATCATCTGCACGCCCGGTGCGGCAACATCAGACCAGTCCTTGATCGTCTTCGGGTTGCCCTTGCGGACGATGAAGACCATGGTCGAGGTATAAGGCGAAGCACTGTTCGGGAATTTCTTCGCCCAGTCCTTGGCAACCAGGCCCTTGTCAGCCAGGAACTCAATGTCGTTTGCCTGATTCATGGTGACCACGTCGGCCTCCAGCCCGTCAGCAACAGCGCGCACCTGCTTGGTGGAACCGCCGTGTGACTGCTTCAACTCAACGCTCTCGCCTGCCTTCGCCTTCCAGTATTTCTGGAACAAGGGGTTGAAATCCTTGTACACATCGCGCGCCACATCATAGGAGGCGTTGAGTAGCGTGGCATCGGCCAGAGCGGCGCCAGCCACCAGGCTCAATAAAACAGCGGTAATCGATTTGCGGAATTGTGACATGCTTCACCTCATAAGTAATGGAGCGAATTTAGCCGACCCATTTATAACCACAAAGACAGATTTTGAATTTACTTATACTCATAATCTCATCAGGCCCACCTGAAGATGAAGCGAAGACCCCTTGGCCCTGTTCTCCAGCCACGCCAAGGGCTATCATTCAACATTCATCACGCTGCCGATAAATCCAAGATGCGCGCCTCCCTGCCTGCCACACTCCTGCTTTCAGCCTTGCTTGCCGCCTGCGCCTCCAAAGGCGACATACCGCCGAGCAAGCACATCTCGCAAAGCGGCCCGCTCAAGGTCCACCCCGGCCTGCTCGGCCAGCCCGTGCCGCCGGAACTCCAGCAAGAGGCCCGCGCTTCGGCAACGGCCAGCACCAGCGCCGCAGAAACACCAATCAAGATGGATTCGGTAGGCTTGCGCACGCAGCGCAGCGTCTATTTCGACCTGAACAGCGCTGACATCAAGGCCGACTACGATCCAGCCTTACGTGCCCACGCTCGCTACCTGGCCGAACATCCGAATGCTCGCGTCCGGATCGAAGGCAATGCCGACGAACGAGGCAGTGCCGACTACAACCGACGCCTTGGCCTGAAGCGTGCCGAAAACGTTCGCTCAGTAATGGTTGGCAGCGGCGCCGCTGAAAAACAGGTCAATATCAAGACCCTGGGCGAAGCGCGTCCGAAGCTCGTCGGCCATGACGAAGCCTCCTGGTCAGAAAACCGCCGCGCCGACGTCGTCTACGAACGGGAAGACTAGACAGAAAACCCAAACAACAAAAAGGCCTCGCTACACAGCGAGGCCTTTTTTTCGGGCGCGGGAATGGTGACTACTTCTGGTCGTTCAATTCATGCGAAGGCAAACTGGCCAGCCATTCGGAAAACGGGATCTCCTTGACTTCAGGGACACGCCTTTCAACCGATTTCCGGCGCTCGCGCCAGCCATTCGGCGGCCCGACTTCACAGTCGCGGCGATCATCACCCGAACGCTTGTCGTTTTGCACAACCATCAAATCACCTCGTCCTCAAATTCACCCCGTGGGCGACACACTCGACTGGTTCCAATGTAAGGGAAGACGGAAAAATGGTCAGTGAAGAAACTCACAGCTCCCTAAAAATATCCCGGCATCGCAGAGCCATGCGCAGCCCCCCGAGGTTTCAACTGGAAACCGCAAGCGCCCAATCTCCAAACCACAGGTGGAATGTATGGAGCATTAGGCGCATGACTCCTAGTCATCGGCAGCACCTTGATAGTGCATTTCAAAACGAAAAAGGGGCTTTCGCCCCTTTTCTGTCCAAAAAACCCGGTTTTCCTATCCGCTCACCAGTTAGGCTCGCGCTCCGGAGTCGCCGTAATCTTGTGGATACTGAGGTCGGCCCCCTCGTATTCTTCTTCCTTATCGAGACGCAATCCCAGCGTTGCCTTAAGGGTGCCATAGACCAGGATGCCACCCACCAGGGCAACGACAATCGCCATGACCGTCATGATCAGTTGAGGCATGAAGGCGATGCCGCCAGCACCACCGAGAGCCTTGCTGCCGAAGATGCCGGCCGCGATGCCGCCCCAGGCGCCACACATGCCATGCAACGGCCAGACGCCGAGCACATCGTCGATCTTCCAGCGGTTCTGGACCAGCGTGAACATGACCACAAAGAGCCCGCCGGCGACGCCACCAACCACCAAGGCACCCATCGGGTGCATCAGGTCAGAACCGGCGCAGACAGCCACCAGACCGGCCAGCGGACCATTGTGCAGGAAGCCCGGGTCATTCTTGCCGGCCACCAGCGCGACCAGGGTGCCACCGACCATGGCCATCAGGGAATTCAGGGCGACCAGGCCGGAAATCTTGTCGAGCGTCTGGGCGCTCATCACATTGAAGCCAAACCAGCCAACGATCAGGATCCAGGCCCCCAGCGCGAGGAATGGAATCGATGACGGCGGGTGGGCGGAAATCCGACCATCCTTGTTGTAACGACCGTAGCGCGCACCAAGCAGGAGGACGGCCGGCAGTGCAATCCAGCCACCCATTGCATGAACGACCACCGAACCGGCGAAATCGTGGAATTCCTCACCGAAAGTTGCCTTCAACCAGGCCTGAACACCAAAGGCCTGATTCCAGGCAATGCCCTCGAAGAAGGGATAAACGAAACCGACCAGCAGGAAGGTGGCGATCAGTTGCGGATGAAACTTGGCACGCTCGGCAATGCCGCCAGAAATGATGGCCGGGATCGCCGCTGCGAAGGTAAGCAGGAAGAAGAACTTGGTCAGCTCGAAACCGCTTTTCTCCAGCAACGTTTCGACGCCACTGAAAAAATTGACGCCATAGGCGATGCTGTAACCGACAAAGAAGTAGGCAATGGTCGACATCGCAAAATCGCTCAGGATCTTGACCAGGGCATTGACCTGATTCTTTTTGCGAACGGTCCCGACTTCAAGGAATGCAAAACCTGCATGCATGGCCAGCACCATAATGGCGCCGAGCAAGACGAAGAGCACATTGCTACTGGATTGATACGTTTCCATGAAACCCCCAAACAAAGATTGGGAATTCAGAAAGCAAGCACCATTCCAGTGCATTAAAAATGTTACAAATCAGTGCATTGCAAAAGTTATAATTCACCAATAAGCACTGATTTGGTGCGATATTTTATCGCTACGCTCAACACCGGTGCATCACTGCCTCATTTCGGCGCAAGTTCCGTCGGCAGCAACATCCACATCCGCCCACCTTGCTTCATCCGCCCTGCCTGTTCGCCAGCTTCCTTGCCGAAGCCCCAGAAGAAGTCGGCGCGCACAGCCCCCTTGATCGCGCCGCCAGTATCCTGCGCCATGACCAGACGATTCATCGGTGCGGTCGAATTAGGCCGAGTCGTTGCCAGAAACACTGGCGAACCAAGCGGCACCGAACGCGGATCGACGGCAATGCTGCGTTCTGCCGTCAAAGGCACGCCAAGGGCGCCAACCGGCCCGTCATTGCTGTTCGCCACCTCGCGGAAGAAGACATAGCTCGGATTCGTATTGAGCAGATTGTCCAGACGCGCTGGATTGGCCCGAGCCCAGGCCTGAATCCCCTGCATTGATGCCTCTTCCAGTTTCAGCTCGCCGCGCTCGATCAGCGCCTTGCCGATGGATTGATAGGGATGACCGTTCTGGTCGGCGTAGTTCAGGCGAACCATGCCACCATCGGCCAGCTTGACCCGCCCGGAACCTTGCACCTGCAGGAAGAACAACTCGACGGCATCATCGACGTAAAGCAGGGTCTTGCTCGGCACCCTGTCGCCCTTTGCGGAAATTTCTGCTCGCGACCAGTAGGGCACTACCTTGTTGCCCTCGAGTCGGCCACGCACCCGCTTGTCCTTGAGTTCCGGAAAGACGGCAGACAGGTCGATGGTCAGCAGATCGTCAGGCACACCTCGCACCGGCTGCTCATAGCCTTTCACCCGGGCCCGACTGCCGCGCAGCAACGGCTCGTAATAACCAGTAACCAAACCATTGCTTGCGCCATCGCCATTGGCAATTGCGTAGGGCTTCAGGTGCTGCTCAAAGAAACGCCGTGGATCGTGCCCCGGTTTGCCATCCGCCGCCCTGGCCAGCTCGCAGACACGCTTCCAGCCAGCCGCATTGCCGCGACTGGCGATGCCGCGGCAGGACTGCATGAATGCCGGCCAGGCAGCACTTACATCATCATCGGCCCACCCGGGCAGATCACCCCAGGTCGCAAGCGTAAAGGAACGGGAGAAAGCAGCCGGCGGAGGAACAGGCGTGACGGCAGGGCAGACCGGACAAGCCGGGCAAGGCGCACAGACTGGCGGTACCTCTGTGGACTTCGGCGCTGAAGTCGGCGGCACGGTTGAACAGCCGGCCAACAGGCTGACAAATAAAAAGACAGCAACTTGGATTTTTCGCATGGGTTTCGCTAGAGTTCTCGATTTGCCGCGAAGTATACCCGCCCCCATGACCGATTCCCCGCAACTGGAACGCCTGCTTGCACTGGCCGAAGCCGCTCTGGCCCGCCTTGACGCCGCCCTGCCACCGCCGCTGCCGCAACCCGACTGGCAATCTGCCGTCGCCTTCCGCTGGCGCAAGAGCAACGGCCGTGGCTGGCTGCAGGCAGTCCGCCACCCACACCCGATCCGCCTGTCCGATCTTGAAACGATCGACGACCAGAAGGAGCGGATTACTGCCAACACCCGTCAGTTCGTCGCCGGGAACCCGGCCAACAACGTGCTGCTGACCGGCTCGCGCGGCTCCGGCAAGTCTTCGCTGGTCAAGGCCATGCTCAACGAATTCTCGGGCAAAGGGCTGCGTCTGATCGAAGTGGACAAGGACGACCTGATCGAATTGGCTGACATCATCGACCTGCTGGAAGGGCGCCCGGAAAAGTTCATCATCTTCTGCGACGACCTCTCATTCGAAGCAGGCGAGACTGCCTACAAGGCGCTTAAATCCGTGCTTGACGGCTCGGTCGCGGCGCCACCCGACAACGTGCTGATCTACGCGACATCGAACCGCCGCCACCTGATGCCGGAGTATTTTTCGGAAAATCTGGAAACGCAAACGGTCAATGATGAAATCCGCCCCGGCGACACCACCGAAGAAAAGGTCTCGCTCTCCGACCGCTTTGGTCTGTGGATATCCTTCTACCCCTTCAGCCAGGAAGACTATCTCGCCGTCTTCCAGCACTGGGCGCGCGAACTCGGCGTACCTGAGAGCACTATCGCCGCCAGCGAACGCGAGGCACTGAACTGGTCGCTCGGCCGCGGCTCGCGCTCCGGCCGCGTCGCCTGGCAATTTGCCAAGGATCTGGCCGGCCGTCAGAAACCAGTCAAAAAGAAAGCCAAATGACCAAGATCGTCGAAGTCGCTGCCGCCGTCATGCTGCGCACCGATGGCCATGAATTCCTGCTCGCCCAGCGCCCGGAAGGCAAGGTCTATGCTGGTTATTGGGAATTCCCCGGCGGCAAGGTCGAGCCGGGCGAAACGGTCCGCCAGGCGCTGATCCGGGAACTGCAGGAGGAGTTGGGCATCACGGTCACTGAGTGCTCACCGTGGCTGACCCGTCAGTTTACCTACCCCCACGCCAACGTTCGTCTGAATTTCTGGCGGGTCACGGACTGGGATGGCGAAATCGGCATCACCGCGCCACTTGAACATTCGGCGGTCGAGTGGCAGGCAACCGGGCAAGCCGCCAGCGTCGCCCCCATCCTGCCGGCCAACGATCCGATCCTGAAAGCCCTGTCGCTACCGACGACCATGGCGATCACGATGGCCGAGAGCGAAGGCACCGAACGCCAGCTGGAACGCCTCGAAGAAGCCATGAACGGCGGCCTGCGCCTGATTCAGGTACGCGACAAGAGCTTGCCGCCCGCCCAGCGCCTGTGGTTTGCCCAAGCCGTGCTGCAACTGGCCCGCAGCCATGGCGCACAGGTCGTCATCAACGATGACGAAGAACTGGCCAGGCGCATCGATGCCGATGGCGTGCATCTGTCGGCAGCGCGCCTCGCGGCTTGCCAGCAGCGGCCTGACTTCGATTGGGTTGGCGCCTCTTGCCACAACACGGCAGAAATCACCCATGCCGGCGAACTTGGCCTGGATTACGCGCTGTTGGGCCCTGTCTTGCCAACGCCAACCCATCCTGAATCAAGCGGCATCGGCTGGGCCGAATTTGCCAGGCAGCTGGCTGGCAACACACTGCCGGTATTTGCACTGGGTGGCATGAAGCCTGAGATGCTGGCCGCGGCGCAAGACCACGGCGCACATGGCATCGCGCTTATGCGCGGCTGGTAGGGTCCGGGTCGGCACCGGGCTCGTTGCTGTCTTCCTGCACCGGAATCCGGTAGGAATCGCTGGCCCAGCAGCCAAGATCAATCTGCTTGCAGCGTTCGGAACAGAAGGGGCGCCACGGGTTCTCTGGCGCCCACAGGGCGTCTTTACCGCATTGCGGACAGCGGACCTTGCGAACTGCCATTACAGATTGCAGAAGGTGAGATCGAAATCGACATCACGCTCGCAGCCCCGGGCCTTGATTTCGCCGGCCGGCGGCTTGGTGAAGCGGATGTTCAGGAAATACTTGTTGGCGCTGACTTCGGGGATCGCCGGCTCATCGACATTTACCGTCACCCGTACCATCTGGGCAGCAGAACCGCCGAGGTTGAGCTGGAACTGGCCATTGGTAGCCGTGTAGTTCTTCGGCCGACCGCTGGAGCGTAGCAGGCGCAGCACAATGGCCGCCGCATCACGCAGCGGCAACATCGGCTTGATCCAGCCTTCCAGCGCCTCACGGCGGACTTCGGGAGTACGATGCAGCCACCAGTGATACGAAGGCAGATCGAATTCGCAGACACCGCCGGGAATTGCCGCGCGGCTCTTGATGCTCATCAGCCAGTCGTTTTCGCGCAGGTATTGACCGATCTTGCCGGCCATCCCTAGCAAAGCGGCTGATGACTGTTCGATTTCGTACAGTGCGCCGGACAAGGCTTCTTCGGATATTTCCGGGTTGTTGCGGAAAGCCAGCAGGGTCTGGCGCTGACGCTCCAATTCCTGAATCAGGTCCATCTTCAGGTCGGCGCGGCCGGCTACCTCAAGGATCTCGAACATCGAGACCAGCGCGGCGTGATGCTCGAGGGCACCATCTTCCTGGGTGAAATACGCGGTTTTCTCGAACAAATCCTCCAGACGCAACAGGGTGCGGATGCGCTCATTGAACGGATATTCGTAAGTAATCACGCGACTAGTGGCCTGGAGAACGGAAAATTTTCTTAATTCTGAGCCATTTGCAGGCAAATCTCAACAGGAAGCTTTAACTTTTTCAGCCGAAAGCATTAGATACTTCAGATGCAAGTCGCTGACCTGGGAATAAAGTCCTGCCGGATCGGCATCATTGACGACAATATCATTCGCCACAGCCAGTCGTTGCTGACGAGTTGCCTGAGCGGCCATGATCACTTTCACCTCGTCGACCGACATGCCATTGCGCGCCATCACCCGCTCGACTTGCAGATTTTCCGGGCAATCCACCACGAGAATGCGGTCGCAGCGCTCGCGGTAAGTGCCGGATTCAACCAGCAAGGGCACCGCCAGAATCACATAAGGCGATTTCGCTGCCCGGCAACGTTCGGCCGACAACTGACGAATCAGCGGATGCAGTATGTCCTCCAGCCTCACTCTGGCCGCAGGGTCCGCGAATACCAGTCGGCGCATGGCAGCGCGATCCATCGCCCCTTCCGCCGTAGCGACAGTCGTCCCGAACTCGGCGACCAGGGCCGGCATCGCCGCGCCCCCTGCTGACGTCAGCTCATGAGCAATGGCATCGGTATCAACCAGAACCGCGCCCTGTTCGACAAACAGATCGGCGACCGTGCTTTTGCCACTGCCGATACCCCCCGTCAGACCGACGACAAAATCGCTCATTTGCAGAGCAGGGCTTCAGCCTTGGGCGCAATCTTGCCGGCAGCGGCGATCAAGCCCTTCTTGTCAGCTGCTGGCCCCGTGGCGAGCAGCTTGACCGTGCTGTCCTTGCCAGGACGCGGTGCGACACGGGCCGAACGAACCCCTTTGACCTTCAACTCGGCCAATCGATCCTGCGCGCCTTTCTCGGAGGAGAAAACGCCGAGCGAAATCGCAAAGCGATTGGCCCCTTCCTGAACCACAAAGAAGTCAGTCACCTCCAGATCACGCAACTCCCCGGCTTTCTTGTCGACTTCGGCCTTGCTGGCCTGCGGCGGGATATGCACCCACCAGCCATTCCCCTCGGCCGCAACAACGCGGCGGGCAATCTTGAAATCCTTGAATTTGTTCGCCGCCAACTCGCTCAGACGATCTGCTTCGGCCACCGAGAGATGGTCCCACGCGAGGCACACCGGCGGGACCTCGGCAAGCTTGGCAACCTCCTCCTTGGCAACCTCAGGCGGAGCTGCTTCGGCCGGGGCAGGATTCGGCGCCACTTCCCTGGCGGGTTCTGCTGCCTTGACCGGCGCAGCTGGCGCCTCACCACGGGAAACGATGCGCATGCGCTCCGGCATCACCTGATGTTCGACACGCCCGGCATCCGGATTATCCAGCCGGCCAAAATAGCCGGCACCAAACGCGTAAAACAACAGGTTGGCGAGGACGAGCAGAAAAACAAGCGCTTTCACCGGATCAGCCCACCTTCGGCAAATGCTTCAACGACTCGGCAATCGCTTCCGCCGGGTAGTCGTAATCCTCCAGTTTCCCGGAGAAATACTTGTCGTACGAAGCCATGTCGAAATGGCCGTGGCCGGTCAGGCTGAACAGGATGGTCTTCGCCTCGCCGGTCACCTTGCACTTGAGCGCCTCGTCGATGGCGGCGCGAATGGCGTGGCAGGATTCGGGCGCCGGGATGATGCCTTCGGCCCGGGCGAACTGGACACCCGCATCAAACGTCGCCACCTGCGGCACAGCCAGCGCCTCAATCTGTCCTTCGTGGAGCAGTTGCGAAACGAGCGGCGAATCGCCGTGGTAGCGCAAGCCGCCGGCGTGGATGCCGGGCGGCATGAAGTCATGGCCGAGCGTGTACATCTTCATGATCGGCGTATATCCGGAAACGTCGCCGTAATCGTAGGCGTAGTGGCCCTTGGTCAGGGTCGGGCAGGAGGTCGGTTCGACCGCGACGCAGCGCAGGTTGGTGGCGCGCTTGTCGCCGGCGGCCTTGTCGGCAAGGAAAGGAAAGGCAATGCCACCGAAGCTGGAACCGCCACCACAAGGCCCGAAGATCACGTCCGGATAGAGGCCGATCTTGTCGAACTGCTTCTTGGCTTCGAGGCCGATGACCGACTGGTGCAACAGCACGTGGTTGAGCACTGAGCCGAGGGTGTAGCAGGTACCAGGATCGGCGGCAGCCTCTTCGACCGCTTCCGAGATGGCCAGGCCGAGCGAACCCTGGTTATCGGGATCGGCGGCCAACGCGGCACGGCCGGCATTGGTCAGATTGGTCGGGCTGGCGAAGACCTCGGCGCCCCAGGTCTGCATCATCGAGCGGCGGAAAGGCTTCTGCTCGTAACTGACCTTGACCATGAAGACACGTACCGGCAGGCCGAACATCTGGCCAGCGAAGGCAATCGACGAGCCCCACTGGCCGGCGCCGGTTTCAGTGGTCAGGCGCTTGGTGCCGGCAAGCTTGTTGAAGTAGGCCTGCGGCACAGCGGAGTTGGGCTTGTGCGAGCCAGCCGGCGAAACACCTTCATATTTGTAGAAAATCTTGGCCGGGGTACCCAGTGCCTGCTCCAGACGCAAAGCCCGGCAGAGCGGTGCGGGACGCCACAGGGCGTAGATCTGGCGGACCTCTTCGGGAATTGCGATCCAGCGCTCTGCCGACATTTCCTGCTCGAGAATCGGGCCGGGGAAGATCGCTCCCATGGCCTCCGGCGGCACCGGATTGCCATCCGGCCCGAGCGGTGGTGCCGGAGGATTCGTCATATCGGCGACGATGTTGTACCAGTGAGTCGGAATATCTTCTTGTTCTAGATTGATGCGCAGCGGCGTCACGTTTCTCTCCCGGAAAGCGTTTGCTGAAAGGCGGTAAGTTACTCCAAAAGCCCCTGCCAACCAAGGGTAGCCATGGATTCTGTCCGTTTTTTGCCGTTGACCGGAACAACAAACTGGGCAAGCAGTTAAAGTACTGCCTGCCCTCTGCTTTCATTGACCAAAATCGCCTTGCTCACCCCAATAACTGCCCATCTGCTTTGCCACCCGGCGACACCATGCGCCGCGGTCGAATCCATTGAATTGACGGTCGAACCGACCGCCGCCGGCGGCCTGACCTTGCGTTATTTTGTGCGCAGCATGCCGGGCGCACTTCAAATGCCGTTGCCATCCGCACCCGGCCCGGCCGACAATCTCTGGCAGCACACGTGCTGCGAAGCCTTCATTGCCCCAGTCGATGACAAGCAATACCGGGAATTCAATTTCTCGCCATCGAGCCAATGGGCGGCCTATCGCTTCACGGATTACCGTCAGCGCGACACCCGCTTTACGCCTGCGGGCGCCCCCGGCATCACGGTGCAAACCCTGAGCGATGGTTTTCAACTTGAGGCCGAACTCAGCCCGGACCTTCTGCCTGAAGGCAAAGCCCTGCTGCTCTGCCTTAGCGCAGTCATCGAAGCCACCGAAGGCAGCAAAAGCTACTGGGCCTTGGCCCATTGCGCAGCCCAGCCCGATTTCCATCTCCGTCAGAGTTTTACGCTGACTTTGAACCGAAACACGCCATGACCCAGACTATCCTGTTCGGCATTGACCGACTGATCGCCGACCCCGACCTGCGCCGCCCGCTGGCCGGCAAGCGCATCGCCCTGCTCGCCCACCCGGCTTCGGTGACCGCCGATCTGACCCACTCGCTGGATGCACTGGCCGCCCTGCCCGACATCAAGCTGAGCGCTGCTTTTGGCCCACAGCACGGCCTGCGCGGCGACAAGCAGGACAACATGGTCGAGTCTCCCGACTTCCTCGACCCGCAGCACGGCATTCCGGTCTTCAGCCTGTACGGCGAAGTGCGCCGGCCTACCGACGCGATGATGGACACTTTCGATGTCCTGCTCGTCGACCTGCAGGACCTCGGTTGCCGCATCTACACTTTCATCACCACACTGCGCTACGTGCTTGAAGCCGCCGCCAGACACGGCAAGGCCGTCTGGGTACTCGACCGCCCGAACCCGGCTGGTCGGCCAGTCGAAGGTCTTACCCTGCGCGATGGCTGGGAAAGCTTCGTCGGCGCTGGTGCCATGCCAATGCGTCACGGCATGACCATGGGCGAACTTGGTCACTGGTTCATCGCTACCTTGGGGCTCGATGTCGATTACCAAGTGATCACCATGCAGGGCTGGGAGCCCGACGCCGCCCCAGGCTACGGCTGGCCGCTAGTCGAACGGACGTGGATCAACCCCAGCCCGAACGCCCCCAATCTGTGGATGGCCCGCGCCTATGCCGGCACCGTCATGCTAGAAGGCGCTACTTTGAGCGAAGGCCGTGGCACGACCCGCCCGCTGGAAATCTTCGGCGCACCGGACATCGATGCCCGCGCCGTGATCGCTGAAATGCAGGCCTTTGCCCCGCAGTGGCTACGAGGCTGCAAGCTGCGTGAAATCTGGTTCGAGCCGACCTTCCACAAGCACGCCGGCAAGCTCAATCACGGCGTGCAGATCCACTGCGAAGGCCCGTATTACGACCACGATGCCTTCCAGCCCTGGCGCATTCAGGCGCTGGCCTTCAAGGCCATTCGCCGGCTCTATCCCGGTTACCAGTTATGGCGCGACTTCGCCTACGAATACGAACATGACCGCCTAGCCATCGACCTGATCAACGGCTCACCGCTATTACGCGAATGGGTTGATGATCCGAAGAGCACCCCGGACAACCTTGATGCCTTGGCAAATGCCGATGAGAACGCCTGGAACGAGGAAAGAAAAACCTTCCTGCTGTATTGAACAACTGCCCGATAACGATGCCAGATGGAAATCGCTATCTATCGCCAATACCTGTTGTTAATATGAACATTAGCTTCTAAACGAAAAATCCAAGCGAGGTTCGTGTGCTCCAAAGCCGACGTGCCATGGTCAGTTGCTGGCTTTCTCAAGCCGTGGTCGTGCTTTGTCTGCTGTTTGGATTCTCGGCTGCACATGCTACAGACCCCGCAAACATTCCGAGCGAAGCCAGAAAGCCGGCAAAATTCGCGGTCCTTGCCTTCCGTCCCAAGCCGGAAACCGAAGCGCGCTGGCAACCGCTGATTGACTACCTCAACAGTACCCACCCGAGCCAGCCAATCTCGCTCGTCGTACTCAGCTACCCGGAGCTCGAAACGGCCGTCAAGGCAAGACAGGTCGATTTCGTCCTGACCCAACCCGCACACTACATCCAGCTGACCCAACGTGAAGGTTTGCTCTCGCCACTGGCGACCCTGGTTGAAAGGGAAGGAGGCCTTTCTCTCGCCAGTTTTGGCGGCGTGATTGTGACCCGTAGCGACCGAACCGATATTCAACGCCTCTCCGATCTGCGCGACAAAAGGATTGCTACCAGTAGCACGACATCCCTCGGCAGTTATCTGATGCAGGCCTTCGAACTGCTGCAGATCGGCATCCAGCTCCCGAACGACGCCCGGGTCATCGATACCGGCCAGCCACAGGACAAGGCCATTCAACAATTGCTTTCGGGGCAAGTCGATGTCGCCTTTGTTCGCACCGGGCTCATCGAAGCCATGCAAAGAGAGAAGAAGCTTGATCTCCAGCAGATTAAGGTCATCAATGCAAAGGAAACCGCGGACTTTCCCCTGGCTAGATCTACCCGCCTTTACCCGGAATGGCCGGTGGCGGCGATGCCGTGGACCGAGAGCAACCTTGCCCGACAGATTGCGGCCGCCATCCTATCGTTGCCTCCGCTGGGCGAAACCGCCCGGGCGGCCAGTATCCATGGCTTCACCATTCCCGGAGACTACCGCCCGGTCGATGAACTGATGCGCCAGCTTCGCCAGCCACCTTTCGACGCCCCCCCAAAATTCACCGCCAAGGATGTTTTGGCGCAGTTCGGGCTGGTAATTGCGATCATCCTCACAATCAGCATCGCCACCTTGCTGGCGATCGTTTTCGCCCTTGTCCGCTCGATCCGCCGCCTCAAGGCCGAGCGTTCGCGAACCAAGGCGACGATGGCGCAATTCTCGGCGGCTGAAGCGCGTTTCCGGGCGATTTTCGACAACGTCGAAACTCTGGCCATTCAAGGCTATCTGGCCGATGGCACCGTCGCCTACTGGAACAACGCATCGCAAACCACCTATGGCTATACCGCGCAGGAAGCCCTCGGCAAATCGCTTCTCGACCTGATCATCCCCCCGGCCATGCGCGATGACGTCCAGAATGCCGTGCGCTGGATGTTCTCGCACAAGACGGGCATTCCACCGGGTCGGCTCAAGCTGCAACGCAAGGACGGTAGTGCTGTCGAGGTCTATTCAAGCCACTCGGTCATCGACACGGCCGATCAGGGGCCAATGATGTTCTGCCTCGACATCAACCTGACCGAGCTGGTCCATACCGAGGAAGCGCTTGTCGAAAGCGAATCCCGGCAGAGAATGGTTCTCCAGACGCTGGGCGAAGGCGTATATGGAACCGACCTCGACGGTATCTGCACTTTCATCAATCCTGCCGCCCTGGGTTTTCTCGGACTCTCAGAAGAAGAGGTTCTGGGCAAGAACACCCATCAGCTGTTCCACCACCATCGGGCCGATGGCACCCCGCTGCCACAAGCCGAATGCCCTCTCATCCTCACCGCGAAAGATGGCCAGACTCGCCGTCTGGAGGATGTCTTCTGGCGAAAAAATGGCGAAAGCTTCCCGGTTCGCCTGACCATCACGGCCAAGCTGCGTGAAGGGATAATCACTGGCGTCGTTGTCTCATTCGCCGATATCAGTGAAAACCGACGGGTGGCCCAGGAACTGGAGCAGCATCGCAACCATCTTGAAGCACAGGTCAGGCAACGCACCGAACAACTGGAAATCGCCCGCCAGGCCGCGGAAGCAGCCAATCGCTCGAAGAGCGCTTTCCTGGCCAACATGAGTCACGAAATACGCACGCCGCTCAATGCCGTGCTTGGCATGGTGCACCTGTTGCGCCGAGATGCGCCAACAGTGGAGCAGATCGACCGCCTGGACAAGATCGACTCGGCTTCACAGCATCTGCTGGCAGTCATCAACGACATTCTGGATATTTCGAAAATCGAGGCTGGCAAACTGGTCCTCGATGAAACTACCGTGGACATCAACGGCATCCTGAAACGAGTGCTTTCTGTGCTCGGCGACCGTGCCCGCGAAAAGGGCCTCGAACTGCGGATTGAAACAGACGATTTCCCGCATACCTTTATCGGTGACCCGACGCGCATCACCCAGTGCCTGATCAATTACGCCGGCAACGCAATCAAATTCACTGAACGCGGCAGCATCACGGTCAGAGCACGGCGCCACAGCGAAGACAGTAGCGGTGTGCTGCTCCGCTTCGAAGTCGAAGATACCGGCATCGGCATTCCCGACGACACCATTGATCGCCTGTTCGGAATTTTCGAGCAGGCCGACAGTTCTACCAGCCGAAAATTCGGCGGCACCGGCCTGGGCCTGGCCATTACCCGACGCCTTGCCGAGTTGATGGGCGGCAAAGTCGGCGTCGCCAGCCGGGTTGGTGCCGGTAGCCGTTTCTGGTTTACGGCAAGGCTGAAACCCGGTGACGACGCCATGGATGCATTGAGTTCGACGTTTGCCGGTCTTTCGCCCCAGGGGGTACAGAACAGCCTGCGCGGCCGCCATCTGCTGGTCGTTGAAGACGAGGCAATCAACCGCGAAATTGCCCTCGAACTGCTCAGCGAATTCGGAATCACTGCCGACACCGCCGAAAACGGGCGCCAAGCCCTCGAACTGATCAAGTCCCAGTCTTATGATCTGGTCCTGATGGACATGCAGATGCCAGAAATGGATGGTCTGGAAGCAACCCGCCACATTCGCGCCTTGCCGCAGCACCACACTGTACCGATCATCGCCATGACCGCCAACGCCTTCGCCGAAGACCGCGAGCGCTGTATCGCGGCCGGCATGAACGACTTCATCACAAAACCGGTCGAACCCCAGGATCTCAAGATACTGCTGCTGCACCACCTCGCTCGCTAGGCCGCTTCGCAGTAAACGGGCTGCCTCGCCTAGCGCAAGAGCCCGCGCAGCATCAGGTGCACTCGCTCGGCCGCCAGCACACCGCGATATTGAGCCTCTTCAAACAGCGAAAACCCGGACAGATCGGCGTGGGCCAGCGTGATCCGCAGGCTGCGAAAAGTGGCCATTTTTTCTCGCTGCCCGTGATAAAGGCTGCCCGGCACAGGGCGGCGCATCGCATGGCCATTGCGAAAGACATCAAGACGGGTTGTCAGCTTGCGAATATCCGGATGCACTCGCTCCAACTCGGACAAAATGCCTTCCGCCCAGGCCGCGTGCGGCGTTTCGAGCAGCAGGCGACGCCCCTCGGCCGGCGCCACATCGTGCAACGCCCGATAGTAGGTCAGGACCGTGCCGTTCAGCCGACGGCGTATCAGTTGGTGGGTAGCGGTCACATAGCCGAGACCGGGACTATCGTAGAAAATATTGTCCCAGGCGGCTGGCGCGCCATGCCGCTCCTCCGGCAAATCGGACAGATGCAGATTGGCCGTCAGCCACGGCGCGTAATCGCCGGCCAGACAGGCCTGCTTCAAATCAGCAGGAATTGCCGGCCAGACGCGTGGCAGCACAAAAGCCGGCGCTGCCCAGATCAGTTGCCGCGCCTCAAAACGCACCGATTTCTCGCCCACCAGCACATCAACCGTTACGCCCGATTTTCCCTCCTCCATGCGCCAGACAGCAGCCCCGCTGATCACACGATCGCCGGCCTTTTGCGCCAGACCACGGGCCAGCCAGGCATTGCCGTCCGGCGCAGTAATCACGGTATCGCTTGTGGCATTGGCCGCTTCGCCATTGCGGCAGGCGAAGTAGTGCAGCCCAGCCCAGGCCGAGACCTGATCGTAGGCCGTACCGTAGTCGTCACGGCAGGCATAGTTGGCCAGCCAGTACAACGTTGGCGCCGTAAATCCGTTGTCCTTCAACCATTGTTTAAAGGAAACCTGGTCAAGCGCCCGCCATTCGGGATCGGTGGTCGATAGTGCCATCGGGATGGCAAACAGCCGCCGTCCGTCGCGTCCTCTGGCCTGCTTCAGCGCCTCCATCCGGTCATGGAAGCGCTTCTGCTGGGCCCGCTCGGCGGCATCGAGACCGCGATGCGGCAACAAGCCCTCTTCCCACAGGCCATGGCGAAATACGCGTTCCTGCGGGGTGGCACACAGATAACGCTCATCGTAAGCCGGCTTCGCTGCGGCCGGATCGCCCTGCAAGACGCCTAGTTCAGCCAGCAAGTCACGGACATAGATCGCCTCCCGTGTCGGCAAGGGCAGGTAGTGGGCACCCCAGGGATAGGCCACCAGCGGAGATTGCCCACCGCGTGAATTGCCACCGGCCTCGCTTTCCATTTCCATGACAAGAAAGTCGTCGACACCAGATTTGGCAAGTCGCCAGGCCGCCGACAGGCCGGAAATGCCGCCGCCGACAATCAGGACACCCGTCTTTCGGGTTTCGGAAGGAGAAGGAAAGCCGCCATCGCGTAGCCGATGGCCCAGCGTATGTGACATGCCCAGCAGTTCGCCGGGTGGCAACAGTGATTTCCCGGCAGGGGCGCAACCGGCGAGGGCTGCAGCTCCCACCGTGCAAAGGAAATCCCGACGACTAGTCAAGCTTCCGCAGCGAGAGACTGACGGAAAGCTGTGCCCCCAGCCAGCCGAGGAAGGCGCCAACCACCGTCAGCGCCAGCACTTCGAGAGCGCCCGGTGACTTCAGGCCGAAGGAACCGCCATAGAGTGCCGCCAGTTCGCCCACCGGGCCAGCCAGCGTACGCATTGCCCCGAGCACCAGCGCGGCAGCGGCCAAGCCGCCGAGCGCCCCCTGCAGGGCGCCGAAGTAATAGAAAGGGCGGCGAATGAAGGCATCCGTCGCCCCGATCATCCGGGCCACTTCGATTTCAGCCGATTGGGCCATCACCTGCAAACGTATGGTGTTGAAGGTGACGGCGACCAGACCGGCACCGAACAAGCCCGCCAACATCCACAGTGCCAGCTTGCCAAGGCGCAGGAAGGCGTCGAAACGCTTGACCCAGGCCGAATCGAGTTGAACATGCGCCACCTTGGGCCAGCCGGCGATTTCCTTGCGCATGATCTCCAGTGCTTCCGGCTCGGTATTGCTCGGCTCGACGACGAATGCATCTGGCAGAGGATTGCGCGGCAGGCTGGCGACGATTTCGGCCATGCCTTCGCTGGACTGCATGCGCTTCAGAGCCTCTTCCTTGGGCACGAAGCGCCATTTCCCATTGGCGGCCTGACGCAGGCGATTTTCGATTTCGCCGACATCCTTCTTGCTCGCCTCCAGGCTCATGAACAGGCTGATCTGCTGCACGCCTGACGCGTTACGTCCAAGATCACGCAGATTGTCGAGCGCGACATAGCCGAAGGCCGGCAAGGTCAACGCGATGCCGATAACCAGCAGCGAGAGCAGGGTATTGAGCGGCGTTGCCCACAGGCGACGAAAAGCCGAGGCCAGGGCAGCCCGGTGCAGGGAGAACCAAGTGTTCATTGGACCACCCTCCCGTGATCAAGCCGTAGCACATTCGGGTGGTAGCGTTCGATCCAGCTCTGGTCGTGCGTGGCAACCACAACTGTCACACCTACACGGTGGAAGTCGGCAAAAATTTCGAGAATGGCTGCCCCGGAATCTGCATCGAGGTTGCCGGTCGGCTCGTCGGCGATCAACACGGTCGGCCGATTGACCACAGCGCGGGCAATCGCCAGGCGCTGTTGCTCGCCACCGGACAGGGCTATCGGATTGGCCTTTTCGCGAGCCAGCAGGCCAACCTTGTCGAGCGCCGCCTGAGCGCGGCGAATGGCATCGCGGCGCGGCAGGCCGGCAATCTGCAGGGGCAGCAACACGTTTTCCAGCGCATTGCGATCAAACAGCAGCTTCTGATCCTGAAAGACCAGACCGAAATGACGGCGCACATGCGGCATGGCGCTACGCCCGATGGCCGAGAGGTTCTGGCCATTGACGACCAGACTGCCGGAAGTCGGCCGCTCGATGGTCGAAATCAACTTGACCAGCGTCGTCTTGCCGGCACCGGAATGGCCGGTGATCAGCACCATCTGGCCCGCGTCGATCTGGAAGCTCGCATCCTTGACAGCCTCGAAGCCGCCCGGATAGCGCTTGGTGAGGTTGCTGGCCTCGATCATCATTCGAACAGGGCGTCGACGAAATCTTTGGCCGAGAAGGGGCGCAGATCATCGATCTGTTCGCCAACGCCGATAAAGCGGATCGGCTTCGGGCATTGCCGGGCAATCGCCGTGACAACGCCGCCTTTGGCAGTGCCATCCAACTTGGTCAGGACCAGACCGGTGACGTTGATTGCCTTGTCGAAGGCTTTGACCTGCTGCAGGGCGTTCTGGCCGATGTTGGCGTCAAGGACAAGCAGGGTCTCGTGCGGGCCTTCCGGATCGATTTTCTGGATGACGCGGCGGACCTTGGCGATCTCTTCCATCAGGTGCAGTTGCGTCGGCAGACGACCGGCCGTGTCGGCCAGCACAATGTCGATGCCACGTGCCTTGGCAGCTGAAATGGCGTCGAAGACCACCGCCGCCGGATCACCATTGTCCTGCGCGATGACCGTGACGTTGTTGCGCTCACCCCAGGTTTCAAGCTGTTCGCGGGCGGCAGCACGGAAGGTGTCGCCGGCGGCAAGCAGAACGCTCTTGCCCTGAGTCTGGAAATACTTGGCCAGCTTGCCGATCGAGGTGGTCTTGCCGGCGCCATTCACCCCGGCAATCATGATCACGAAAGGCTTATGCGTCGAGAAATCGAGTGGCTGTTCAAGTGGCTGCAAGGTTTCCAGCAAGGCATCGTGCAGCGCCTTCTGGATTGCCTCGGGAGTATCCAGCTTGTCGCGCTTGGCGGCCTTCTTCAGCTCGTCGAGCAGGTGCTGGGTCGCCTCGATGCCACAATCGCTGGTCAGCAGCAGGGTCTCCAGTTCTTCAAGCAGCTCTTCGTCAACCTTGCCTCGCGAGAAGATTGATTTGAGCTTCCCGCCCCACTGGGCACGGGTCTTGGCCAGCCCCTTGAACAGGCGCTCGCGCCAGGACGGTGCAGCTGCTTCGGCCGGAACATCGGCTTTAACGTCGGCTTTACTGTCGGTGCCGGATTTTTTCAGGAAACTGAACATGGGAATGGTGGTCTCAAGCCTTGCTGACAGGCGGGCGGCAAGCCGTTAAGATGCCGTCCGGTTCGATGCAAAATCAGCCCCGAATTCTAGCAGAAAGCCCCGTCTCCCCATGCGCCTCAAATACCTGCTCTCCGTTTTGCTTGCTGCCGGGTTATCCACCGCAGCTTTCGCCAACCCGTACGAAACCACGCTCAAGAACGGCCTGCGCGTCATCGTCAAGGAAGACCACCGGGCGCCAACCGCCGTCCAGATGGTCTGGTACCGCATCGGCAGCACGGATGAAGTCGATGGCGCCTCGGGCGTTGCCCATGTGCTCGAACACATGATGTTCAAGGGCACCCCGAGCGTCGGCCCCGGCGAGTTCAACAAGCGCGTCGCCGCGGCCGGCGGGCGTGATAATGCCTTCACGAGCCGGGACTACACCGCTTACTTTCAGCAGGTGCCGAAAGAAAAACTGGTCGACATGATGCAGCTCGAAGCCGACCGCATGCGCCACCTCAATGTGGGCGCCAAAGAATTCGAACAGGAAATCAAGGTCGTCATGGAAGAGCGCCGCATGCGCACCGACGACAATCCGCAAGCCAAGCTGTTTGAGCAAATGAACGCCGTCGCCTTCCAGGCCCACCCCTACCGCCGGCCGATCATCGGCTGGATGAATGACCTGGAAACGATGACCGCGGCCGACGCCAAGGCTTGGTACGACACCTGGTATGTGCCAAACAACGCCTACGTCATCATCACCGGCGACGTCGATCACAAGGAAGTCTTCGCGCAGGCCGAGAAATTCTATGGCCCGCTTGAAGGCCGCGCCCTGCCAATCCGCCGCCAGCAGATCGAGCCGCTGCAGGAAGGAACCCGTCGCCTCACCGTCAAGGGCCCGGCCGAATTACCGGTACTGATTATGGGCTACAAGGCACCGATCCTGCGCGACATCGACAAGGACAGCGATCCGTACGCACTGGAAATGCTCGCCTCCATCCTTGACGGCCACGATGCAGCGCGCTTCAACAAGAAGCTGGTCCGTGAAGACAAGGTCGCGCTGTCGGCCGGCATCGACTACGACGCCACGGCACGCGGCCCCGGCATGCTCTACCTGCATGGCACACCGTCGGAAGGCAAGACGGTCGCCGACCTCGAAGCCGCCTTGCGCGCCGAAATCGCCCGCGTCCAGAAAGATGGCGTCAGCCCCCAGGAACTCAAGCGCGCCAAGGCACAACTGGTGGCAGGCCAGGTTTACAAGCTCGACTCGATGTTCGGCCAGGCCATGGAAATCGGCCAGATCGAATCGGTCGGCCTGACATACCAGAAGCTAGACCGCATGCTGGAAAAGCTGCAAATGGTCAGCGCTGCAGACGTCCAGGCTGTGGCGAAGAAATACTTCAACGATGAGGCCCTGACCATCGGCATCCTCGATCCGCAACCGCTTGACGGCAAGGCGCGCCGTCCGGCCGTTGCCACTCGCCACTGAAACCGGGGGGAGTCATGGCTTTACCGTGGATGACCATCCTGAGCAATGTGCCGTGGAGCGACGTACTCGGCAAGGCGCCGATCATCGCCGATGGTGCAAAAAAGCTCTGGAAGGGCATGGGCCGCAAGAATAGCGACGGTTCCGTCGTCGATGCTGATCCCGTTGTCGCCCCCGATGCCGATTTCGCGACGCGTCTGACTGCCCTCGAAACCGTTCAGCGGAAATTGCGCACCCAGATACTTGCCTCCGGCGAATTGATTCAGGCGCTGAGCGAACAGAACGCCCTGTTGGTCGCCCAGATTGATGCCAACCGCCGCCTCGTTCGCTCCCTTGTCTGGGGCCTTGGCGCGACGGCGCTGGTCGCCAGCCTCGCCCTGCTGCTCGCCTGGCAACCGAAATTTTTGGAGTTTTTGGCATGAAAAGACTGTTGTCCGTAGCAATCGCCCTGCTCATCTCGCAAGCCGCCCTGGCGGGCGTCAAAATCGAGCACTGGGTCTCGCCCTCCGGCGCCCGTGTCTACTTCGTTGAAAGCCGCGTTTTGCCGATGCTCGACGTGCAGGTCGATTTCGCCGCCGGTTCGATTTTTGATCCAGCCGGAAAGTCCGGCCTGGCTGCTCTGACCCGTGGCGCACTCGACCTTGGGGCTGGCAAGCTCGATGAAACCGCCATCGCCGAACAACTGGCCGACATTGGCGCCAACCTCAGCGGCGGCGCAGACACCGACCGCGCCAGCATCGCGCTGCGCACCCTTTCTGCCAAGGACAAGCGCGAACCAGCCCTCAATATCCTGAAAAACGTGCTGCACCAGCCGTTGTTTGACGCCGCCATTTTTGAACGAGAAAAAGCCCGCACCATTGCCGGTCTCAAGGAGGCAATGACGCGCCCCGACAGCATCGCCGGCAAAGCCTTCTGGGCGGCCATGTACCCCAACCACCCCTACGGCCGCCAGGCCACGCCGGAAAGCGTCGCCGCACTGGGCCGCGATGACCTTGCTGCCTTCCACGCCCGCTACTACAACGCCGCCAACGCCAGCATTACGCTGGTTGGCGACCTGTCGCGCCAAGAGGCAGAGAAAATCGCCGAATCCATCGCGGCGGGCTTGCCCAAAGGTGAAGTTGCGACGCTGCCTGCGGCACCGGAAGTTCCCAAATGGGCAATGACCCAGCTCGCCCACCCGGCCAGCCAGGCACATATCTACATCGGCCTGCCAGCGGTCGAACGCGGCAACCCGGATTTGTTTCCGCTGCTTGTCGGTAACTACACGCTGGGTGGCGGCGGATTCGTCTCGCGCCTGATGAAGGAAGTCCGCGACAAGCGAGGCTATGCCTACAGCGTCTACAGCTACTTCGCCCCGCTCAAACAGACCGGCCCCTTCCAGATTGGCCTGCAGACCAAGCGCTCACAGGCCAAGGATGCGATCAAGGTAGCCCGCGACGTACTCGAGGGTTTCCTGAAAGATGGCCCGAGCGAAGACGAACTGGCAGCCGCCAAGGCCAATCTGACTGGCAGCTTCCCACTGCGCCTGGACAGCAACAAGAAGATTCTCGATAACGTCGCCGTGATCGGCTTCTATGGTCTGCCACTCGATTACCTCGATCAGTATCAGGCCAAGGTACAGGCGGTCTCCGCCGATGACATCAAGCAGGCCTTTGGCCGCCACGTCCGTCCGGAAAACCTGATCACCGTCACGGTGGCGGCAGATTGAATTCGGTCCGCATTGTCGGCGGCGAATATCGCCGACGCGTCCTGAAATTCCCGGATAGTGAGGGATTGCGTCCAACGCCGGACCGTGTTCGCGAAACACTGTTCAACTGGCTGGGGCAGGAGCTTGATGACTGGCACTGCCTCGACCTCTTCGCCGGCAGCGGCGCCCTCGGCTTCGAAGCGGCGTCGCGTGGGGCGGCTCGCGTTGTCATGGTCGAGCAATCGCCGAAAGTACTCGCTGCGTTGCGTGAAAACCACGAATTGCTCCACAAACCGAGTGCGATAGAGATCATTCGTGCGGATGCGATACAATATTTGGCCTCGACGAAGGCAAAATTCGATCTGATCTTCCTCGATCCACCCTACAAAAAAGGCTGGATTGCCCGCCTGGAGCCACTCTTTCCAGACGCATTGAACGAAGATGCTGCGATCTACGTCGAAGCAGAATACAAAATTGAATCGCTTGGTGATTGGCGCACGGTGCGTCAGGGCAAGGCGGGGGAAGTCCACTTTCACTTGTTGCGACGAGACACAGGCGGGAAATCAGTTTGACCAAACTCAATCATCGCGTTGCGATCTACCCGGGCACCTTCGACCCGATCACCCGTGGCCACGAAGATCTGGTTCGTCGCGCTTCGACCTTGTTCGACAAGCTGATTCTGGCGATTGCCGAAAGCCCATCGAAGAAACCACGCTTCCCGCTGGCCGACCGTGTCGAAATGGCTCAGGAAATCCTCGGTGACCTGAAGAATGTTGAAATCGTTGGCTTCAACACCCTGCTAATGAACTTCGTCCACGAAAAGGGTGCCAAAGTTGTCGTCCGTGGCCTGCGCGCCGTGTCCGACTTCGAATACGAATTCCAGATGGCGGGCATGAACCGCAGCGTCTACCCCGAAGTCGAGACCGTCTTTCTGACGCCGGGCGAGCAGTACATGTTCATCTCCGCTACCATGGTGCGTGAAATTGCACGACTGGGCGGCGATGTGAGTAAATTTGTGCAACCTTGTGTAGAAAAGCGCCTGCGGGCGACAATCACTGCTTAAACGAGAGAGGAACAGCTATGGCTCTAATGATTACCGACGAATGTATCAATTGCGATGTGTGCGAACCGGAGTGCCCGAACGAGGCCATTTCCCAAGGGGAAGAGGTTTACGTCATCGATCCGAGTAAATGCACGGAATGCGTCGGCCACTACGACGAACCGCAGTGCGTCCAGGTTTGCCCGGTTGATTGCATCCCGAAAAACCCGGATGTCGTCGAAAGCGAAGACCAGCTCTGGGTCAAGTACGAAAAGCTCACCGGCAACAAGCGCGCCTGAGTCTTTTTCAGCACCAATAAAAAACCCGCGGCCACCGCGGGTTTTTTATTGCCGGGCATCTTTTGCCCTCGACGACAGAAATCGGTGATCAGGCGGCAGCCAACTCCTGCTGCGTAAGGGGCAACAGCATTTCCTGGACGCGACCGATGATCTCTTCCAGAGCATCGATCTGCTGCAGCAGATTCTTCTCGACGCCATCGAGCTCGGTAATTCGATCTTCCAGCGTATCGGTCGCCTGATGGATGCGCTTGATGCTCTCAAGACGGCGCTTCAACTGGATCTGGTGCTCGCGCACCTGAGTTTCCATCGGCGCCATGATGGCGCGCAACCAGACTTCGGCATCACGATTGGCGTGTTCGAAAGCGCGGCGTACCTGAACCGCCACTTCCTCGAAGAACTTCTGAGTGATGTTGCGCTTGTCGTGCGTCAGCAGGCTGACCATGGTGTTCAAGTGATCGTCGCACCAGGCCTGCAGGCGATCGAGTTCCTTTTCGTAACGGAGCAGCGAGAAGGTCGTCGGCGAACCAAGCTTGAGGCCATGCTCGACGGCAAACTTCTTGTACACCGCTTCCATCATCGACAGAATTTCGCTGATCTCGGTATTCGACTTGGCCAATGCGTCACGCGACTGCGAGAAGAAATGCGCCATGGCATCGGACAGCGTCTTGGAGAAAGCGGCATCGAGCATCGCTTCGCGGGTTTCGTGCGTCAGCTGGCGCAGCACATCAAGACCAAGATGGGCAAACAACTTGTTGGTCAGCGTCGAGAAAACACTGCGCACCGCATAGTAGCGCTGCAAGCCGGACTCGAATTCGTCCTTCTCGGAGCGCACCTTGCCCATCATGTACTCGACGACACCCTTGTTCTTGCCGCGCAATTCGGTCAATTCGTTTAATTGCTCGCGCAAACCGAGGAGACGTGAATCAAGCAGACTGCGCACACGGCGGCTGACATCGCCGAACTCGCTCTCGGTGCTTTCACAGACAATATCGCGCTTGGCTGGAATCAGTTCCTTGGACAAGGCGGCTTCCAGCAAGGGCAAGCGGCTCTTTTCAAGCAGGGCGCTGTCACCATTGATCTTGGCCACCAGACCTTTTTGAGCTGAAACCGGAAACACCTGACTGGCGGGCAACTCGAGAATATTGGCGCTGGTAGTTACCTGGCGCTCGATCTCGGCATCGATTTCCTCCGCCGTCTTCAATTCATCCCATTGGCCATCGATCTTGTTGAGCACGACCATGCGACCACGCTTCGCCATGCCGCCGCCACAGATATGTTCACGCCAGATCGCCATGTCAGACTGGGTCACCCCCGTATCGGCTGCCAGAATGAATAGCACGGCATGTGCATTGGGCAGCAGTGACAGGGTCAATTCTGGCTCGGCGCCGATGGCATTCAGGCCCGGCGTGTCGAGAATCACCAGCCCCTGCTTGAGAAGCGGATGCGGGAAATTGATCATCGCGTGGCGCCAGCGCGGCACCTCGACCAGCCCATCCTCGCCAATCACGTAGAGATCGATCTGCCCCTCGCCAACCTCGAATCCCAGGCGAGAAGCCTCTTCCGGGGTTACCCGCGTAGTTTCGCTGACATGGCGCAGTGCATCCTGCATGGCATCCGGCGATTCGGTATCGAGCTCAACCTTCGTCCACTCGTCTGGAAAACGCTTGTACTCGCTGACACTGGAATTCGAAGAGCGAGTCTGGATCGGCAGCAGTTCGATACTGGGCAGTTTGTTGCCATCGAACATCAGTTCGGTCGGGCACATCGTCGTCCGACCTGCCGATGAAGGCAGCATCCGGTTGCCATAATCGGCAAAGAAGATGGCATTGATCAGTTCCGACTTGCCACGCGAAAACTCGGCAACAAAGGCAACATTCAGGCGATCTTCGCGCAGCCGCTCAAGCAGTTGGGTCAGACGCAGATCGCTCTGGGCGTCGGAAAGCTCATTCTGATTCAGCCAGCCCTGAAGCTCGCCAATATAGTTGGCTAGGCGAGAGCGCCAGGCGGTATAGGCAGCAAATTGATTGGCGAGCGACATATTTTGTATTCCCGGGTCCTATCGGAACTTCCAATTTAGCATAAAAACAGTAGCTTGCAGGTAGTTTTTAATGCTGGCAGCCAGCGCAGTAGTAAGTACTTCGCCCGGCCTGTCGAATCTGTCGAACCACCCCGCCACAACGCAGACAAGGCTGATTGGCGCGATCATAGACGCCAGCCTGAATCTGAAAGCAGCCAGCACCGCCATCGCTATGCACGTAATCGCGAATGCTGCTGCCACCAGCAGCGATGGCATCCGACAAGGTTTCGCGAATGGCCGGCACCAGAACTTCGTAGCGCGCCCGGCTGATCCGGTTAGCCGCCCGCAGCGGCGAAATACCGGCACGAAACAGGCTTTCCGAGGCATAGATATTCCCGATGCCAACGACCATGTGGCTGTCCATCAAGGCTGGCTTGATTGGCCCGCTACGCCGGGCAATCGCCTCGTACAGCCAATCGGCCGTAAAAGCCTCGGATAATGGTTCGATGCCCTGTGTCGCCAGCAAGGGATGCAGCTCAGCCGATATCGGAGGCCCCGACTGCCAGAGCACGACGCCGAAACGACGCGGGTCAGCAAAGCGCAGGATCTGATCAGCCAGCACCAGCTCGAAATGGTCATGCTTGGCCGGCAGCAGATCGAAAGGCACGAAGCGCAGATTGCCCGACATGCCGAGATGAATGATCAGCGTCCCCTGCACCCCGCTCCTCTCGCAGTCGAGCAGCAAGTACTTGCCGCGACGACGAACAGCGATCACCAGGCAACCGGGCAGCAAGGTTGCCAACTCGGGAGGGATCACCTGGCGCAGCTTCGAGGCACGAATAACCACCCCTTGAATCACCTGTCCCTCAAGCTCCGGCACCAACCCTCGACGACAGACTTCCACTTCCGGCAATTCCGGCATTGCTTGTTCCTCCGACAAATCCCAAATAACATCACAAACTTATTGGATTCTATGCGTTCCAATAAGCCTGCTTCACGCAAACCTTGATCGAAAGCCGTCCATGCCACCGAAGTTCATCGCTGCCGCCCTTTCCCTCGCCCTGGGTCTCACCCATGGCGGACATGGCCTGGCCGCCGACGAGCCGCCCGCCAAGCCGATCGCCAAACGCCTGGCGGCCCGAGCTGCATCCTCCGAGGACCTGCTGGCTCGTACGGTCTTTCAGGCGCTGGTCGGCGAATTCGCCCTGCAGCGAGGCGATGCCAAACTTGGCTCAGATGCCTGGACTGATCTCGCCCAGCGAACCCGTGACCCCAAGGTCGTTGCCAGGGCTACCGAAGTTGCCGGATTCGCTCGTCAATACGACCGGGCGCTTGAACTCTCCAAGTTGTGGATTGAGGTTGAACCAAATTCGACACAAGCCAAACAAACGCAGTCTTCACTGCTGGTCATGGCGAACCGCCTGGAAGATCTGGCGCCACAACTGACGGCGCTACTCGAACAGGACAAGGCCAATCTAGGCAACAACCTGCTGCACATGAACCGCATGCTCTCCCGGGTCAGCGACAAGAAAGCGGCGCAAGCCCTGATCGATCGCATTGCCGCGCCCTACGACAGCCTGCCGGAAGCCCATTTTGCGATGGCTCAGGCTGCATCGAATGCCAGCGACAATCTGCGCGCCCTGAACGAAACCGAAAAAGCCCTGCAACTTCGCCCGGACTGGGAAATGGCCGCCTTGGCCCGCGCCCAGCTGCAAGCCCGTCAATCCGGCAAGACGGCAATCGACAGCCTTTCGGAATTTGTCAGCAACAATGCCGCTGCCCGTGACGCCCGCCTGACCCTGGCCCGCCTGCTGATCGCTGAAAAACGCTACGACGAAGCACGCCAGCATTTCGAGCGTTTGATCAAGGACAACCCGGACAGCCCCGAAGTGATCTACCCGGTCGCCATGCTCGCTTTGCAGCAAGGCGACACAACCACCGGCCGCAAGCAACTTGAACATTTGCTGACCACCGACTTTCCGGACAAGAGCACCATCCATTTTTTCCTCGGCCAACTCGACCAGGAGCAAAAAAAACCGGAAATGGCGCTCGAACACTTTCGCCAGGTCACTAGCGGCGAGCAATACATCGCCGCCCGCTCGCGCGCCGCCCAGATCCTGCTGCAACAGGGAAAAAGCGAAGAAGCCCGCGAACTGCTGCACAACACACGCGGAGGCTCAGTCGCTGAACGCACCCAGCTCACCTTGGCCGAATCGCAATTGCTGCGCGAAGCCGGCCGCCACAACGACGCCTACATCGTTCTCGACAGCGCGCTGACTACGCAACCCGACAATCCGGAACTGCTCTACGAAGCAGGGCTGACGGCAGAACGCATCGGCAAGCCCGAATTACTTGAAACTCACCTCAAACATTTACTGACCATCAAACCGGATCACGCCCATGCCTTGAATGCTCTTGGCTACTCCTGGGCCGAACGCAACATTCGCCTGCCGGAAGCCTACGACCTGATCGCCAAGGCACTCAATTTGGCGCCGGAAGACCCCTTCATCATGGACAGCATGGGCTGGGTGCTTTATCGCCAGGGCAAATTGGCGGAAGCCCTGCAAACGCTTGAACGTGCCTACAAGATCAAGGCCGATCCGGAAATTGCCGCCCACCTCGGCGAAGTCCTGTGGACACTGGATCGCAAGGACGACGCTCGCCGCATCCTCAAGGAAGCCGTCAAGGCCAACCCGGACAACGAAGTCCTCGCCGGCGCCGTCAAGAAATACCTGCCTTGAGACTCCGCTTTTCCCTGCTGCTTGCGACCAGCCTGGTGGCCGCTTGCGCCGCGGTGCCGCCCGCCTCGCTGCAGCACCGCGACAAGATCCAGGATTTTTCGCTGGAAGGCCGTTTCGCCCTGCGCGTGACAATGCCCGGCCAAGCGCCACAGAATTCAGGCGGCCGCCTGAGCTGGACCCACCAGAACCACAGCGACCGCGTGCTGCTCTCCAGCCCGCTCGGCTACGGCCTGGCAGAAATCGAAACCACGCCCGAGCTATCCCGCTTGCGGACCGCCGAAGGCACGCAGCGCGAATCGACCGACCCCGATGCCTTGATCGAAGAAGTCACCGGCCAGCGCCTGCCGGTCACCCGCATGCCCGCCTGGCTGCTCGGGCGCTCCGGCGGCAGGGCGCAAATTTCACCAGATCCGATTGGCCGCCCTGGACAATTGCTTGAAGATGGCTGGCAGGTGGACTACACCTACGCCGATGAGACTCCCGCAGCCCTGCCCAGCCGCCTGAACATTTCACGCAATGGCGAAATCGAGCTGAAATTGCGCATCGAAGAGTGGAAAGAAACGCCATGAGCGACTGGCATTGGGGCAGCGACTGGCCGGCGCCGGCCAAACTTAACCTTTTCCTGCACATCGTCGGCCGCCGTGCCGATGGCTATCACCTGCTGCAAACAGTCTTCCGCTTTATCGAGCGCGCCGATACGCTCCGCTTCGAGCCACGCACCGATGGCGAGATCGTCCTTGCTACCCCTATCCCCGGTGTGCCAGCCGACAGCGACCTGACCGTGCGCGCCGCTTGCCTGTTGCAGCAGGCAAGCGGTTGCCGACAGGGCGCCACCATCCACCTCGACAAGCAGCTGCCGATGGGTGGCGGACTGGGTGGCGGCTCCTCCGATGCAGCAACCGTGCTACTCGCACTGAACCATCTCTGGCAGACTGGACTGAGCCGCCCTGCTCTGGAAAGACTCGGCCTCGGCCTTGGTGCCGATGTACCGGTATTCGTGCATGGCCGCAACACCTTTGCCGAAGGGATCGGCGAAGCCTTTACCAATGTCGACTTGCCACCGGAAACCTATCTGGTCCTCCACCCCGCTGTCCATGTGCCAACTGCTGCCATTTTCGGCGCCGCCGAACTGAAGCGTGACACCGCTCCCGTTCGCCCTGCTGACTGGCGCCATGGTCAAGGCCACAACGATCTTGAGCCTGTAGCCTGCGCCAAGTTCCCGGCCGTCGCCGAACACCTCGCCTGGTTTAAACAGCATGCGCCGCAGGCGATGATGACCGGCTCTGGCGCCTGCGTATTTGCCGGCTTCAAGACACGCAGCGAGGCGGCAGCCATCCTCGCTCAATGTCCTACGGGCATGAACGGATGGATCGCTGACGGTCTTGCCGAACACCCTCTCGCAAAAATTCCATAAAGGGCTGGATTTCCTCCGGCGACTACTGTAATATTCGCGCCTCGCTCGGACGCGAACCCGTTCGAGCAACCCGCTGGGGAGTCGCCAAGTTGGTCAAGGCACCGGATTTTGATTCCGGCATTCGAAGGTTCGAATCCTTCTTCCCCAGCCAAGTTTCCTTCGGGCAGGTCACAAGCCTGCCCGATTTTCATTGTGGCGGGCAAATGCACGTAAGCATGCAGAAGGTCCGGAGGAATGTGGGAATGGCCTACAACAGCTTGATGGTCTTCACCGGCAATGCCAATCCAAAACTGGCTGCCGACGTCGCAACGCAACTCAGCGTTGATCTCGGGCGCGCCAATGTCGGCCGTTTCTCCGATGGCGAAGTCAGTGTCGAACTGCAAGAGCACGTTCGTGGCCGTGACATCTTCGTGTTGCAATCCACCTGCGCTCCGTGCAACGACAACCTGATGGAATTGCTGGTCATCGTCGATTCGCTCAAACGCGCCTCGGCCGGCCGCATCACCGCCGCCATCCCGTATTTTGGCTACGCCCGCCAGGATCGCCGTTCGCGCTCCTCCCGTGTGCCGATTGCCGCCAAACTGGTCGCCAACATGCTCGTCGCCTCCGGCGTCGACCGCGTGCTGACCATGGACCTCCACGCCGAACAGATTCAGGGCTTCTTCGACATTCCGGTCGACAACATCTACGCCCTGCCGATCCTGCTCGACGACATCCAGAAGCAACATTACGAAAACCCGATGGTCGTATCACCGGACCACGGCGGCGTCGTTCGTGCCCGTTCGCTGGCCAAGCGCCTCGAATGCGATCTGGCCATCATCGACAAGCGTCGCCCGAAAGCCAACGTTTCCGAAGTGATGAACATCATCGGTGAAGTCGATGGCCGCACCTGCATCATCATGGACGACATGGTCGACACCGCCGGCACGCTGTGCAAGGCAGCTACCGCGTTGAAAGCCAATGGTGCCAAGAAGGTCGTCGCCTACTGTACCCACCCGGTGTTGTCCGGCCCGGCGGTCGAGCGCGTCAATTCATCCGACCTTGACGCCCTGGTGGTCACCGACACCATCCCGCTGCGCGACGATGCTGCTGCCTCCTCGCGCATCCGTCAGCTTTCCGTGGCCGAAATAATGGCCGAAACCATTCGCCGGATCAGCAACGACGACTCCGTCTCGTCGCTGTTCATCGATTAAGTTTTTTAAACCTTCCCGTTCTGGTCGCGGACCGGGAAAAACATTGGAGTAACACCATGCAATTCGAACTTAACGCGCAAGCGCGTACGCTGCAGGGAACGGGTGCGAGCCGCCGCCTGCGTCACGCTGCCAAGGTGCCGGGCATCGTTTACGGTGGCGAAGCTGCCCCGCAATCGATCGAAGTCGACCACAATGATCTGCTGCTGAAGCTGAAGAAGGAAGCCTTCCATTCCTCCATCATCAACCTCATCGTTGATGGCAAGAAGGAACAGGTTCTGCTGCGTGACACGCAAGTTCACGCTTACAAGCCGCTGGTTCTGCACGTCGATTTCCAACGTGTCGATGCCACGCACGAATTGCATGCCAAGGTGCCCTTGCACTTCGTCAACGAAGAAATCGCTCCGGGCGTCAAGCTCAATGGCGGCCTGGTCAATCACGTGATGACCGAAGTCGATGTCCAGTGTCTGGCTAGCGACCTGCCCGAGTTCATCGAAGTTGACCTCGCAGCCCTGAAGGTTGGCGACAGCATCCACATGTCGCAACTCAAGCTGCCGAAGGGCGTCAAGCTGGGTCACCACACCACTGACGACGTCGTCGTCGGTATCGTCGGCAAGGGCGGCTCCTCTGAAGAAGCTGCTGAAGGCGAAGCTGCTGCCGAGTAATTTCCGGCATCCTGCAGCAATGGCCGCCGCTGGCATCATGCCGCCGGCGGCTTTTTCGCACTTATAGCCCATGAACGCACCCCGCCTGATCGTCGGCCTGGGCAACCCCGGCCCCGAGTATGAAGCGACCCGACACAATGTCGGTTTCTGGTTTGTCGACCAATTGGCCGACAAGCTGAAGGTATCGCTCGCCCCACAGGCCAAGTTCTTCGGCCGGGCAGCCCGCTCGGGCGAAACCTGGTTATTGCAGCCGACGACTTTCATGAACCGTTCCGGTCAATCGGTGGCGGCGCTGGCCAATTTCTACAAGATTCCCCCAGCCGAGATTCTCGTCATCCATGACGAGCTCGACCTGCCACCCGGCGGCATTCGCCTCAAGCAGGGCGGCGGCAACGGTGGACACAACGGCCTGAAGGATATTCAGGCCAAACTCGGCACGCCGGATTTCTGGCGCCTGCGCCTCGGCATCGGCCACCCGCGAACGCTCAACCTGTCCCAACAGGTCGTCGATTTCGTCCTGCACCAGCCGCGCAAGGAAGAGCTGCCGGATATCGAACACGCCCTTGCCCGCTGCCTGCTGGCCTGGCCAAAACTCGCCGCCGGAGACTTTGCCGGCGCTCAACAACAGTTGCACGGCAAAGCCGTTTAGTTGGCAAAACCTTAGGAAAAACCCATGTCTTTGAAATGCGGCATCGTCGGCCTGCCCAACGTCGGCAAATCCACCCTGTTCAACGCCCTGACCAAGTCGGGTATTGCGGCTGAGAACTACCCGTTCTGCACCATCGAACCGAACGTCGGCATCGTCGAAGTGCCGGACAAGCGTATGGCTGCGCTGGCCGCCATCGTCAAGCCGCAGAAGATGCAGCCCGCGATTGTTGAATTCGTTGATATTGCCGGCCTGGTGGCCGGGGCTTCAAAGGGTGAGGGCCTGGGCAATCAGTTCCTGGCCAACATCCGTGAAACGGATGCCATCGTGCACGTCGTGCGCTGCTTTGCCGATGACAACGTGATCCACGTTTCCGGCGGCGTCGATCCGCTGCGCGATATTGAAGTCATCGATACCGAACTGGCTTTGGCCGACATGGCCTCCGTTGAAAAGGCACTCAACCGCTACCGCCGCCCGGCAAGCTCCGGTGACAAGGAAGCCAAGGCACTGGTCGCCGTCCTCGAAAAATGCTTCGCCCAGCTTGACCAGGCGAAGGCCATTCGCGCGCTGGATTTGTCGAAGGAAGAACTGGCCCTGATCAAGCCCTTCTGCATGATCACTGGTAAACCCGTGCTTTACGTAGCCAACGTCGCCGAGGGTGGTTTTGAAAACAATCCCCTGCTTGACGCCGTGCGTGCTCACGCGGCAACCGAAAAAGCTGAAGTCGTTTCGGTCTGTGCGGCCATCGAATCAGAAATCGCTGACCTCGACGACGAGGAAAAGCAGATGTTCCTGGCCGACCTCGGCCTGGAAGAACCCGGTCTTGACCGACTGATTCACGCCGGCTACAAACTCCTTGGCCTGGCCACCTACTTCACGGCTGGCGTCAAGGAAGTCCGTGCATGGACCATCCATCAGGGCGATACCGCACCGCAGGCAGCAGGCGTCATCCACACCGATTTTGAACGTGGCTTCATTCGCGCCCAGACCATCGCCTACGAAGATTTCATCACCTACAAGGGCGAGGCTGGTGCCAAGGAAGCCGGCAAGATGCGCGCCGAAGGCAAGGAATACGTCGTTAAGGACGGCGATGTGATGAATTTCTTGTTTAACGTCTAAGTAGTAAATCCTGTTCTCAGGTGTTCGCCGAAGATCGAAGAACTTCGCAACACATTGAAAATAGGAGGTAGTTTGTTCGCCAATGATCTAGTGAGTGCGCGGGCGAATTGCCTACATGGGGGCATGGTTGGGGGCACGCGCGGTGTGTGCCCTCCCTTCACGGAGGAAACGTGCCCATGGAAACGACTGAAACCCGCGCCAATACTGGCGTTAGCCCTGAAAATCATGCCCCCAGCAGCAGCCAAAACCGTCCCCCCAGACGCGGGATTAGTGATGCGGCACTACGGGCAGCCAAGCCGAACGACAAACCCTACAAAATCGCGGTAGGCGACGGCCTTTATCTTGAGGTCAAGCCCAGCGGCTCGAAGCTCTGGCGCTGGAAATACCGGCTACTCGGCAAGGAAAACCGCTGCTCTTTCGGCAAGTACCCGAACCTGACGCTCAAGGAAGCACGGGATGAGATGGAGGCAGCCCGGAAGCTGGTCAAGAAGGGCATCCACCCGGCCCAGCAAAAGCAACTCGACCGGCTCAAGGCCAGCCTTGAGCAAGCCAATACTTTCGAGGCCATTGCCCGAGAGTGGGTTGCTCTGCGGGACTGGGAGGAAATCACGAAGAAGCGCCGGATCAACATGCTGGAGCGCGTGGTTTTCCCGCACATCGGTAAGTTGCCGGCCAAGCAGGTAGCCCCGATCCATGTTCTCGACATCCTGAAACGAGCGGACAAGAACAACGGCAATAGCGTTTCCCAAGAGGCAAAGCGCACCATGTCAGCCATTTTTGAATTCGCCGTTGCCACGCTCCGCGCCGAGACCGATCCGGTTTATCCGGTACGCAAGGCGATTGCCGCCAACAAGACCCAGCACAAACGCCCTCTGACCACCATCCAAATTGGCGAACTGCTGACAGCAGTCGATGGTCACGGCGGTAACTATCAAACCCAATGCGCGTTCAATCTGATGTGGCTGACCCTTGCCCGGCCTTCCGAGGTTGTCGAGGCCGAGTGGGCAGAGTTCGACCTTGAGGCAGCTGTCTGGCGCATTCCCGCCGAGCGCATGAAGAAACGCAAGGAGCACCTGATTCCCTTGCCCCTTCAGGCCGTCTCTCTACTCAAGGGAATGCACACGCTGACCGGCACCAAAAAACACCTTTTCCCGCACCGGGACGACAGAACCAAACCGATGGTCACGGCCTCGTTCCGCCAAATGCTTCATGTATTGGGCTGGTCAGGAAAATTCAGCCCCCACGCCACGCGAGCCACCGGCAGCACACTTTTGAACGAAATGGACTACTCGCCCGATTGGATAGAGCGCCAGCTTGCCCATGAGGAGCCGAACGCCGTTCGCCGCACCTACAACCATGCCGACTATTTCAAGGATCGCGCCGTGATGATGCAGCAATGGGCGGATTTGCTCGAACAGTGGAAAAAGGGCGAGAGCAACGTGATCCCGATCAAGCAAGAACGGGCAGCTTAGCCCTGTACCGGAGGCCGGGAGATAGTTAGGGTTTGCGCAGTATGTGACAGGCATCTCAGGCGAGCTTTTTGCGCCATTTTTGAGATGGTTTTTCGCGGCAGCAGTACCCCCGGCCTCAGCGTTTCAGCCGCCTAGCATGAGGCTTCCTGCAACTCTATATCCGGCACCATCAACTTCCAGTCAGGTGCAACATGGATCAGCAGGAATCTCAACAGCCGCTCAAGGGCGTTTTCTCCATCAACGAGTTCTGCCAGTGGGCAGGCATCGGCAGAACCGCCACCTACGCTGAAATCAAAGCCGGGAGGCTTCCAGCGAAGAAATTTGGGAAGCGTACATTCATCATCATAAATGATGCAGAGCGTTGGCTAGAGGCACTTCCACCCCAGCGGCATTGCTAACGGCCAGATGCTTTCCCCGCCGAACCAACCCTCTCAAGATAACGGCACTGACCAATCGGCAGTGCCGTTTTTTCATGGTCTCAGAGTATCGCTTGGCCGACTAAAAATTTTTGGCGAAAAAATAGTAACAGTGGCAGGGTCAGGGCGACATAACTTACCCCCCCTATCCCCACAATCCCGCCATACCCATACCCATACCCATACCCATACCCATACCCATACCCATACCCATCTATCAATGGATAGATACCTACAGCCTTAGCCCCCAAACCTACCAACAGACCAATGCCCCGAGGAAAAAACCAGTGAGCTTAGCTATCAATAAAGAACAGCTTGCCGCCCTTGCCATGATGGAGGCGATGGCGTGGCTTGATCAGCGCGGAGTTTATTACCAGCATTTCCCGCCCGATCAGATCAAGATTGGCACTATCAATTTCTGGCCCCGAACGGGCACCATCACGATTGATGGCGAAGGCCAACGCCGCGCGGAGAAGGGGCTGGCAGGACTGGAGGCGATTCTTGCCACCGCCGCCACACCACGACATCGCACCTCGCCTTCAACGGTTCGCGGCCACTGCCACTAGTGTTTATCGCTCATTACTGAAAAGCGCCCTTGTACGTCACTGCCCTTGCTGGAAATGCTTTTCAACTAACTGTTTTTAAACATATTTTACGCCGGCTACGGCAGGCATTCTGAGGTTTGAGCAATTTGGCGGTTATTTGAATACACTTTCTGGAAGCGTTACCCCCTTGAAGCTGGCGCCGGCAGCGTTTCGCCTGTGCCAGAGGTCATACTCAGCCGAGTTGTACAGCAAGTCTTTATGAAACACCTTCCACTCGATTGCTGACTTGAACTTGGCCGCCTTCCTCTTGGCCGGGCTTAGATTACTCGATTTGCCAACCTGAAGCCGGCACTGAATATGGCCAGGGCTGGCGTAGGCATTGCGGATGAAGCCAGCCATCGGCACCGGAAACTCGTAACGTGGAATGCTGACCGACGCCGCAGGATCGAGGCCTTTGCACAAATACTGAAAAAATCGCCATTGCCTACCTATGGGATCACTTGGAGGGCACACCACCTTCACGATGCCTTTAGGTGCTGGGGTTTTCTTGGACAACGGGGCAATACGGCTTTTTACCCACTCCCGGAAGTCCTGCCGAATCTCCAAGGGGATGCCCGCAAGGATATGGGTGTGAAACCCCGCTCTGTGTGAGCACTCATGCGTATAAATCCAGAACAACGGGTGGAGTGCCGGTTGCCCTGACTGCAATCTCACCTTGTTTCTGTACGCGTACCAGACATTCAGATGGCGAAAGAAATCATCTTGAAGAACTTTCGTCGCCTCTTCGTGATCTGTGTAGCCCATCCGCCCCCACTGGATGATGACATGAACGTTCATCGCAACGCCCTGAGCGTTGGCGAAACTGACTGCGCTGTATAGGTCGATGAACTGGGACTTGGTGATGTGGGTTGGAGCCGGACGGTCAGCGCCTTGCGCGGCGAGATTTATCGCTCGCTGATTTCCCCGTTTCGTTTGGCTCGTTATCTTCCACAGGTAAATTTCCGGGTACTTGGCTTCATCCTCCTGCTGCAGATGCTTGAGATGTTTTGCACGAACGGCCTCCGTCACGCCCATTGCTGACTGGAAAATACTGGCATAGAGCCCGTCGCCCTGCATTCGAGGCATTTTTCTGCCCTTGTGATCGTGCCCCATTTCCCCAGACTCGATCAGATTGCGGGCTTTTTCATCGCGCTCGGCACGAATGAGGTCATGTAACCCTTCGGCGTTGTCGGCTGTGTTTGGCACCGTAGGTTCAGAAGGCATAGACATTTCAGGCATCAAGAAAGGCACTTGGCTCGATGACGGAAATGCTACCGCCAAAACCTCGCAGCCATGCCTTCACCTGCCACGTGTCAGGCACCGTTGCCACCAAGCGAATCTTGCCATTCACCCCCTCAAGGAGTTGCTGGTCAGCAGCAATGGGCGTTTCGTAGAAAACCTGTGCGGCTTTCGGATCAAAGTCCGCAATCAGCTTTATCGGTGGCCCCAGCCGATAACCAAGTTCCCCCTCGGCAATGTAGGCATCCACATCGAACCCCGCTGGGCAATTAGCCAGGTCATCAAGCAGCGTGGCCGATTCGATGCGGTGCATCAGGAACAGCTTGGGATTGCTGTCATTCCCGCAGGTGCAGACGATGTAAATCGAATACCCACGCTGAACCACTGCCATCGGGTTTATCTCATAGGCTTTGGCTGCCACTGCTCCCCTTGGCTTGTAGCACAATGCCATGCGCCGATTCTCAAACAGCCCTTGATAGATGGCCGACTGAACGTCGGGATTGATACTTGGAGGAATCAACGGCGGGCCACTGGGCAGGATGCGAACTTTATTCATCCAGCCGCCTACGCCATCCGGCAGCGCATCCAGTACGCCATTCGCCGCCCGGAACCACGGGCGCAGGGAATCCAGCGTCGAGGCAGGCAGCACCTGTTTCAAATGCTGTTCGGCCATCTTGAAGACCAAAGCCGCTTGCGGATCGAGGCCGGGAATTTCCAGCAAGTCGGCATCGGCCTGCCACCACCAGCCTTGCGGCTTGCTTTGGTCACAGCACAACGGCAGCACGGCCGATAGTTTATTCAAGTCACGCTGAATCGACCGCAAGGTAATGGCGTAACCCTGCCGCTCCAGTTCATCACGAATCCTGCCGGTATCAACCCGCCTTGGATGGCGAGGAATCAGGCGAAGCATCGCCCAGTGCCGTAGCAAAGCGTCCAAAGTTCTCTCCTGACTGTTTGAATACCATGATGCATTCCGCAAGCGACTCAGAGTGTCGCTTGGTGGCTCAATAATGGCAACATCAACCAGCACGCATGGAGTCCTGTATGAAAGTTCGCATTCACCGTGGCACGCAACAAATCGGCGGAACCTGCATCGAATTGGCAGCAGCCGGCGACCGCATCGCTCTGGATTTCGGCTTGCCGCTTGATGGAGATGCAACAGACACCACGCTAGTACCGGAAATCGCTGGTGACAACCTGCGGGGCATCGTGATTTCACATCCCCATATTGACCACTACGGGTTGCTGCATCATTTGTCGGGGAGTACGCCCGTTGTCATGGGCAGTGCCGCACGCCGGATTGTTCAAGCTGCCGCTCCCTTTACCGGGCAGCCATTGCCATCGCTCAACGGGCCTGATCTGGAGCATGGAAAAACCATAAAAATCGGCGCCTTCCGAATCACCCCGTATCTGGTCGATCACTCGGCCTACGATGCCTATTCGTTTCTGATCGAGGCCGAGGGTAAGCGCATTTTCTACAGCGGAGATTTCCGTGCACATGGCCGCAAGGCAAAGCTGTATGAGCATCTGGTGGCGAACCCACCGCAGGACATCCACGCCCTTTTTATGGAAGGCTCCTCCCTGTCACGCTTGGAATCGGACGAGTCATTCCCGACCGAAAGCGATCTTGAAACTGAAATCGTCGCCCACCTCAAGGCCGACCAAGGCATGGTGATGTTCCACACCTCGGCCCAGAACATTGACCGTGTCGTCACCCTCTACCGAGCCTGCAAGCGAACAGGTCGCCCCCTCATCATCGACCTCTATGCAGCAGCGATCCTTGCCGCCACCGAGAACAAGAATATTCCGCAGTCCGATTGGCCGGGCGTTCATCTTTACCTGCCGAAGCTGCAAGCCATTCAGGTCAAGAAAAATGAGTGGTTCCCGCTGCTCAAGCGGCACTCCACAAACCGGATTTATCAAGAGCAACTGAAGGAGATTGGCCGCAACGCGGTCATCCTGTTCCGTCCCTTGATGCGTCCTGATCTTGACGACGCAGGCTGTCTGGATCAAGCCAGTTACATCTATTCCCAGTGGGCCGGCTATCTTGAGCAGGGAACCTATGCTTCGACGGAGGAATGGCTGGAAACCTTGGGCATCGAGATCCGCCACATCCACACCTCGGGACATGCCAGCCCCAAGGACTTGAAACGCTTTGCGGAGGCATTGGCTCCCCGAGCTTTGATCCCAATTCATAGCTTCGCTACGGACAAGTACAGTGAATTGTTCAGCAACGTGGTTTATCGCCATGACGGCGAATGGTGGGAGGTATGAAGATGGCAGGCTCTTATCGACCCAATCCGTAATTTCGCTGCTCAGAAGGTCCAAAGGCGGGTATCTGATTGCAGCAACCCTTTAGACGGCTGGACGACGGAGTGCTCATCTGCCAAAAGATGCCAGTGGTGGATCAGGGTTTATCTGGCAGCAATGTGGACAAAAACTGGCTGACTGGTCATGCAACTCTCTACCAGAATGCCATTTGCCACATGATTGGCCTGCTGTGTTTGGCCACCGGACTCAGCAGCGTATCAGAAGTCCGCAAGGTGATTGCGCCCAGTTCTGCCATAATCCCGAAATACTCAATAAATAGTTAGCAAATTTCTTCATGCTGTTCAATTCATACGCCTTCATCTTCGGCTACCTGCCGGTCACCTTGGCCGGCTTTTTTTTGTTGGCAAGTAGCAGCCACCGGTTGGCGGCTTTGTGGTTAGCGGCGGCATCCCTGTTTTTCTATGGCTGGTGGAATCCGGCTTTTGTTGCATTGGTAATGGCGTCGATTACGGTTAATTACGGCTTCGGTTACGCTATCGGTCACGCCCGGTTACGATCAGGAAAGAAAGCGATGACGGTGCTGACCGTCTCGGTAATAACAAACCTCGGCCTGCTCGCCTACTTCAAATACGCCAACTTCTTTATCGCCAACGTCAGTCAATTGACTGGTGCGGAACTGAGTGTCGTGAATATCGTTCTCCCCTTGGGTATTTCGTTCTTCACCTTCACGCAGATCGCCTTTCTTGTTGATGTATATCGCGGTATTGCGCGTGAATACAATTTCATTCACTACGTACTTTTTGTGACCTACTTCCCGCATCTGATTGCCGGTCCGGTGCTTCATCACAAGCAAATGATGCCGCAGTTCGGGTACGCCGGAACCTATCGTGTCAATCTGGAAAACATCAACATCGGCTTGACCATTTTTATCATCGGGCTGGCCAAGAAAGTTTTGCTGGCCGACCAATTTGCGCTGTATGCCAATCCGGTGTTTGATGTGGTCGCACATGGTGGCGAGCCGAAGCTGATTGAGGCATGGATTGGCGCTTTGGCCTACGCATTGCAGCTTTACTTCGATTTTTCTGGCTATTCCGACATGGCAATCGGCTTGTCGCGTATGTTCAACGTCAAGCTGCCTATGAATTTCGATTCGCCCTACAAGGCGCCGAACATTATCGAGTTCTGGCGACGCTGGCACATGACACTATCCACATTTCTGCGCGATTACCTCTATGTGCCACTAGGCGGCAGCCGCAAAGGTGTGCCGCGTCGCTATCTCAATTTGATGATCACCATGCTGCTGGGCGGCTTGTGGCATGGTGCCGGCTGGACGTTTGTGATGTGGGGTGGCCTGCATGGTCTGTATCTGGTGATCAACCACGGCTGGCGGCGCTTGACCGGTGCCGAGGGCGAGTCATCGGGTTGGCGCGCCGTGGCGGGCATTGGACTGACATTTATCGCGGTGGTCATCGCCTGGGTGCCGTTTCGGGCGACTGATCTGGATGCGGCGCTGCACATGTGGGTTGGGATGTTGGGAGTGAATGGGATTTCACTGCCAATGTCCTTGGCAGTGCGCGTGCCTTCGGGGTTTAACCCGTTGGTTGTATTTGAGGGTTTAGCACCTCTATCTGCATTGAATGCGCAGGAGGTAATTCTGGCGCTTCCATTCGGGCTGGCTGTCATTTGGTTACTGCCAAACACGCAGCAGTGGATGGCCAAATACCAGCCAGCATGGGAGGCTGTCCGCGCCCCGTCGAGATGGTCGTGGCAATTATCGAGAAAATATGGCGCTGTTGGCGGAGTCCTCTTTGCGCTAACGCTCCTCATGCTGACGCGCGAAAGCGCATTCTTGTACTTCCAGTTTTAGCCATGAATTACATTTTTACTGTGCTGAGCACGGCAGCCGTTTTGGTAGCCTCTGCGGCAGTTCTGAATTGGACGATAGACCCAGCAGGGTTGTTTCGGAAGTCATCCTTTGGTCAGCAATATGCCAACTATTTAGTGGCGTCAGAACATGGTCTCTTGACTCCCGATTCATTCGACGAGCGCGAATTTAAATCCGAGCTAGCAACGGATGCCGCTCACTATGACTGCGTTGTTATCGGCAGCAGCCATGTCATGCAAGTTGGGAGTACTCGCAAGCATAGGTCATTTCCTACCTGCAAAAGCATCCTGAATCTTGGTGTATCTGGCGCAGGGATCGAAGATCATGTTGTTCTATCGTGGTTGGCACTATCAGCGGGGAGGCCCAGAGCGCTGATCTTTTCTATTGACCCGTGGACGTTTGCCTTTGGCAAAGATGAACGCTGGAAAGTTCGGTATGCGGAACAGTATCCAGTTGCACGGATGGCGATTGAAGGAAAAAATGCAGTCAGCGGTGGATCGGCTAATCGTTGGTCGAGTCTTATTAGCGCCCAATACACGAAGAGGTCTCTTGGTCTGCTGCTACGTGGCGCATCTACGCCTTCAATCGAAGTGGCGCGAAGCGTGGATGAGGATGTGGGTGACGAATTTGCAATCACGTTGCCAGACGGCAGCCTCGTCTATTCTGCTGCGTACATAACGAGCGCGAAGATAGCGAAAATCCCTGCTGGCGGCGAAAGCTATAAAACTGATGGGGCTATTAACGATGGGCGTGCTGTTGATCTCTATCGAAGGCTGATTCTGTGGGCAAGAGAGCATGGGGTTAAGCCGGTTTTGCTAATGACTCCTTATCACCAAAACGTTTGGATGCTTGAGGCTTCGCCAAATGTCAAAGCAATGGTACCGACAGAGAAAATTGTAAGAAAAATGGGAGAGGAACTGGATGTACCCGTGATTGGCTCATTCCGACCGGAGATTGTCGGTTGCTTGCCTGATGAATTTTATGACTCCATGCACCCAATGGCTTCCTGTGTGGCTAGATTAACGGCACGAGCAAATCTTTGAAAACCTGATGGTGCGTTCGCCGTATCGCTAAAATGCCCGACACAATCTACACCATGAAGGGCCAGCCATAAAGAAATTCTGTGGCTCATTGAATCCCTTGCTGAGAAGGCTGCCGTTGGCCTTCACTACGCAAGGAGCCACACATGCAGTTCAACCGAATTCCCCTTGTCCCGGCTGCCATCCTCAAGGCACATCGGGTCAATGAACCCGGCGACACTCGATTCAAGGCCGCAGCACGTTTCCTGCAATCACTATGGCGAGATGAAAGAGGGTTGCCGATTGGCACCCACCGTTCTCCCAAGGGGAAGCGGCGCAAGGTGGGTAGCCGACTTGATGCAGAAAGCGCCAAGCAGGGAGGCAACTTCCTCTCTCCCGACATCGCCAAGCTGGCACTCCGCGAGTCGGTCTATCGGGAAATCGGGGCAGTCATCGAACAGGAACGGCTCTGGACCAACATGCTGTCCAGCCAGCCCTTGTGCTTCAACCTGTTTGGCTGGATGAAGCTGGACGCGGAGAAGGCGAATCAGTTCTTCCGTCACCTGTTCCCCGACTATGTTGCGGCATTGCAGGGAATCTACTTCGAGCATTCGCCGGGACGTGGCAATCCTGCCTTTACGGATGACAACAGCGCGTTTGATGTCTTCGTAGTCTGCATCACCCCGGATGGCGAAACTGGCTTTATCGCTATCGAGATGAAGTATTCGGAGACGATGGCCGAGCCATTGGCTGGGCTTCGCCCTCGCTACGAGGAGCTTTCCCGGCTTGCCGGCATCTATAAAGACCCGGAGGCACCAGCCTTGCGAGGAAACCCGATGCAGCAGTTGTGGCGGGAACACATGCTCAGCCGCGCCATGATTCACAATGGCCTGTACTCAACCGGGCGCTTTGTCGTGATCCATCCCGAGCAGAACCATCAATGCCGAGCGGGAGTGAATGCCTACCGGGAGCACTTGGTTTCTGCCGACCCCCAAGTATCTGGTTTCCAAGTCGTCACGCTGGAAGAGTGCATCGCCGCCTTCCGGGTCATTGGTGATACCGAGGCTGCCGATGCTCTGCATGGCCGTTACTTGGATTTCGGGAAGGTGGAGCAAGCGATCTTTGGGTAAAATGGCGGTGCTGGGGGGATTCGCTTCTCAGCCCTGATTTAGAGACAAATTCCGCCCCCACTGTACGCCGACGTTCGCCCCTATCCGAGTAAATTGGGGGCACATTTGGGGGCACTTTATGAAAGCCCCCGACACCATGACCAGTGAAATCAAGCCTTCCAGCAGACATTTCCTGTTCAACGTCTAAGCCATACGTTTAGAATCAGGGCATTGAATTTACAGAATGGATGAATGGCCGATCCAGTCGCTGCAGCCTCCACGCCGCTAGCCCAGGAAGGGAAAGCCCTTTCCAGAGCGGTTTTGCTGCGCGCCTATGAGCAAAGTCATGACGCCATTCTCATCACGGATCGCGACAACCTCATCGTTGCGGCCAATGGTGCTTTTTGCCAGCTATCGGGCTATTCGCACGATGAACTGATTGGCAAGGATCCTCGGATCCTTGCCTCCCAGGACTTGGCTGCCGAGCTGCACGCGAACATGTGGAACTCGCTGACCACGGAGGATTTCTGGGAAGGCGAGGTATGGAACAAGCATAAGAATGGCGAAAGCTATACCCGCTGGCTGAAGATTGCCGTTTTGCGGAATGCCGATGGTCAGATCGAAAACTATGTCGCCAATTTCTCCGACATGGAAGCCAGCAAGGAATTCGCCGACCAGCTCGCCTATCTGGCTTACCACGATCCGCTGACCAATCTGCCCAACCGGCTCGCTTTCGAGTCGCAACTGGCGCAGGCCCTGCGCGGCTGCGAACGAGACAACCGCCAGCTGGCGCTGATGTTGATCGACCTCGATAATTTCAAGAACATCAACGATACACTCGGCCATCACGTCGGTGACGAGTTGCTGCAGAAGGTGGCCCTGCGCCTGCGTGAAAGCGTGCGTTCCAGCGATCTGGTCGCCCGCATCGGCGGCGACGAATTTGTCATTGTCCTGCCGGAAATCGAATCGCCCCTGACAGCCGCCCGGGTAGCCAACAAGGTGCAGCACAACATGGCTGATAGTTACCGGATCTCCGATCACGTGCTGTACGCCACGCCGAGCATCGGCATCAGCCTGTTTCCGATCGATGGAGGGGATGCCAGCACCTTGTTGCGCAATGCTGATACCGCGATGTATCACGCCAAGGATGCCGGTCGTAACAACCACCAGTTCTACACCGCCCGCATGAATGAGGCGGCCGGCGAGCGGCTGCATCTGGAAAATGAACTCCGCCAGGCGATTTCGGCCATTTCGCCGAGTTCCAGCGAATTCTCGCTGCACTTCCAGCCTCAGGTGCAGACCGCCAGCGGCCGAGTGCTTGGGCTCGAGGCGCTGCTGCGCTGGAACAACCCGACCTTCGGGCTGGTGTCGCCGATGCGCTTTATCGCCATCGCCGAAGAAACTGGCCTGATCCAGCCGCTTGGTGACTGGGTGATCTGGGAAACCTGTCGCCAGATTCGCCAGATGAAGCAGCACGGCATCGAAGGCATCCGCATCGCGATCAATATTTCCGCCCAGCAACTGCGCCACGAAAACCTGCTGCTCCTGGTTCGTGGGGCGCTCGCCTGCTACGACCTGCAGCCGGAAGACATCGAACTCGAAGTCACGGAAAGCACTGCGATGCAGAATCCGGAAACGACGCTGTCGATACTCGACCAACTATCGGCCATGGGAGTCATGCTGGCCATCGATGATTTCGGTACCGGCTACTCGTCACTGGCCTATCTGAAGCATTTGCCGATTCAGCGCCTGAAGCTGGATCGCTCCTTCGTCAAGGACATCGAGACGGACGCCAACGATGCCGCCATCTGCACGGCGACTATCGCCCTCGGCCACAGCCTGGGACTGGAACTGGTCGCCGAAGGGGTCGAAACTGAGGCTCAACGTGCCTTCCTGGCTCGCCTCGGCTGCGACATGCTGCAAGGCTATCTGTACAGCAAGCCGATGCCCTTCGAGGAAACCATCGCCTACCTCAAGGCGCACAGGGCGGCGCAACCCTAGATCGCTACTAGCGGATGACCTTGCGCCACTCGGCCTCGAAGTAGCGCACCAATACCTGATTGTTCAGTTGGTTAACCTCTGCGGGCAGGCGTGCCATATCGGCCGGAAAGACGAACATGCCGGGCAGGGTTTCGGAAGTCAGATATCTGGTTTTTCCCCCGTCGACTGCTGGCAGCGCAAAATCCTGACGCCCGGCAATGATGAAGCCCCATTCGCCAAAAGACGGCACCAGCGCGTGATACGGCGCGGTCCTGAAACCGACGCTTTCCAAGGTCGTCACCACGCACCAGAAAGACTGTCGGGCGTAAAGCGGGGAAGTCGATTGGACGACCAGCAGACCACGGGCCGAAAGCCGCTTCTCGATCAGGCGGTAGAAGGCCGAGGTATAGAGCTTGCCCAAGGCAAAATTGGCCGGATCGGGAAAATCGATGACGATGAAGTCGTAATACTCCTTGCTGTCCTCAAGCCATTGCAGCGCATCGGCATTGACCACCTTGACCCGTTCCGATTTCAGCGCCCCCTGATTCAACGCCACCAGCGCCGGTGCCGTGGAGAACAGCTCGGTCATCGCTGGATCGAGGTCGACCAGCGTGACCGATTCGACATTCGGATACTTGAGCACTTCACGCACTGCCAGCCCGTCGCCGCCCCCCAGCACGAGCACCCGCTTCGCCCCCGGCAGACTGGCCAGCCCGGGATGGACCAGCGCCTCGTGGTAGCGGTATTCATCATGCGAGGAAAACTGCAGGTTATTGTTCAGGAACAGTCGCAGATCGTCACGCCAGCGGGTAACGACAATGCGTTGGTAAGGTGTTGTTTCGGCATGGACGATGTCGTCGGCGTAAAGATGCGCCTCGGCAAACGTCGTCAGTTGCCCGGCACCGGCAAAGCCGGTGACCAGCAGGCCGAACACCGACCAGCTTTGTAACGCCAGCCAACGCCGGCCAGGCAGCTGGTCGCGAAAGAGGTGTAGCGCCCAAAGCGCTACCGCCACGTTCAGCACACCGAACAGCAGCCCGGTGCGCACCATCCCGATCTGTGGTGCCAGAACGAGCGGAAAGAGTATGGAGACCGCCAGGGCGCCGAGATAATCGAAAGTAAGCACTTGCGACACGAGATCCTTGAAGGCCAGCTCGCGCTTCAGGATCCGCATGACCAGCGGGATTTCGAGACCGACGAGCACTCCAACACCAAACACTGCCAGATAAAGCACGAGCTTGAACGGCCCGGCCAGCCACGTGAAAACGAGGAACAGCCCGATGGCCGAAAAGCCGCCGAGCAGGCCGACCATCAGTTCGATCTGGATGAAGCGCCCGATCAGGTCGCGCGTAATGTATTTCGACAACCAGGAACCGGCGCCCATCGCGAACAGGTAGGTACCAATCACCGTCGAGAATTGCGTCACCGAATCGCCCAGTAGGTAGGACGACAGCGCCCCGGCAATCAGCTCATAAGCCAGCCCGCAGGAAGCAATGACAAAAACGGAAAAAAGAAGGGCATGCCGCATGGGCTAGTGGACTGCTTCGTAATTGGCTGGACAGAATGAACGCGCCGGATTTGTTCCGCTGGCTAGGCGCGAACCACAGCGATAGCCAGCGCTATCGCGAGGATGAGCAACAACGCCAGCGGGGCAAAGACAAGCTTTCATGTTCAGTTAATTGCGAAGCAGACCACCCGGATGCTAACCCGAAACAGTTGGAACGGCGCAGCCCCGGCATGGTCAGAGAGTTATCCCGCTATAAAACCCAGCCCGCTTTCATGTCGCCCCTGCACCCAAAAAAATCCCACTGGCGGAGAACACTTCTTCCCGTCTTGCTGCTGGCTCTGTTCCTGCCAGCCTCGCATGCGGCCGAATACGCCATCGACCCGGCGCATACCTACGCCAGCTTCGAGATCGACCACCTCGGCTTCTCGACCCAACGTGGCCAATTCAACCGCAGCAGCGGCAGCATTGAATTCGACCCGGAAAGCAAAGCTGGCCGGATCGACATCAGGATCGATGCCGCTTCGCTCGACACCGGGTTCGAGCTCCGTGATGACGTGCTGCGTGGTGACGGCTGGTTCAACGTCAAAGCCTTCCCGGACATCCTGTTTCGCAGCGACAGACTGATCTTCACCGAAGAGCGCCTGAGCGCCGTCGAAGGCACGCTGGCCATGCTCGGCGAGATTCGCCCGATGCGGCTGGAAATCAGCCGCTTCAAGTGCGGGCTCAATCTAGCCAGCCGCAAGCGCGGCTGTGGCGCCGATGCGCTAGGCAGCCTGCGTCGCTCCGAATTCGGCATGAACAACGGGCAACCTTTCATCGGCGACGAAGTCCGCCTGCGCATCCAGGTCGAGGCCTATCTGCCCTGATTGCCGATGGCCGCCAAAGCACTGACGCTTCACTAAAGTCATGTGCTAATGGTCTGTTTCTGCGAAAATAGCACCCCTTTTGCTGTTCCCGGATTTCCCCCATGCCCCCCCATCCCGCCATAGCCAGCACCGCTGAAATCGTCACCGAACTCAAGGCCGGCCGCATGGTCATCCTGGTCGATGAAGAAGACCGCGAAAACGAGGGTGACCTCGTCATGGCCGCTGAATACATCACGCCGGAAGCCATCAATTTCATGACCAAGTTCGCGCGCGGCCTGGTCTGCCTGACGCTGACCGAAGCTCGCTGCAAGCGCCTCGGCCTGACCCAGATGGCACGCAACAATGGCACCGTCTACGGCACCGCCTTCACCGTCTCCATCGAAGCCGCCGAAGGCGTCACCACCGGCATCTCGGCCGCTGACCGGGCCAAGACCATTCAGGTGGCCGTGGCCAAGAATGCCACCGCCGACCATATCGTCCAGCCGGGCCACGTTTTCCCGATTACCGCCCGCGAGGGTGGCGTTCTGGTCCGTGCCGGGCATACCGAGGCCGGCTGCGACCTGACCTCCCTGGCCGGCCTGGAACCTGCTGCCGTCATTTGCGAAATCATGAACGACGACGGCACCATGGCTCGTTTGCCGGAGCTGATGGAATTCGCCAAGGAACACGGCCTGAAGATCGGGACCATCGCCGACCTGATTCATTACCGTGCCGGCTCGGAAACCCTGGTCGAACGCGTCACCAGCAAGCCGGTGCAGACCGCGCACGGCGAATTCACGCTGCACGCCTATGTCGACCGCGCCAGCGGCGCAACCCACCTGGCCATGGTCAAGGGCCAGATTCCGGCCGACACCGAAACACTGGTGCGTGTTCATGAACCATTGTCGGTGCTCGACTTCCTCGATCCGTCGAGCAAGCAACAATCCTTTTCCATCGATCAGGCCCAGGCTGCGCTGGCCGCCAAAGGCCATGGCGTGATCGTCCTGCTGCACCGCCCGGAAGATGGCGACGCATTGCTTTCCCGCCTGACCGGCAAGACTCCTCAGGCGCCAGCAAAATGGGATCCGCGTACCTACGGCATCGGTGCCCAGATCCTGCGCGATATCGGCGTCAGCAAGATGCGCCTGCTCTCCAGCCCCCGCAAGATGCCCTCCATGACCGGCTTTGGCCTTGAAGTCACCGGTTTCGTCACCTCACCTGCGGAGCTCTAAGCCATGTCCCGCTTTGACAACGTTTATGAATTCGACAACAACCTGAATGGGGCTGGCCTCCGGGTCGGCATCGTCATGGCCCGCTTCAACCTGCCGGTCTGCGAAGGCTTGCTCTCGGCCTGTATCAACGAACTGAAGCGCCTTGGCGTGGCCGATGCCGACATGACCATCGCCACCGTCCCCGGCGCGCTGGAAATCCCGCTCGTGCTGCAAACCATGGCCCAGAGCGGCAGTTTCGACGCACTGGTCGCTCTCGGCGCCGTTATCCGTGGCGATACCTACCATTTCGAAGTGGTCTCCAACGATGCCTGCCGCGCCATCATGGAAGTCCAGCTCGATACCGGCATCCCCATCGCCAATGGCGTGCTGACCTGCGAAACCGACGAGCAGGCCGAAGTCCGCATGCAACCCAAGGGCAGCGACTGCGCCCAGGCTGCCGTCGAAATGGCCAACCTTCAGAAAGCGCTCATCCAATGACCACCTTCCTCAGCGATAGCGAACATCCTCAGGACGTCAAGGCACCACCCAAGTCTGCCCGTCGCCGGGCCCGCGAATTCGTGCTGCAGGGGCTCTACCAATGGCGTGTCGGCGGGGCCGACGAAGCAGCCATCGAAGCCTACGCACCGGAAATGGAAGGCTTTGCCAAGGCGGACCGCGAATTCTTCGTTGGCACACTGCGTGGTGTGATGGCCCAGCACGAAAAGCTGATCGAACAGGTTTCCGTTCATATTGACCGTCCGTTCACCGAATTGTCGCCGGTCGAAGCCTGCATCCTGATGCTGGGCAGTTTCGAGATGCTCAACCACGCTGAAACGCCCTACCGCGTGATCATCAACGAAGCCATCGAATTGACCAAATCCTTCGGCGGCACCGATGGCCACAAGTACGTCAATGGCGTACTCGACAAGGTCGCGGCCATCCTGCGTCCGGACGAGGTCGCGGCACGCAAGAAGACCAAGTAATCCCATGCCTGGCGAATTCGCACTGATCGACAAATATTTCGCCAGGCCGACGCCGTCGGCCGTCCTCGGCCCCGGTGACGACTGCGCCCTGCTCCAGCCCTCGCCGGGCAAGCAGCTCGCTGTCACTACCGACATGCTGGTCGCCGGCACACATTTCCTGCCTGACACCGACCCGAAGAATCTCGGCTGGAAAGCCCTCGCCGTCAATCTCTCCGATCTCGCCGCCATGGGTGCCGAGCCTCGCTGGGTCACGTTGGCCGGCGCCTTGCCCACAGTCGACGAGCCATGGATCGCCAAATTCGCCGAAGGCTTCTTTGCCTGTGCAACTGAATATGGCGTCGATGTCATTGGCGGCGATACCACCAAAGGCCCGCTCAACGTCTGCATCACCGCCATGGGCGAAGTCGAACCCGGTCAGGCGCTGCGTCGCGATGGCGCCAAAGTCGGCGACCAGATCTGGGTTTCCGGCCGCCCTGGACTGGCCAGCCTTGGCCTTGCCTACCTGCAGGGCAAGATCCAGTTGCCCGAACCCTGGCCACGGCTATGCGTTGGCGCCCTCGAAAAACCTCGCCCGCGCGTTGCCCTCGGCTTGGCGCTGACCGGCATCGCCAGCGCCGCGATTGATGTTTCCGACGGACTGCTGGCCGACCTCGGTCACATTGCCGAACGCTCCGGCTGTGCGGCAGCGGTCAAGCTGGTGCAATTGCCACACCTGCCCAAGGGCGAGAGCTACGACGCCAACCTCCGGCGCATTGCCCTCGAATGCCAACTGGCCGGCGGCGACGACTACGAACTCTGCTTCACCGCGCCGGGCACCCAAAGCCTTGCCATCGCGAAGATTGCCGCCCAACTCGAACTGCCGCTCTGGAACATCGGCGAGATGGTTCCGGGCGAGACAGGCGAGGTCACCGTCTTTGATCCGGACGGCAAGCCGGTCCAGTTCGACCACAAGGGATACGACCACTTTGGCACAGAAGCCTAGCCTCACGTTCCTGCTCGCCCACCCGGCGCATTTTTTCGCGCTCGGCTGCGGTAGCGGGCTGGCTCCGAAGGCGCCCGGCACCTTCGGCACGCTGTTCGCGTGGATTACCTTTGCCCTTTTCCACAGTTATTTTGGTGATTTTCAGTTGCTCTTTCTGTTGGCTGCGGCCTACCTCGGCGGCATCTGGTTCATCGACGTCACCGGCAAGGCCATCGGCGATCCAGACCACGGCAGCATCGTCTGGGACGAAATCGTTCCTTTCTGGCTGGTCCTGCTGATGACGCCGGACACCTTCTTCTGGCAACTGGCCGCCTTCGCACTGTTCCGCTACTTCGACATCACCAAACCGCAACCGGCCCGCTACTTCGACGAACACGTCAAGAACGGTTTCGGCGTCATGGCGGATGACCTTATTGCTGCAGGGTACACTTTGCTCGCCCTGGCCCTGCTCAAGATCATTTTTGCCTGACGCCTGCGTGCCACAGGCATAGAATATTGGGGTTCCTAACGCTTGGAGCTTCATCATGAGTCACAAGCACGCTCACCTCTTGCGCAGCATCTTCCAGGATCCGCCATCCGCCAATATCCATTGGCGCGAAATCGAATCGCTGCTCCACCACCTGGGCGCCGAAGTCGAACCGTCGCATGGTGCGCGCTTCAAGATCACCCTGAACAAGGTCGAAGCCTTTCTGCACCATCCGCACAACAGCAGCACCTGCAGCAAGACGGATATCAAGACCATTCGCGAAGTGCTGGCCCACGCCGGGGTAACCCTCTCCTCCTACGAGGCGGGCAAGAGCTGAAATCTGCCTGGGGTGGGATCCATCACAGGAAAGACACTCCACACGCACTGAGCAGCGGCAAAATTACGCGCTGAAAGAATACGTCGTACCGCGACGGACCAGGCTGGTATGACTTGGCATAGCTGGAATGCCCTCCACGTGTAGCAGTTACGTGTAGCGCTTCCTGAAATCAAAAAGAAAAGGGCTGACTCCGTCTGGAATCAGCCCTTTTTCGTGTTCTTGGCGCGCCCGAGACGATTCGAACGTCCGACCCCTGCCTTCGGAGGGCAGTACTCTATCCAGCTGAGCTACGGGCGCTTGGGAGGGAGGCATTCTACCCCTAGGCAATCCTTGCGTCCATGACTCGAAAGGCATTAAGCTTGCCGCAATTAACAATATTGCATAATTCCTCAAAATCATCATGACTCAGAACAGCCCGCGCGAACTCTCCGATGAAGATGTCCAGAAGGTAATGGACACGATAGACATCCCGACTTGCCCTGCCATGTTGACGGATGCCATGCGAGAGGCGCAGAAGGATGAGCCCGATCTCAAACGGCTCGCTGAAATCATCGCCAATGACGCGGGGATGTCGGCGGCCGCTTTGAAACTGGCCAATTCACCGCTCTATGGGAGCAGCAACCGCCTTTCCAGCGTGCGCAAGGCCGTGGAACGACTGGGGATTAGAAACACGCTGTGTGTCGTCGTCGCTTCCGCCTTGCGTTCAAGCATCATTGGCCTGCCGCCGGCCTGGATTGATCAATTCTGGAAACGGACGATGCTGCTGGCTTTGACATCCAGTCTGATCGCTCGCCGCCAGTATGGTATTTCGCCGGATGCCGCCTATACCTATGCGCTATTCCATGATGCCGCAATTCCGTTGATGATGCGCCGCTTCCCCGAGTACGGCGCACTTCTGGAGAAATGCAGGCGTGAAGGCTCAATGCTCAATGATGCCGAGGAGCAATACTTCCCCAGCACTCACCCGATCATCGGTTCGCTGCTCGTCCGCAACTGGGGGCTCCCCCCGCTTCTTGGGCAGGCGATCCGCTTTCACCATGAAAAGGATGCTTACGACGTACCGGATCGCACCTTGCCTGGCGGAGCGCTATCACTGATCGCCGTCACGCAGGTGGCAGAACATCTGCTGAGCGAAGTGCTCGATGACGACATCGAGGTCGGAATCGAGCTATATCACCGGGCGCTGGATTTCCTTGGCATCTCCGGCGACGATCAGGATGAACTTCGAAGCCGGATCACTACGGTCATCGAAGAAAACGGCGCCTGAACCGCCTCAGTCGAAAAAGGTACGCGCGGCTTCGAAACGCTGCGCGTAATAACCGTCGCTCAACCGGTCGATACGGACGCGCCCATTGGTCGATGGCGCATGGATGAAGCGCGTTTCGCCAATATAGATGCCGACATGTGAAAACGAGCGATTCAGGGTATTGAAGAAGACCAGATCCCCGGGCCGCAGTTCGGCCTTGGCAATCGGTTTGCTGCTCCGGGCGATATCGGCAGCACTCCCTTGTACCTTGAGGCCAGCAGCTTGGCCGTAGATGTAACTGACCATGCCGCTGCAGTCGAGCCCGGCTTCCGGATTCTTGCCGCCAAAGCGGTAGCCGGTATCGATCAGTCCCATGGCGTAGAACACCACTTCGTTACCCTTCTCGCTGACCGGACGCGAGGCTTGCGCTATAGTTTCCGTCGAGGTGGAAGAGCGCGGCCCCGGGCTGCCGCAAGCGGCGAGCAGCAGGGCGGAGAGAGAGAGCAGAAACAGGGATGCAATACGCATTGAGCTAAAGCGCTTTCTTGGAACAACCCATAACTTACAGTTTTTACAGGAATTTTCAAGGCCATGAATTTACAGAACACCGAATTGCTACGGTCGACCAACCTGATTGGCGGACAATGGGTCAGCGCCGATGATGGCGCCCAACTCGCCGTGATCAACCCGGCCACAGGGGAAAAGCTGGCCGACGTACCGCTCTGCGGCGCTGACGAAACCCGCCGCGCCATCGATGCGGCCAATGCCGCCTGGCCGGCCTGGCGCGCCCTGACAGCCCGTCGCCGCTCTCAATTGCTGCAAGCCTGGTTCAGCCTGATCATCAAGAATACCGACGACCTTGCCCAGCTGGTCACGGCCGAATGTGGCAAGCCTCTGCAGGAAGCCAAGGGCGAGGTGATCTACGGTGCCTCCTTTGTGGAATGGTTTGCCGAAGAGGGCAAGCGCACCTACGGCGAGAGCATTCCCAGCCCCGCTTCGAACACTCGCCTGGTGGTCGTCAAGCAACCGATCGGCGTCAGTGCCGCGATCACGCCGTGGAATTTCCCGCTCGCCATGATCACCCGCAAGGTCGCCCCGGCGCTGGCTGCCGGTTGCCCCGTCGTCGTCAAGCCAGCCGAAGCGACGCCGCTGACCGCACTGGCGCTGGCCGTGCTGGCCGAGCAGGCAGGCTTTCCGGCTGGCGTATTCAACGTGGTCACGGGCAAGCCGGCTGAAATCGGCGGGGAGCTGTGCGCCAACCCCATCGTGCGCAAATTGTCCTTTACCGGCTCGACCGGCGTTGGGCGTCTGTTGATGGCGCAATGCGCGCCAACCATCAAGAAGCTATCGCTGGAGCTTGGCGGCAACGCCCCCTTCATCGTTTTCGACGACGCTGACGTCAATGCCGCGGTCGATGGCGCCATCGCGGCGAAATACCGCAACACCGGTCAGACCTGCGTCTGCGCCAACCGCTTCCTGATCCAGGCGGGCATCTATGAGGAATTCGCGGCCAAGTTTGCCGAGAAGGCCAAAGCCCTCAAAGTCGGCGCCGGCAACGAAGCCGGGGTGGTTCAAGGCCCGCTGATTAACGCAGCCGGCCTGAGCAAGGTGGAATCCCATGTCGCCGACGCCGTTGGCAAGGGCGCTCGAGTGCTGTGCGGCGGCGCCCGCCATGAGCGCGGTGGCAACTTCTTCCAGCCGACGGTGCTGGCTGATGTAACGACCGCAATGAAGGTTGCCCGCGAGGAAACCTTCGGCCCTGTGGCACCGCTGTTCCGCTTCGAGACCGAGGAACAGGCCATCGCCATGGCCAACGACACTGAATTCGGCCTCGCCGCCTATTTCTTCACCCGCAATGTCGGCCGCTGCTGGCGGGTTGGCGAGGCGCTGGAATATGGCATGGTTGGCATCAACACCGGGATGATCTCCAACGAAGTCTCGCCTTTCGGCGGCATCAAGCAATCCGGCCTTGGTCGCGAAGGCTCGAAGTACGGCATCGAAGAATATCTGGAAATCAAATACCTCTGCTTCGACGTCAATACCTGAGCTCATGGGCAAACTCATCGTTTTCTCGGGGATCGCGCTGCTGCTGGTCCTGCTCTGGCGCAAGTGGGCTATCCGACAACGGGCCGGCTACATCGACGCTTATCCCTATCAGCGTTTTCTCGACAAGCGACTGGCCGCCCGACGCCCCGAACTTAGCGCCGAACAGCGGGCCGATGTCTTTGTCGGGCTGAACGATTATTTCCAGCTTTGTCGAAAAGCCGGACGCCGTATGGTGGCAATGCCTTCACAGGCGGTCGATGATGCGTGGCACGAGTTCATTCTTTTCACCAGGCAGTACGACAAGTTCTGCCGGCACGCTTTCGGCCGCTTCCTGCATCACACACCAGCCGAGGCGATGAGTTCGCCAACCCAGGCCAGCGACGGCCTCAAGCGCGCCTGGCGCCTAGCCTGTGTGCGCGAGAAGATCGACCCGAAGAAACCTGATCGTCTGCCCCGCTTGTTTGCCCTGGACGCCAGCCTCGGCATCACCGGCGGCTTCGTTTATCAGCTTGACTGCATGGCGGCACGAGGCGCAGCAGGGGATGGCTATTGCGCCAGCCATATCGGCTGCAGCAGCGGTTGTTCGGGCGACTCAGGCAGCAGCGATGGAGATGGCGGCAGTGGCTGCGGTGGCGGCTGCGGCGGTGGAGGGGATTAACTTCGCTCTGCCTCAGTTGGCAGAATAGACCACTACCCGGTTACGCCCCGCATTCTTGGCGGAGTAGAGTGCCTGGTCGGCGGCCTGGGTCAGCTCGTCGGGCATCTTGCCATGATCGGGATAGGCAGAGACACCGGCCGATGCGGTAAAGGAAAGCTCGAAATTGCCGAAGTTGACGCGGATTTCGGCAATCTTGCTCCGCCAGAGTTCGGCCCGCTCCGCGGCGATGGCCAAGGGCATCCTTGGCATCAGAACGACAAACTCCTCGCCACCGTAGCGACAGAGTACGTCCTCGTGCCGGATGTCGGCCCGCAGGGTTTCGGCCAGCACGATCAGGCACTGATCGCCAGCCATGTGGCCATAGGTGTCGTTGATCTGCTTGAAGTTATCCAGGTCGAGAATGAGCAAAGAGAGCGGGTAGCCTTCACGGCGCGAACGAGATAGCTCGCGCTCCAGCGTCTCGTCAAGATAGCGGCGATTGAAGCAGCCGGTCAGGCTGTCACGAATGGCCTGTTCCTGCAGGGCAACCTGCAACTGCTCGATTTCCTCCAACTGCTTGCGCAGCTTGTCATTGGCGCTGCGCAATTCGGCTTCCGAGCGGCGCCGCTCGGAGATATCACGAGCGATACCCAGCAAGGCAAACGCCTTGCCTTCCTGATCCAGCAAGAAACTGGCGACGACTTCGGAGCAGACAATCCCGCCATTTTTGTGCGGCTGCTCGATTTCCGTCATCGCCGACTGGGCACTCATATCGCCAGCGGCCAGCCGGGAGAGATGCTCTTCCAGCGTTGCGACCACCACGGCATGGGAGGCTGGCGTCATCGCTTCAGCCAAGGTCTGATTGATCACCTCGTCGGGCGTGAAGCCACGAACCGCTTCGACCGAGGGACTGACATAGGTAAAGCGCATGGTCGCCAGATCGAGAGTCCAGATCACATCCTTGCTGTGCTCGGCCAGTTGCCGATAGCGCTCCTCACTGTGACTCAGTGCCCGTTCAAACACCCGTCGCGAAATCATCTCGCGGGTCAGGCGCCGGTTCAGACGAGCGAAATAGAAGGCTGCACTGGCAACAACAACAATCAGCAGCGATCCAACCGCAAGCGCGTAACCGAACCACACCGGCAACTTCCGTTCGTCGGTGTCGAAAATCAATCCGGCAACGGAGTGCTTTTCCGGCAACATGCCCAGTTCGGCATAAGTCAGGGCTATCTGCTGCCAACGACTGGTGGACTGCAAGCCGATCTCGACCAGGTCCGGCTGCATCAGCCGCTTCAGTTCCTTCGCCTCGAACAGCAGATGGGCACGCTCATGACGCTTGGAGTATTTCTTCAGGATCAGATCGGCGATCTCTTCAGGGTGCTCCATCGCGTATTTCCACCCATGAATCGCGGCGGAACGAAAGGCGCGGATGCGTTCCGGGGCAGCACGAACTTTTTCCTCTGTCGTGAATAGCGTGTCACCGTAGAAATTGATGCCGGCAGCCGACGGACTGAAAGCCAGATAGGGAAACCCTGCGGCCTGCAAGACGTATGGCTCGTCGGTGATATAGGCAGACAAGGCATCAATACGACCCGAGATCAGGTCCTTGGGATCAAAGCTGTGAGGCACCGCGTCGTAGCGCGTCACCCCTTCACGGCGCAGGTAGGCAAACAGTTCTGTTTCATGCGGCGTGAGCATGATGCGCGAACCGTTCAACGCATCAACACTGGTGATCTTTCGCCGGTTGACCAGCAAGACCAGCGGTGAGCGCTGGACGATGGCCGCCAGGGCAACGACCGGCTGGCCCTGCGCACGATGCAGGGCCAGTTCAGAAGCGGCGACGCCAAACTCTGCCTCGCCACCCAGCACGGCAACGACCGGATCGTTCCCTTCATTTAACTCGCGCAAACTGACCTCGAAGCCGGCATCGCGAAAGTAGCCCTTGTCGATGGCCGCGTAGTAGCCGGCAAACTGGAACTGGTGCTTCCAGTTCAGTTGCAGGACGACCCGCTCAACGGCGAAGACCGGAGCGAGAAACAACAAGAGAGTCAGCGAGATGAGGAGCCGCACGGGCAGCATTATCATCTAAATTGGGAAATTTATTACTTGTGATAAGTCCGGCTGCTACCGGAACTGCCATGGCCGGAATTGGCCACGTTGTCGAACATGTTCCAGCCCTGATGCTGGGCGTAAGCGAAAAGCAGCAGGGCGAACACACCGGCCGTAATGTTGAATTTATCGAACATCAGTCATCGCCCCCATCCGAATCGTCGCTGCTCACCGGCGCATGGTCGCTTTCTGCCCAGCGACGCCCCTCAAAGGCAGCCCGGCGCATGATCGTGAAGATGGGGAAGACCAGCAGGAAAAGCATCACCAAGACGAAGTTGGACCAGCCGGCACCGGCCGTATGCACCTCCAGGGTATCGCGCACCGCCATCGGTTTTTCCGGCGCCATGTCGGGATCGAGTGTCAGATAGTAGGTACCGGCCGGAATGTTCAGGAATACTACTTCGTCATCTCGACTTCCCTCGGTCCAGTGGCCGTCGTCGTAACCACTGTAGTAGGACAACTCACGGGCCGCCGGCCATGCCGTACCGGTCACCTTGTTGACCAGCATCATGTCGAGGCCGATCCAGTTATTGTCGAGCGATGTCGAGTTCTTCACCGCAATCTTGCGGGGCTTGCCGGTGATCTCGAATTCCCGGGACTGCACTTCGTCACCGCCACGCGGTTCGAAGGTGAAATCCTGCCTTAGCAATAACTTTCCACCAGACAAAAAAACGAAGAAGAACTGGACCAGGATGGCGGCCAGCACCAATTTCCAGAACAGACTCCAGACCCGCCGATTGGTCTCGTTCCACGGATTTGGCTGGTTGGCGAAAACACCGATCGGATCAGGCAGCGCCCCCTTCAGATTGAAGGCTTCGACAATTGATTCCTGGCTCACATAGAAGCCCTGAGACCAGTTCAGATCGTTACCGGTAGACTCTCGCGACAGCATCAATGGCGGGGCAACGTAATCGACGACCCGATTCGTTTCGCCGCGCCGGACGCGCCAAGTGAATTCGCCGGCGACCTGGATGACCTCAGCTAGCGGCGTGGTGGAGAAATGCTTGAACAGTTCGCCGGCAAAGCGAATGCTGTCGACTTCGATCACCCCGCTGGTCGTCGGCTTGGATAACACATCGACGACATTCCAGTGCCCGTTGTATTCGGTCAGCCAGCGGTAGGTGCCGTGCTCGCCGGCCAGCAGGTATTCGCTCCAGTTGTAGGCGATGCCGTCGACCTTGCTCTGCTTGACGAGAAAGCCGATCACTTCGACCGGCTTGCCTTCGAGCTTTCCCTTGCTGCCAAGCGGCAGGCGCGGCAGGTATTTCTCATCGCGCGCCGCCAGCGATCTGGAGAGAATCTTGTAGTTCTGGTCGGCCGTATCGACCACCGCACCACATGTTGCACAACCCACGGCGAGAATTTCCCGGGAACGGGCCGACATCGGCGAGCCGCAACTCGGGCAGCGGAAAACCTGCGCCGTGACCGTCGCTGTCGGTTCGGCCATGCCTTCACGCAGGTTGGCCATCTTCAGCGACTTGAAATCGACCGCCTCACCGACGAACAGCAAGGGTGGCGTTTCCGAGTAATCAAGCGTCGCAAAACTTTTCTGGTTCCGGAGATCGACCGCCGAAACGGGGTAACCGGCCCCGACCTTGAACGGCAGTTCACCCTGACCGGCCACGCACTCGGCGTTTTCGATATTGCTGACCGTCCAGGTCTGGCTGGCCAGAACGAAGCGTTGACCGATCTTCAGGTCGTCAAATTGCGGCAGCGCCTCCGGAACAAACTGCGCGAAGGTGAGCACATACTCACCACCGGCCTCGGACAACCAGCCGGTCCGCATGTCGTCAAACAGCAGGTGCCACTCGTTCCAGATACCCTGGCTGTACTTGATCTGAATGCGGCCGATCAGTGCAAAATGCACGCCCTTGTAGCTGCCCTCCGAGCCCAGCTGCAGCGGCGAACGGTCTTCGACCAGCGCCGCCATCTTGCCGATGTCTTCCAGGTTCTGGTCGTGGCGGACCAGCGTGCTCTGGCAATACTCACAGACAGCAAAGACCGACGACGCCGATTTGAAGACAACCGGCGCGCCGCAGGAAGGACAGGACGCATTCAGGGCCATAGGCCGCGGATCAGGTCAGTTTCTTCAGCAATTCGGCTTTTTTAGCCTCGAACTCGTCCTTGCTCAGAATGCCTTTTTCGACCAGGCCATGCAGCTTCTCCAGTGTGGCCACCACGTCGTCAGCCGAAATCGCGGCGACCGCCGGGGCCGCTGCCGTCGGCTGTAACGCAGCACCCATTGCCTGACCCATGACCTGCCCGAATCCTACGCCGGCACCGAGGCCGACGCCCATCGCTGCCAGCCCACCCTCGTTCTTGGCCGCATCGGGAATGCTGTTGGCAACCTGATACTGCGTGTAGCGCTGCATGTCGCCGATCATGTTCATGCCGATCTTCTGGTCGAGGATCTTCTGCAGTTCTTCCGGCAGCGAAACGTTCTGGACGACCAGCGAATCGAGCGCCAGCCCATACTCGGCAAACATCGGCGCCGCCTTGGCGAACATTGCCTTGCCGAACTCGTCCTGGTTGGCTGCCATGTCGATGAACGGCACACCGGATTCGCCGAACAGATCTGTCATCCCGGCGACCATGGTGTTACGCAACTGGCCTTCGAGCTCGGTACGAGTGTAGATGTCGCGTGTACCGGAAATCTTCTGGTAGAAGGTCTTCGGGTCGGTCAGGTGGTACGAATAGATACCGAAGGCCCGCAGGCGGACGATGCCGAACTCCTTGTCGCGGATGGTGATCGGGTTCGGCGTGCCCCACTTCTGGTCGAGCTGGGTGCGCGTCGAGAAGAAATAGACGTCGGACTTGAACGGGGATTCGAACAGCTTGTCCCAGTTTTTCAGGTAGGTCAGGACCGGCAGCGTCTGCGTTGTCAGCTTGAACATGCCCGGGCCAAAAACATCGGCGACCGTGCCTTCGTTGACGAACAATGCCATCTGCGAGTCACGCACCGTCAGGCTGGCGCCGTTCTGGATTTCCATCTCGGCCATCGGGTAACGCCAGGCCAGCGTGCCGTCGCCATCCTCGGTCCATTGCAGGACGTCAATAAACTGTTTCTTGATGAAGTCCATCAGAGCCATGAATTTCTCCTTGAATGGTCAGGCGATGCAGCCGGCGTTGAGAATGCCGATGCCGAGGGAAAGGGAAGCAAGAAAAATTGCCGAGGCAATCTTGCCCTGGGGAATGTTCAGCACCAGTTGCGGCAGCGCCAGGCGCGCCACGATGTAGGCCAGCAGTTGCACGACGCAGGCGACGATTCCCCAGCCGACCATCGCGGCGATGTTATGGCTGACCGCGACGGAAACGGCAATCGGCATGGCATAGCCAACCATCGCCCCACCCAAGCTGATGGCTGCAGCGGTATTGCCCTCGCGAATCAGTGCCATTTCGTTGTACGGGGTGACAAAGACATAGAGCAGGACAAAGACGGCGAGCAGCCCGATGGCTGTCGCGAAATACCCGGCAAAGGCCGGCAGGCTGCTGAGAACCGGATCGAACATGGAATCTCCCGGAGGTGGGGCAATGACAGCGGATTGTCACCGCTCGCCGCGCTTTGTTCAAGTCTGACGGCTGCGATACCAGGCGACGAAGTCGGCAAACGGCATCGGCCGGCCATAGAAGTAGCCTTGAATCCGGTTGCACCCCAATGAGAGTAGCTGATCACGCTGGACTGCCTCTTCAACACCTTCGGCCAGAGAGATCATGCCAAGATCATGAGTCAAGTCGATGATGGTACGCACGATGCGCAGATTGTCAGGCGACGAGGCCATGCCAACGACGAAGGAACGGTCGATCTTGATCTCGTTCAACGGCAGCGTGGCCAGATAACTCAATGAGGAATAACCGGTACCGAAATCGTCCAGCGCCAGCTTGATCCCCATATCGCGCAACCTGGACATGACCGACAGGCCGCGCTCGCGATCGCCCATCATTGCCGACTCGGTCAATTCGAAAGTAAATCGGTCGGCCGGCAGTCGCCAAGTTTCAAGACATTGAGCCACCAGTTCCGGCAGATCGGTATCAAGCAGATCCCCAGCCGTCAGGTTGAGCGACAAGCGGACATCGACTCCCGCAGCCTCAAGCTCAACGCTGAAGCGCATGGCTGAACGGATCAGCCAGTCCGTAAATTGCTCCCGCCAGCCGTACTCCTCGATCATTTCCACGATCACCTGCGACGCAACCCACTCGCCATTGACCCGCCGCCAGCGCAACAGGAGTTCAGCACCAAGGCACTGTGCGCTTTCGACATCGACCTGTGGTTGCAGATGCAAGGTCAGCACATCCTTGCGCAAAGCCTCCCTCAGTTCCTCGGAAAGCTGATGACGACTCTGCCAATCCTCTTTCATTCCCTGGTCGTACATGGCGAAGGATTCATTTGAGGATTGCAGGCTGGCCCGGGCCAGACGGGCAGCGCGTATCAGCTCTTCGGCATCGGTGCCATGCTCCGGCGCCATCGCAGCACCAATGGCCACATCCAGCGAGATGCCTCGACCACTGAGCAGCACGAGCGGGTGTCCGAAGGCGCGGCGGATCTGGGAAGCAGCAAGTGCGGGCTGGGCTGCCGACTGTACTTCGGGCAACAATAGTAGCCATTCGCCTTCATGGCCGACGAATGCCTTGTCCTGCGGGCGCAACAAGGTTGTCAGCTGATCGGTCAGCAGCACCGGCAGGCTTTGCAGTTCGCTGGCCGTCAGGTGGGACAAGGCCCGACGATTGACCATCGAGACCGACAACACGGCGGTTCCTTGCGCATTTTCGGCAATTTGGCGAAAAGTGCGCATGGCGGCAAACTCGCCAGGCAGGCCGATTCCGGACTTTTGGACCTCTTCGCCCAATTCGATCGCGCAACTCACCGCAGCGACCACGCTGCGCCTGAGTATGCCGAACAAGTCGAACTGAAGACGCCCAACCTGCGCCAGATCGCCGAACAAATCAGCTTCGACGCAGGCCATCGCATGGTTGAAAAAGACAAACATGTCGGCTATCGAAAAACCATGACTGCTCAGCTTTTGCCAAGCGTGCATCCAGCGCTGTTGCCAGGTGACATCGGCAATCATCAACGGCAATTCGATTGATCGCTGGCAAAATTCATCATAGGCGGCAGTCTCGCCAAAATCGCCCGCCACATTAAGCACGGCAGCACGCCAGACCTCCGAAAGTGCACGCAGCGAGCACAGGTTCTCGGCACTGACCCCGAAGGCCGGGTAGTCGATGTACCCGGCGTTATCCAAGATAGTAGTCATTGGCCGACAGGCCGTAGGCGTTGTGCGGCAATGCCTTGGCGATACGCAGTTTGGCGTGCGCTGCCTCGCGCAGGTCGATGATGCGATACATCCGGACCGGCTGCTTGTCCGCATCGAGCATGAGCACTACACGCGGCTTGGAGCGCTGCACCCGGTTCTGCTGGATGACCACCCCAACTTCGCCGCCGCTCAACTCAACCAGCGTACCGATCGGATAGAGGCCGACGCACTGGACGAACTGCTCCATCAGTACCGGATTGAATTTCCTGCCGCGCAGATCATGCAATTCTTCCAGCGCCTCCTGATGGCCAAGCGCGCTACGGTAGGGTTTGTCCTTGAGCATGGCGCAGAAGGAGTCAGCCATTCCGGCGATCTCTGCCGCCATCCCGATCTGCTCGAACTTCAGGCCACGTGGGTAGCCGCTACCATCCCAGCGCTCATGGTGCCTGGAGACAATCTCGATCACTTCCGCCGGTATTTGAGCCTGCGAATAAAGAATTTCCAGCGAACTGGCCACATGCGATCGCACCAGCTGGCGCTCCTCTGCCGACAAGCCAGCCTTCTTCGTCAGCAACTCAATCGGCAGCTGCGTCTTGCCGATGTCCTGCATCAGACCCGCCAGACCCAACTCAAGCAATTGATGTTCGCGCCAGCCAATATGCGTACCGAGCATGATCATGCTGACCGCCACGTCCATCGCATGATCGAAGCTGTACTGATCACGCTGCCTCAGGCGTAGCAACCACATCACGGCATCGGCATTGCGCTGCAGGCTCCCGGCAATATCCCGCAGACCATCGCGGACGGCCCCGATGTCGACCTCCTTGTCCTCGGCAAAAGCATCAAAAGCTTGTTGCAAGGCTTCGGAAAGCTCGTCGTAGCGCGGCTCGATGTGGGCAAGTTCTCGCGCCAGGGCGCGAATGTGCTCATCGTCCTTTTGAGAATGCAGAAAATCACGAAAACGACGGCGCCGCGACTGTTGTACCTCCTGGGTAAACGCAACGTGCGGGAGCCCGCCTCCCGGCTTCGGCTCATTCTTGGTTGTGAGATTCTGGAAAGGCGCTGACTTCAGCGGCCGATCCCAGCCCGGTTTTGGCGCAGCATAGTGTTCGTTCAGCGAACGCGTGCGGTCGATGGAAACGAACCGGCATTTCCGCTGAAAAATCTCGATCTGCGCCGGCGTGGAAATTACGAAGCCCTGAAAAGCAAACGAAAATTCGCTCCAGGAACAATCCGGCTCGGCAATGAACATGCCGATCTTTAAATCGGCAACAGAAACAATCTCCATTATTTATATTCTTATGTATCAGGTTTTGAGCGCGAGATGCCTCAACCCTTCTAGAGGAAGATTGTCCGTCAGGCGATGTTTAATCACAAGGTGGCCAGCCAGTTGTTTGGCATATCCACCGGAGATCAGGCAGCAAGCTGCCCGGTCAGCCAATCGGGAAAAGACGCGCTCAATCGCCCCGGTTTGCGCCTCGATCACCCCGGTCACGATTGCATCATCGGTGCAGCGCGGATAAGCCGCATATTCACCATCGGCGAACGGCAGGGCTGCTGTGCCATGGGCCAGAGAGCGCAGCATCAAGCCCACCCCAGGCATGATGACGCCACCGAGAAAATTACCATCGGCATCCAGCGTATCGATGGTCGTTGCCGTACCGGCCATGACGACAACGGCGGCTGACTCAACCAAGCCCCTGGCACCTAGCAGGGCACACCAGCGATCAACGCCAAGGCGCTCCGGAAATTCGTAAAGATTGGTTACGCCACAGGAACTGGCCTCGGCACGCACCTCGTGAAAAACCGGTAACCATGCCGCGAGCTGCTCGCGAATTCGCCCACCGGCTTCCGGACCCGCCACGTTCGCCAGCACGACCTTGGCTGGCAGCGGCCATTCCGCAACCAAGCGCGACAACTGCCCGACATCGGCATGCGTGACCGCCCCCTGGGCCAGCCACTTGGCGCCGTCATGCACCCCCCATTTGATGCGGGTATTGCCGCTATCCAGACAGACAATCATGCACGACGCAGGCTGACATCGCCTGAAAAAACACGCTCGACACCGTGGTCAGTCTCAAGCAATAGCGAACCGTCCTCATCGACTCCCAGACATCGGCCCGACAACGGTTCGGCATTATCACCAAGGAGCTGTACCAGCTGATCCTGCCAGGCGTGATAGCGCTGCCATTCGCTTTTTTTCCCAGCAAAGCCTTCGACGGCAAAAGCATCGAGTGCGTCGGCCAGACTGGCCAAAATCGCCGCCAGCACTTCGTGACGACCAACCTGGACACCAGCTTGTTTCAAACCGGCCGCTGGTTGCGGCAAATCACCCTCCGGCGCATCGAGATTGAGGCCAAGGCCGATGATCGCCTGCGTCCCCCGACGGTCACTGGAAAGCTCGATCAGAATACCGGCCAGCTTGGCAAAGGCACCGCCCGACTCCAGCAGCACGTCATTCGGCCATTTAAGACGAACCCCTGCTGCGCCAAGCTTTTCCAGCGCCTGAGCAAGCCCCAGTCCGACCGCCAGTGACAAACCGCTCAAGCGGGAAGCATTCCCGGAAAATCGCCAAAGCAATGAAAAAGTGAGGCTGCTCTCCGGAGAAGACAACCAGGCTCGACCGCGACGACCGCGCCCGGCACTCTGCCGGTCAGAGACGATCACCGTACCGGCAGGCGCCCCTCGATCAGCCCGACGCATCAATTCACTGCTCGTCGAATCGCACTCGTCCAGTGCGTCTACATCAAAACGCCCGGCCAGTTTTCCCAGCCGGGATTTGATTAATACGGGGTCGATCAGGGCCATGCGGCGAATTTTACTCCGCCGCGTGCTCCTTGCCGCCATCAATACCGAGTTCGGCAATCTTGCGAGTGATCGTGTTGCGGCCAATGCCAAGGATCTGCGCTGCCTCGATCCGGCGCCCGCCGGTATGGGCCAAAGCGCGGGAAATCAGGATGCGTTCGAAGGTATGTGCGAGAACGCCATGGACATCCGGCACGCCGCGCGCCAGCATGCGGTCGACTTCGCCTTCCAACGCGCTCTCCCAATCGGTGGCCAGAGCCACCGAAGATGCTTCGCGCAATTCGGCGGGCAGATCGCCAACGTCAACCTGTTGCCCCGGCGCCATCACGGTCAGCCAGTGACATAGATTTTCCAGCTGCCGTACGTTGCCCTGAAACTCCAGCCCGGACAGATACTTCAATGCCGCATCCGTCAGGCGCTTGGTTTCAACCCCAAGTTCGCGCGCACTTTTCTGCAGGAAATGACGGGTCAGCAGCGGAATATCTTCGTGCCGTTCGCGCAGGGCAGGCAAGCGAATCCGAATAACGTTCAGGCGATGAAACAAGTCCTCACGGAACAGACCGTCCTTGACCCGCGTTTCGAGATTCTGGTGTGTCGCCGCAATGACGCGCACATTGGCCTTGATCGGCGAATGGCCGCCAACCCGGTAAAAATGTCCATCCGACAGCACACGCAACAGACGGGTCTGCAACTCCGAAGGCATGTCGCCGATTTCATCGAGGAACAAGGTGCCCGCTTCGGCCTGCTCAAACCGGCCGCGCCGCTGGGCCTGAGCGCCGGTAAAAGCGCCACGCTCGTGGCCAAACAGCTCGGACTCCAGCAAATCCTTCGGAATCGCTGCCGTGTTGATCGCAATGAAAGGCTTGTCGGCCCGCGGACTGTGTCGATGCAGGGCACGGGCAACGAGTTCCTTGCCGGAACCGGACTCGCCGGTGATCAGCACCGTGGCGTGCGAAAGGGCAAGCCGCCCAATCGCCCGGAAGACTTCCTGCATGGCGGGCGCCTGGCCGAGAATCTCCGGCACCAGCCCCTCTTCTTCCATAGCACCACTTTGGTGCATTGATTCGTCAATCGCACGCCGAATCAACTCAACTGCCTGATCGACATCGAAGGGTTTGGGAAGGTATTCGAAGGCGCCGCCCTGGAAAGCAGCGACTGCGCTTTCCAGATCGGAATAGGCCGTCATGATGATGACCGGTACTGACGGAAAGCGGGTCTTTACTTCCTGCAGCAGCTCCAGGCCGGACTGCCCGGGCATGCGGATGTCGGACATCAGCACCTGCGGGGGCTCGATCCCCTGTTCAAGCTGGGAAATCGCCTCGCTGGCCGAGGCATAGCTCTTGAACGGGATACCCTCGCGCGAGAGGGTCTTTTCGAGCACCCAGCGGATGGAACGATCGTCGTCTACGATCCAGACCGGTTTCATATTTTGTAGGCTCATCTTGTCGTTAGAATGGCCTGAATAGAAGCAAAACTCAGGCCTGTTCGACCGGCAGGCGCAGCGTAAATACTGTATTCCCCGGCCGGCTGGAACAATCGATGGTGCCGTGGTGGTGCTGAATGAAGTTCTGGGCGATGGTCAGCCCCAATCCGCTCCCCCCTTCACGCCCGGAAACCAGCGGATAGAACATGCGTTCGCGGATTGCATCGGGAATCCCGGGACCGTTGTCTACCACCTTAATCTCCATAGCCAGACGATATCGTTTCTTGGCCAGCGTCACCTGCCGCAGGGAACGCGTCTTGAGAACAATCTCACCCTCGCCATTCATTGCCTGCGCGGCGTTACGGGTGATATTCAGCACCGCCTGAATCAACTGTTCACGGTCACCGATCAGCTCAGGCAGGCTGGTGTCGTAATCACGCCTGACCTGCAAGGAACCGGGAAACTCGGCTGTCAGCAGGCTACGCACCCGCTCGAGAATTTCGTGGATATTGACCGTCGTCGGCAGCATCGCCCGGTGCGGGGTCAGCAGGCGCTGCATCAGATCCTGGAGGCGATCCGCTTCCTTGATGATGACTTGCGTGTATTCCTTGAGCGACGGGTTGCCCAGTTCGTGCTCCAGCAGTTGTGCCGCCCCGCGGATTCCCCCCAACGGATTCTTGATTTCGTGCGCCAGATTGCGGATCAGTTCGCGACTGACTTGCTGCTGCTCGATCAAGCGCTCTTCGCGAGTTGCGGTCAGGTGATGCTCAATCGGTTGCAATTCGAGCAAAAGGCGCATACCGGCGGCAACATCGGGCCGCAAGGGGGTCACGGTGCAGTTGAGATGCAGGATTTCGCCATCGCTGCGTTTCAACTCGATATTCTGGCCGGTGTAGCCCCAGTTATTGTTCAGGCCGTTGTCCAAAGCCGCCTGCAAGGTGGCCGAACAAGTGCACACGGTCGCCAGCGTCTTTCCTAAAACCGAACGACTGCTGACAGCGAGCAGATTCTCGCCAGCTGCATTGATATAACGGATGGCCTGACCATCGTCGATCAGCAGCACCGCCGAGGCCAGCAAGTCGAGGCCGGCAAAGGAAGCATGGGTGATATTCATGACCGCCATTGTAGCGATTTGGTCGTACTACCAAGTGACAACTTGCGTTACTGACCAGTGGTTCATTATCATGCAACACTGCTCATTGGATTCCGGAAGAATGCCGAAGACTATGCCCCGTTTACTCGCCCTGCTGCTTGGCGCCAGCGCGCTCCTCGCCGGATGCCATGCCGGCGACCCACCGCCGCCGGGGCCGCGTATCGTGTTGGTGCAGGAGGCAAGCAGCACCCCTGCGAGCAGCGGTATTTATAACGGCGAGATTCGCGCCCGCCACGAAGTCGATCTCGCTTTCCGCGTCGGTGGCAGAATCGCCGCCCGGCTGGTTGATGCAGGCGCCGAGATCAAGGCTGGTCAGGCGCTTGCCCGCCTCGACCCCACAGATCTTCAACTGGCTGCCGCCGCCACCCTGGCCCAACTGGCCGCAGCAGAAAGCGACCTGACCACAGCCCGTGCCGACCGTGAGCGCTATGCCGGCCTGCTCGCCAGGAAGTTTGTCAGCCAGGCTGCCTTCGATGCCAAGGAAAATGCATTCAACAGTGCTCAGGCTCGCCTGGAGCAGGCCCGCGCCCAAAGCCAGATCAGTGGCAACCAGGCAAACTACGGCACGCTGAGCAGCGAGTTCCCGGCCATCGTGACCGCTGTGCTGGCCGATGCGGGACAGGTCGTCAGCCCCGGGCAGGCCGTGCTGCGCATTGCACGCCCGGAGGAAAAGGAAGTCGCCATCGCCATTCCCGAAAACCGAATGGTGGAATTGAAAACAGCAAAGCAGCTTCAGGTCACCCTGTGGGCTGACCAGAACATCCGGCTGATCGGCCAATTGCGCGAGCTTTCACCAGCCGCCGACCCGGCAACCCGCACCTACGCAGCTCGCATCCGGTTAATCAACCCGCCGCCCGAAGTCCGTCTCGGCATGACAGCGCGCGTCATGCTCGACAACAATACGGCCACCAGCCTGCTGATACCACTCAGCGCGGTGCTTGATCTTGGCCAGGGACCGCTGGTCCGGGTCGTCCACAACGGCAAGGTCGCCACCCGGCCGGTAAAAGTCTCGCAATTCCGCGAGGATGGCGTGGCCATCAACGAAGGCCTGCAAGTCGGTGAACTGGTCATCATCAGCGGTGCCGGCAAACTGGTCGACGGCCAGGACGTCCAGCCCAAACCGGCCACCCCGCCGGTCCGGCAGCGCTAAGCCGTGAGCCACCGGTTCAATCTTTCCGACTGGACGCTGCACCACCGGATGCTGGTCGGCTATTTTTTGTTTGCCATCGCCCTGATGGGCGTTTTCGCCTACGGTCGACTTAGCCAGGCCGAAGACCCGCCCTTCACCTTCAAACTGATGGTGATTCGCACCTTCTGGCCCGGAGCCACGGCACGCCAGGTCGAACAACAACTGACCGACAAGATCGAGAAAAAACTGCAGGAAACCCCGTATATCGACCGGGTTTCCAGCTATTCGCGCCCCGGCGAGTCGACCGTGATGTTCTTCGCCAAGGACAGTACGCCACCCGCCAATGTGCCCGATGTCTTCTATCAGGTTCGCAAGAAAATCGGTGATATCCGCCAGACCTTGCCAGCCGGGATTCAGGGACCGTATTTCAACGATGAGTTCGGCGATGTTTTCGGGAACATCTATGCACTGACGGCGGACGGATTCGCCTACCCGCAGTTGAAGGATCTGGCGGAACGCATACGCGACGACCTGCTGCACGTGCCCAATGTCGGCAAGGTGGAGATATTCGGCATTCAGGACGAGAGGATCTATGTTGAACTTTCCAATGCCAAGCTGGCCACGCTGGGCATTGACCAGACGACAATAATCCAGGCGCTCACCCAGCAAAATGCCGTCGCCAGTGCCGGCTTCTTCGAAACGCAGAGCGAACGCATCCAGATCCGCCCCGGGGGTGCTTTCGATACCGTCCAGGCTGTGGCTGACACGCTGATTCGTGCCGGCAATCGCAGCTTCCGCCTGGGTGACATCGCGACCGTCCGCCGCGGCACGATCGACCCGCCAGCGACGCAGGTGCGTTTCGGCGGCAAACAAGCCATGGCCATCGCCGTCTCGATGGCCAAAGGCGGCGACGTCATCCAGCTCGGCAAGGATCTGCAAAAGCAAATTGCCACAGTGCAAGCCACCCTGCCGGTTGGCGTCGACATCGGCGAGGCAGCCAGCCAGCCAGAAGCAGTCAAGCGCTCCGTCAAGGCTTTCGTTCAGGCCCTGGCCGAGGCCGTCGCGGTCGTCATGCTGGTCACCTTCATCAGCCTCGGCATTCGCACCGGCCTGGTAGTCGCCATATCCATTCCACTGGTATTAGCCGCCACTTTTCTCGCCATGCAGTTCTTCAATGTCGGCCTGCACAAGGTTTCCCTGGGCGCGCTGGTTCTGGCACTTGGGCTTTTGGTTGACGACGCGATCATTGCGGTCGAGATGATGTGGGTGAAGATGGAGCAAGGCTGGGAACGCACCCGCGCCGCCTCTTTCGCCTACACCAGCACAGCCGGCCCGATGCTGTCCGGCACGCTGGTCACGGTCGCCGGCTTCATCCCCATCGCCCTGGCCAAGTCGTCAACGGGTGAATATGCCTTTGCCTTCTTCCAGATCAATGCCGTCGCCCTGCTCATCTCCTGGCTGGCCGCGGTCATCGCCATCCCCTGGCTGGGCTACAAGTTGCTGCCTGATCCGCATGCGATCCGCCGGGCCAGCCGTTTCGAACAGAACTGGCCCCGCCTCGCCCGATTAGTCGACAAGATCGGCCTCAATGGTCCGGGGCACGCCGAAGACCACGACGTTTACGGCACCCCCTTCTACCTCCGCTTCCGGCAACTGGTTGGCTGGTGTGTCGCTCATCGTTGGTTGGTCATCGCCATCACCATCGGGCTGTTTGCCCTGTCGATCGTCGGCATGGCCAAGGTCCAGAAGCAGTTTTTCCCGAACTCGACACGTCTCGAACTGAATGTCGAACTCCGCCTGCCCGAAGGTGCCTCGATTGCCGCCATCGATGCCGAGACCAAACAAGTGGAAGACTGGCTGGACAAGGACAAGGCCAAATTTGACCAGTTCGAGCACTACATCACCTATGTCGGCTCCGGTTCACCACGCTACTACCTTGGCCTCGACCAGCAACTGCCTTCAAGCAACGTCAGTCAGTTCGTCATCGTGACGCGCAGTGTCGAAGCCCGCGAAGCCCTGCGCGAACGCCTGATCAAGCTATTCGAACACAACGGGTCTGGGGTTCGCGGCAACATCAGCCGCATTGAAAATGGACCACCGGTGGGCTATCCGGTGCAATACCGGGTTTCCGGCGAGGACATCATGACACTGCGCAAGGTCGCCGCCCAAGTCGCCGACGTGATGCGCCAGAACCCTGAGCTGTCCAATGTGAATATGGACTGGAGCGAACTGTCCAAATCCATCGAGATCGAAATCGACCAGGACAAGGCGCGTCTGCTCGGCGTCTCCAGCCAGGATGTCGCCGTCCTCCTTAACATGTCACTGACTGGCTATACGGTGACCAGCTTCCGCGAAGGCGAAAAGACCATCGACGTCATCCTCCGCGGCGACCGTGAAGAACGCAGCCACCTTTCGGCGCTGGCCAACCTTTCTGTGCCGACCCGGGCCGGCAAGAGCGTACCGCTGAGCCAGGTCGGGCATATCAAGTACGGCTTCGAACCCGGTTTGATCTGGCGGCGCGACCGCCTGCCGACGATCACGGTACGAGGCAATCTGTACGGAAAGACTCAGCCGGCCACCGTCGTCGACCGGATCAAGCCGGAAATCGACGGCATTCAGGCCACCCTGCCGGAAGGCTACCGGATCTCCACCGGCGGCTCGGTCGAGGAATCCGCCAAGGGGTCCAGTTCAGTAGTTGCCGGCATCCCGCTGTTCATTCTGGCGGTCATCACCATCCTGATGATCCAGCTGCAAAGCGTCTCGCGGGTCGTGATGGTGCTAATGACGGCGCCGCTGGGCATCATCGGCATAGCCCTGTTCCTGCTCGTCTTCAATCAGCCCTTTGGCTTCATGGCCCTACTCGGCACCATTGCGCTGTTCGGCATGATCATGCGAAACGCCGTGATTCTGGTCGACCAGATCGAACAGGACATGGCCGCCGGCAAAGCCCGTCGGGAAGCCATCGTTGAATCAACAGTCAGGCGCTTCCGCCCCATTGTACTGACCGCTGCCGCGGCGGTGCTGGCGATGATCCCGCTGTCGAGAAATGACTTCTTCGGCCCCATGGCGGTCGCCATCATGGGTGGCCTGATTGTCGCCACCGCCCTGACCCTGCTCTTCCTGCCGGCTCTGTACGCTGCGTGGTACAAGGTGAAAGGCTAGTTGCGAGCTATCAGTCGGTAGTTTTTGGCAAAAAACAGAGGGCGCCTCGACACCCTCAAACTTCGCTAGCAACTAACGACTGGCAACTACTTCAAGTTGCTCAATTCCTTCTGAATCGCTTGAATATTGCGCTCATGCTGCGCAACGCGATCGCGGTAGGGCGCTGCACGGTCACTGTTCGCCCCGGCGGCCTGCTGCTCGGCCAGTTCCTTCTTCGCCTGTTCAAGGCTGCGCTGTTCACCGGCCAGTTCCTGGTCCAGAATATGGCGACGGTCGCCGTCGCGGGCTTTCTGGGTATCTTCCTGCACACGCGGGAAGCCTGAGGGTGAGGGATTCGCTGAAGCACCCGCCGGCTTCGCCTTCGGCGCTGGAACGGCATTTTCAGGGCCGCTGGAGATTGCCTTGCAGTTCTTGTCGAGCCGCGCACTGGCGTAGGTGGTGCCACCATTGGCATCAACACATTTGTAAATAGTCTGCGCAGAAGCCGAGAGTGGCAATAGAGCAATAAGCAGGGCAAGCGGACAGCGTGTCATCGTCATCATTCCTCGTAACCGTTTGAGTGTACCGGACTTAACGGCATGAGCCGGGAAAAGTGGACAAAAAAAGGGCGGGAAACCCGCCCTTTTTTTGCACAGTGCTGATTAGCAGCTGTAGTACAGATCGAACTCGACCGGGTGGGTCGTCATGCGAACCTTGTTCACTTCGTCCATCTTCAGTTCGATGTAGGCATCGATCCAGTCGTTGGAGAAGACACCACCACGGGTCAGGAACTCGTGGTCAGCAGCCAGAGCGGCCAGAGCTTCCTCGAGGGAGGCGCAGACGGTCGGGATCGCTGCGTCTTCTTCCGGCGGCAGGTCGTACAGGTTCTTGGAAGCCGGATCGCCCGGGTGAATCTTGTTCTGGATACCATCCAGGCCGGCCATCAGCAGCGCGGAGAAGCACAGGTACGGATTGGCGATCGGATCCGGGAAACGGGTCTCGATACGACGAGCCTTGGTCGAGGCAACGTACGGAATGCGGATGGAAGCAGAACGGTTCTTGGCGGAGTAAGCCAGCTTGACCGGAGCTTCGTAGTGCGGAACCAGACGCTTGTAGGAGTTGGTACCCGGGTTGGTGATGGCGTTCAGAGCCTTGGCGTGCTTGATGATGCCGCCGATGTAGAACAGGGCGGTTTCAGACAGGCCAGCATAGCCGTCACCGGCGAACAGGTTCTTGCCATCTTTCCAGATGGACTGGTGAACGTGCATGCCGGAACCGTTGTCACCAACGATGGGCTTCGGCATGAAGGTGGCGGTCTTGCCGTACTGGTGAGCAACATTGTGCACCACGTACTTCAGGATCTGGGTCTGGTCGGCACGCTTGACCAGGGTGTTGAACACGGTACCGATTTCGCACTGACCGGCAGTGGCGACTTCGTGGTGGTGAACTTCAACCGGGCAGCCAAGAGCTTCCAGGGTCAGAACCATGGCCGAACGGATGTCGTGCAGGCTGTCAACCGGGGGAACCGGGAAGTAGCCGCCCTTGACGGTCGGACGGTGGCCGGTAGCACCGGAACCTTCGTTCTTCTCACCCGAACCCCAAGCCGCTTCGGCGGAATGGATCTTCAGGGAGCAGCCGGACATGTCGACATTCCACTCGACGCCGTCAAAAATGAAGAATTCCGGTTCCGGACCGAAGTAGGCGGTGTCACCAATGCCGGAGGCCTTCAGGTAGGCTTCAGCGCGCTTGGCGATGGAGCGCGGGTCACGGTCGTAGCCGCGGCCATCGGTCGGATCAATAACGTCACAGGTCAGGACGACGGTGGTTTCGTCGAAGAACGGATCGATGTAGGCGGTTGCCGGATCCGGATTCAGTTGCATGTCGGAAGCCTGGATACCCTTCCAGCCAGCGATGGAGGAACCGTCGAAAGCGTGACCGTTTTCGAACTTGTCTTCGCTGAAGGCGGAGACCGGCACGGTGACGTGCTGTTCCTTGCCACGGGTATCGGTGAAACGGAAATCGACGAACTTGGCGTCGTTTTCCTTGATCATCTTGAGCACGTCTTGCGGGGTTGCCATATGCCTTAATCTCCTAAGAAAACAAGTTGCCGGGCGATCCGGCGACAATCAAAAAATCTGAACTCCGAACATTTAGCAGAAAGCGTGCCAAACACGGGGGAGCAATCTTTGTATTTTGCCACAATGAGATGCGGGGTTTAAGCAAAGAATTCGTCGATCAAAGTGCGCACCAGATTTGTGCCTACCTTAATATATGCGCACTATTTTGGTGCTATCAGACAATTCAATGAAACGCAACGGACGGCCGCATGGGTTTTCAGGCGCTCAGCCAAGGATTCTTCGGCCTTCTTCAAGGCCTCGCCATTTTCAAAAAAGGCATGGCTCAGGAAGACTTCCAGCTCAACCTGTCCATTCAGGTAATGCATGACCACTTTCTCTGGCTTGGGCAAACCCTCAAGCAGCGGCTTCAACTCGTCCAGCAATGCATCCCTGCCCGGCAAGCGGGCAGCAAAGATATCCGGATCCATATCGTCCTCCGGATCAATATGGACCAGCACGTCCAGCACCTCGGGATGTTCGCGCAGCACGCGCGCCCGTGCCGATTCGGCAATCCGGTGCCCTTCGGAAACGCTGATCCGGGAATCCACCTGTACATGGCTATCAACCAAGGCCTGATGCGCCATGCGCCGGGTACGTAGCTGATGCAAGCCCCGCACGCCAGGCGTTTCGAGCAGTGTCGCCCGAATCGCCTCGACCTGGGTTTCGTCAAGGCCGGTATCGATCAACTCCTTGATCGCCCCCCAGGCCAACATGCCCCCCATGCGCAGGATCATGAACCCCATCAGTGCTGCAGCCAGCAGATCGAGGAAAGACCAGCCGAGCAACGCGCCACCGATGCCAACCACGACGACCAGGGCCGAGGCCGCATCAGCACGCGTGTGCAGCGCGTTGGCTATGAGCAGCTGCGAACGCTGACGTTCGGCCACCCGAATCAGGTAGCGATACAAGCCCTCCTTGGAAATTACCGTGGCGATCGCTACCCACAAAGCAGAGAACTCGACAACCTGCAGGACCTCGATATGCTGCAGACGCATGCCCGACTCCCACAGAATGCCGCCACCGATCAGCATCAACGAGGTGCCAAGGACCAGCGTTGCAGCTGTCTCCATGCGGGCATGGCCGTAGGGATGGGCCTTGTCGGCCGGATGGGCGCTCTGGCGACTGGCGTAGATCACCAAAAAGTCCGACAGCAGATCAGAGAAAGAATGCAGCCCGTGCGCCACCAGCGACTGCGAATGCGCCAGCCAGCCAACAATCAACTGGGCAACCGTCATCACCAGATTGACTGCAACACTGACCCACGTGGCCTTCTGCGCCTCGGCCGAGCGTTCGGCGAGGGATGTTGCTACGTGGTGATGCTCTTGCGCCATGTTGTCTGCCCTATACTGTTGGCTTGCGATTCTAGCAGTTCAAAATTATGGGAAAGTTAACCGAGATACTGAATCTGGCCCGAGCCCGCGGCGAAGCCCTTGGCCGCGCCTACCAAGGTGAGCTGACACCGCAGGAAGCCTACCAGCTGCTGCAACTCGCCCCCGGCGCCAAAATCGTCGATGTGCGCACCCGTGCCGAATGGGACTGGGTTGGCCGTGTTCCGGAAACCGTCGAAATCGAGTGGAACCAGTATCCGGGTGGTGTGCGAAATCCGAACTTCGGCGCCGAATTGAAACGCCAGGTCGATCCCGAAGCGCTGGTCATGTTCCTCTGTCGCAGCGGCGTGCGCTCCATCGGCGCCGCCACGGCGGCTACCGAGGCCGGCTACAACAACTGTTTCAACGTCCTCGAAGGCTTCGAGGGCGACAAGGATGCCAACGGTCACCGTAACAATATCGGCGGCTGGCGCAAAGCCGGTTTGCCCTGGATTCAGGGATAATTCGACGCCCAGCCGGGCTTGCTACGGGCAACCGGAAAAAACGGCCAAATTTAGAGAACAGCATGCAGACAGCCACCATCTCCTTCGATCCATTCAACGCCCTGTCCGACGAGGCCTGCCACGAACGCATTCGCGTCGCCCGTGCCAAGCTCGGCAAGAAGGCGGTCATCCTCTGCCACCACTACCAGCGCGCCGACGTCTATCAGTACGCCGACCTGACCGGCGATTCGCTCAAGCTGTCGCGCCTCGCCTCGCAGACCGACTCGGAATTCGTCATTTTCTGCGGCGTGCATTTCATGGCCGAAGTTGCCGACATCATGACCGCCCCGCACCAGAAGGCCATCCTGCCTGATCTGGCGGCTGGCTGCTCGATGGCCGACATGGCCAACTTGGCCAAGGTCGAACGCTGCTGGCGCGAACTGAATGAAGTGCTGAATGCCGAAGAGGAAGTGACACCGGTCACCTACATCAATTCTGCCGCCGATCTGAAAGCCTTCTGCGGCGAACATGGCGGCATCGTGTGCACCTCGTCGAATGCCGGCACGATTGCAAAGTGGGCCTTTGAGCGTCGCCCGAAAGTGCTGTTCTTCCCCGACCAGCATCTTGGCCGGTGGACTGGCCACAACATGGGTTTTGCCATGGACGAAATGGTCGTCTGGGATCCAGATCTCGAACTCGGCGGCCTGACGCCGGCGCAGATCAAGAAAGCGCGCATCCTGCTCTGGAAAGGCCACTGCTCGGTGCACCAGATGTTCCAGAAATCGCACATCGACGCTTTCCGCGCCAAATACCCGGAGGGCAAAGTTATTGCCCACCCGGAGTGCAACTTCGAAGTCTGTGCTGCATCCGATTATGTCGGATCGACCGAACACATCGTCAAGACCATCAAGGAAGCGCCGGAAGGCACGCGCTGGCTGGTCGGCACCGAATTGAACCTGGTCGACCGCCTCGCCAAAGAGGTATTGCCGCAGAACAAGATAGTCCAGTTCATGGCGACCACCATCTGCATGTGTTCGACCATGCAGCGCATCGACCCGCAGCATCTGGCCTGGACGCTGGAAAACCTGGCTGAGGGCAATGTCGTCAACCAGATCAAGGTATCCGAGCACGAGACGGTGCAGGCCAAGCTGGCACTCGACCGCATGCTGGCGATTTCCTGACCCCATGACCCAACCCACGCTGCACATCACCACCTTCAATATCCACAAGGGTTTTTCGCAATTCAACCGGCGGATGATGGTGCATGAACTGCGCGAACGCCTACGCCACCTGAACCCGGACATCGTTTTTCTGCAGGAGGTCCAGGGCTTGCATCTGGGCCACGCCGAGAATCACGATGATTGGCCCGATTCGCCGCAGCACGAATTCCTGGCCGAAGACGTCTGGGAGGCCTCCGCCTACGGCAGCAACATGATTTACGACCACGGCCACCATGGCAACGCGATACTGTCGCGCTTCCCGATCCTGCATTCGCACAATCAGGACGTCACGCACCTGCAATTTGAGAAGCGCGGCCTGCTGCACTGCCAGATAGATATACCGGGAGGACCGGCCGCCAATTGTGTCTGCGTGCACCTGTCGCTGTTCGGCCGTTCGCGCCGCAGGCAAATGGAAGCACTGGCCGACTACCTCGATAAAACTGCTGAATCGGATGCACCACTGATCATCGCCGGTGACTTCAACGACTGGAGCAACCGGGCCGGCGAACACTTGCTGCGCCGCCTGAAGTTGCGCGAGGTCTTCAGTGGCCCAGCCGGAAATCCTGCACGCAGCTTCCCGGCGGCCATGCCAATGTTCCGCCTAGACCGCATTTACGTGCGCGGCTTCGACGTCAAACGCACTGAGGTCCATCACGGCCAGCCGTGGTCGAAAATTTCTGACCACGCCGCACTGTCGGCCCATCTGGCAAGGCATGGCCGCTGAGTTTCTGCCGGGCAACCGGCTGACACTGCTCAATTCGGGCAACGACTATTTCCCGGCCCTGCTCGCCGCCATCGATTCGGCGACCGTTGAAATTTTTCTGGAAAGCTACATCTTTGCCGACGACGAAGTTGGCCATGAGATTGCCGGGGCTCTTTGCCGTGCCGCCCGACGCGGCGTGCTGGTCAATGTCACGGTAGACGGCTTCGGCGCCCGTAATTTCGCCGCCGACTTTCTGCCGCTGCTTACCGGGGCTGGCGTTCGTGCCTTGTTCTACCGGCCGGAAATCGGGCGATTTCATATCAAACGCCATCGCTTGCGCCGCCTGCATCGAAAATTGGTCGTCATCGATAACCGGATTGCCTTCGTTGGCGGCATCAACATCGTCGATGACAACAATGCGCCGCAGGACATGCGCCCCCGCTTTGACTACGCAGTATCGATCGAAGGCCCGACCCTGCAGCAGGTTCATCACGCCGCGCGACGCATGTGGGAAATCGTTTCCTGGGCCAGCCTCAAGCGGCGCTTCCGGCTAAGCCCTGTCACCACTCCGTACTGCGAAATGGTCGGCACGCAGACCGCCGCATTCCTGATTCGCGACAACATCCGCCATCGCAACGACATCCTGCATGCTTACGTCGAGGCGATCGACAACGCCAAGGATGAAATCCTGATCGCCAACGCCTACTTCCTGCCCGGTGTACGTTTTGGTCGTGCCCTGTACGCGGCAGCCAAACGTGGGGTCAGGATCACCGTCCTGCTCCAGGGCAAGACCGATCACCAATTGCTCCGTTACGCCACCCAGACGCTTTATGTGACCGCCCTTGAAACCGGCATCCGCATCTTCGAGTACGAGAAAAGTTTCATGCACGCCAAGGTGGCGGTCATCGATGGTTACTGGGCCACGGTCGGTTCATCCAACATCGATCCCTTCAGCCTGCTGCTCAACAAGGAAGCCAACATCGTCGTGCGCGACCCGGTTTTTGGCGGGGAACTGCAGGCCAGCCTGCTGCAGGCAATCAAGGAAGGCGCCCGGGAATTACGGCCCGAAGAACTCTCCCGCCAACGCTGGCACTCACGCCTGTTGCGCTGGCTGGCCTACGGAGTGGTTCGCGCCATGGTCGGCATCGCCGGTTACGGCCAGCATCACTGGCAGACGCCGGAGTCTAATCCGGAGCAAAAACAATAGCAGGTCGCCGGGGGATGGCCGCGAACGACCAGCCCTCTCTCGCCCAGGCCCATACTTCTCCAACCGTCGCACCGGCCAATTCGCGAGGTACCGCCTGACCAAGAAAAACCAGCGCCTGAACCAATTCGCTGGCGGCCGCCTCCGCCCGTAGCGGCATAGCCTTGGTCTGTTTGGACAGTTTCTCGCCCGCCAGATTGGCGGCAACCGGCAAATGGGCGTAACTCGGCGTCGCAAAATTCAGACAGCGCTGCAGCCAAATCTGGCGCGGCGTCGAAGCCAGCAAGTCGGCGCCGCGGACAATGCTGGAAATATTCTGGAATTCGTCGTCGACCACAACCGCCAGCTGATAGGCAAACAGGCCATCGGCACGCCGCAGCACGAAATCGCCGACATCCCGTTCAAGATGCTGGGCTTGCCGCCCCTGAATACGGTCATCGAAAGCAATCTCTTCGTCCGTCACACGCAGGCGCCAGGCTCGCTCCGCCCTCCCGGCCGGCAAGCCGGCTCGACAGGTTCCGGGATAAGTCAGCCCACCATCGACCGCATGGCGCGTGGCCGAGTCAGCAATTTCCTTGCGCGAGCAGGCGCAGCCGTACGCCAGCCCGGCCCGCTTGAGTTGCTCCAGAGCAGCAGCATAGGCGTCGATACGGGCGCTCTGATACAGGACCGGTCCATCCCATTCGAACCCGAAAACCTCCAGTGTCTTCAGAATGCCATCGGCCGCCCCCGCGACATTGCGCGGCGTGTCGACATCCTCCATCCGGACCAGCCATTCGCCACCAGCGGCTCGGGCATCGAGATAACTGCCGACAGCAGCAACCAGAGATCCAAAGTGAAGCGGGCCGCTCGGCGAAGGGGCAAAACGCCCCCGATGGGTCAATTTCATGGTTTCAGGGGCTGGCTACTCGGTAGCCAGTGTGGCCAATTCAGTCATCAGGTGATGATGAACGAAAGGCTGGACTTCGGCCAGCCCGAAGCGATTCCGACGCATGCGCCCTGACGCATATTTGGCAGCACCAGGAGAGAAAATGCAGCCCCGCCAATTCAGCGGGCGAGCGCCGCCATCGCATGCCCCGCTGAGCGGGAATAGGCCATTCCGGCGGCACAGTTTCCACATCGGGCACACACCTGCGTTATCCCGAGCATCGGCTGAATTGCGGGGCTACAAGGCCCCAGAGTCGCGCCTCTATCCAACGCGAGCAGTGCCAAGCCTACCCCTGCACTATCGATGCTGCTGACTCGGCTCATGTCCAGCCGCATCCGCTTGGTCATGGCGGCAATGAAATCGCCACGCAGATCGAAGCCGAGGCTGCCCTCGACATAGGCAACCTCTTTCCGCCAAGCCACGGTGCTCGCTTTGTCGCCAAGAATCTGCGAGATATCGCTCGGTGAAACAGGGCTGTCGAACTGCATTGTCACTTTGTCGACATCGGCCCTGGCAATTGCGCCCGGCATCTTGTTTACGCCGGTCAAGCCCGCGTATTCGCCAAAAGCTTGTGCCCCTTTGGCTGCGCGTTCCCTTCTGGTCGACAAATGCCAGCTGACGCGAATCGCCATGCCGGAGCGGGAGATGTTGGCGATCGCCCCGACGTAACGCCAGTGATCGGTTTCGATCGCCGCATTTACCTGCAATGGCAGGATGTAACGCTGATGTTTCCGTTGGTCGCTCACCGATTCATCCCTTGCCTAAATTCAGGCTTCCTCGGCAGCTGAGCAGACCTGATTCCTGCCCTTGCCCTTGGCCTGGTAAAGCGCCTTGTCAGCCATCAAAACAAGTGCATTTTCCTGATCATCGCGGGTTGGCACGAGCGAAGCCACGCCAATGCTGAGTGTGACGCACGATGCAATTTCGCTGCCAGCATGAGGAATCGCCATCGCCTCGATATCCGCCCGAAGGCGTTCGGCAACCGTCAGTGCCCCGTCCAGATCGGTACCGGGAAGGATGATCGCAAACTCTTCACCGCCATACCGGGCCGCCATATCGGTCGGCCGATAGACCTGACGTTGCAACATATCGGCAACCCGCCTCAGACATTCGTCCCCGCCCTGATGCCCGTAGTGGTCGTTGTAGCGCTTGAAATAGTCCACATCGGCCAGAATCAACGAAACAGGCTCGGCATAGCGCTGCGCGCGGCTCCATTCGATATGCAGCTTCTCGTCGTAACTGCGGCGATTGGCAATGCCCGTCAGTCCATCCAGCGTGGCCTGCTGCTGCAGCGCGGTCTGGGCGTTCTTGTAATCCGTCATGTCACGCAGGGTTTCGACCACGGCAATCAGTTGCCCGGCTTCGGCATATATCGGGCCGGCATCAATGGCCAGATAGAGCTGCTCGGCGACACGGGGCATGGTGCACCAGTTCTCCGCCTTCAAGCCGTGACCGTGTTCCGACGGCTCCGTATGGTAGGAGTACAGCGTATCCAGTTCAGTGGCCTTGTCCTGCGCCAGAACGTCGGCCAGGCACATACGGGGTTCAGCGTAAAACGCCTTCCAATGGTCCCGGGTTCCAACAACCTCCTCGGCCATGACCCCGGTCAGCCGTTCGCATGCCCGATTCCAGATAATTACCCGGCAATCGGGGTCGAGAACAAAAGTTGGAACGACCAGATGCTCCATCAGGTTCACGGCAAAGCTGAGTTCCTGGGATCGGTTGATCGTTTTTTGAGGAGCCATCACAATTCCTTTGCTGCACTTAAGTGCCGGCCCATAAGGCCAGAGCATCCACGATGCATTTAATACTTTTCCCTGAAATTTTCAACTTGCCCCGTGTTTTCGAGGTCAAATCAGCATAATTTCGAATTGTATAATCAATTTAGCTAATAGTAAGCCAGTGCAATTGGTGAGAATGGTGTGATGGCTCCACTATTCGAGATCAAATAGCCCTAATAACAACAAAAACGCGCCTCGACCGCAAGATCGAATGCCAAACCTGGCAATGATCGCCACGCCGAGTTGTACGGCTGTTTCAGCCTTTTCCGTCCTCACCTCAGGTGAACCGCCTGAGCGCACCCACCACCAACCCGCCCATCCCGGAAGTGGACACCAGACGATCGCCAGGTTGATAAATATCCTTTGTCCGTGCCCCAGCTGTCAAAACCGTCTGAACCGCCGCCTCAATTGCCTCGGCCATGTCCGGGCGACCAAGACTATAGCGGAACATCATGGCTGCCGAGAGGATCATACCCAGCGGATTGGCAATATCCTGGCCCGCGATGTCGGGTGCGGAGCCATGGCATGGCTCGTACATACCCTTGTCCTCGACATTGAGCGAGGCCGAAGGCAGCATGCCGATCGATCCGGTCAGCATCGCGGCCTCGTCTGAAAGGATGTCGCCAAACATGTTGCCAGTGAGCAGGACATCGAACTGCTTCGGGTTCTTGACGAGCTGCATGGCCGCATTGTCGACCAGCATGTGTTCAAGGGTGACATCCGGGAAGCGCTCTCCCACCTTCGTCACGACATCTCGCCAGAGCTGCATGCACTCAAGCACATTCATTTTGTCGACTGACATGACCTTGCTGCGCCGCTTGCGGGCAATCCTGAAAGCCATTTCGGCGATCAATGCAATCTCCGACTCGGAGTATTCCATGGTGTTGTAGCCGACCCGCTCGAATCCCGAAGTCCGTATCCCGCGCGGCTGACCAAAGTAGATATCTCCGGTCAATTCCCGAACGATCATCATGTCGAGCCCGCTGACCACTTCGGGGCGCAGCGTCGAGGCATTGGCCAGTTCGGCAAAGACCTTGATCGGCCGCAGATTGGCATTGAGCCCAAGATACTTTCTGATGCCCAGCAAGCCGCGCTCGGGACGCGATTCGGCCGGCAGCTTGTCCCACTTCGGGCCGCCGACGGCGCCGAGCAGGATAGCATCGGCCTCGTCGGCCAGCCGCAGCGTCTCAACCGGCAATGGGCGCCCCGTCTGATCGTAGGCGGCGCCGCCTAACAGCCCATATTCATATTCGATTTTCAGGCCGTGGATATCCTTCAGGGCATCGATCACCCTGACTGCCTCGGCACAAATCTCGACACCGATGCCGTCCCCGGGAATAACACAGATTTTCATGTCACAACTCACAGCAAAAAAACGGGGGGCATGAAGCCCCCCTCAAGGTTGGAGGAGAGTCGAACGCAGAACGACTCTCAACCGCAGAGACACCCGTTATCCGGGCGCAGGACAATCCGGATCAGTCACCGCCACGCAGGTTCTGCACCTGGAAGAGACCCGGAGGATTCTTCTTCGGATCAACCTGGCCCTTGAACTGGCCGGTGGTGCAATGTTTGGACTGCAGATCGACCATAGAGAACGCATCGTCGATACCGATACCGGCACCCTTGTTGACCGGCAGGTGGTGATCGGCGTGCGACTTGCCGACCATGAACACCTTCCACAACTCGCCCTTGCGGTCGTAGATCTCGTTGGCACCGTTCAGGTTCTGCAACTGAACGTCCATGTAGAAGACGCGCTTGCTGACCGGGTGATTGGTATTGACCGGGGCGGCCTCGAGGACATAGACCTTGCGCAGCTGCCAGGTACCTTCGTGGAAGCAGCCGCCCTGACCGGCGAAGTTGACGTACTTGTAGCCGTCGGCCTCGGCCGGCATGTCAGTCGCCAGCTTCAGTTCGTCATGGTTCCACATCGGCAGGAGAACGTTCTTGGTGCCCTTGTAGGTCCACTTCATGTCCGAAACGCGGCCGTTGTAGCCTTCGAAGTCTTCGATCATCAGATCTGAACCGAGGAAGGCATCGGTTGCCTGTCCTTGAGCCAGACGACGGACGCGACGCTGGAAGCCCAGATACAGATAGGCATCGTCCAGCTTGGCGTCATCTTCGAAGCGCTGAATCAGCAGTTGCGTGTTCTTCAGGTCGTTTGGTTCGTGCGCCTTGGTGTAGATGGCGCGGAAGATGCCCGACGGATTCGGCGTGAATTCCGGGACCGGAGCGTCCTTGGTCCGGTGCATGAAGTTCAGGAAGTGGAAATCCCACTTCAGGGTCTTTTCCACCTGGCCGGTCTGCATGTTGCGGTACTTCCAGTAGAACGGCGAGATGATCGCGCCATCGCCCCAGTTCACACCGTACTTGTAGTTCCAGGCCAGCTTTTCACCGGCGCGTGCATCCTTGGCATCCGGCTCTTCCGGGAACGGACGGCCAGCCACATAACCAGTGATCATGTCACCTGGCTTGGCGCCCAGCTTGGTCTTGTTCAGATTTGCCCTGGTCGCATCGACGTAACCCTTGTTGATGGTGAACTGCGTCGTTGCCCCGACCTTCATTTCGAAAAGGCCTTCCTTGATCAGCTTGTAGACGCCGGCGCCCAGTACCTCCTTGAACTGGTCGACGTTGGCCTTGTTGATCACGGTACCCGCGCTCAACCCCGGAAAACTCGGCATGCCGGCCTTGTAAGGATTGAACGAGTTGTCGACATCAGCTTCGGTCGCAGCTTGCGCTACGCCCATCACGCCGACCGCCATCAGCGGCAGCATGGCAATCAAATGCTTTTTCATACTCTTTGTCTCCTCTGTTGGATCAGAACTTGTAATTCAGGCGCAGGAAAATGTCGTTTTCCTTGAACGCGGCACCAATCGGGCCGGCGCGGAAGCGACCAAGGGGTTCCATGCCACCCAGACCGCGGGAATAGGCCTGGTTCGGGTCACCCGAATAGAACCCTGAAGTAAACGGTGCAAACGGATTACAGGAGCGGCAGTCATCGAATTTCCAGTTATCGCGCCCGTCAGCAATCTTGTAGTTGGCACCGATGGTGATCTTCAAGTCGTTGGTGAAATTCCACTCCACTTGCGGGGCAATCGCTGTTGCCTTGGCACGGAAGTCATGCGCGAAGATGATCTGCGGGCTGACCGTTCCGTTCTTCATGAAGCCCTTGATCAACAGGGTGCCGATGAAGTTGTTTTCCCAGTCAGGCATGCCGACCGGGCCGAACTGCTCCTGCTTCCACTCGTGGTTGAAGATGTGCTGGTAGAACAACTGAGCCGAAATCAGCGTGGCCGAGGTCTCGCTGATGAGAGGAATGAAGGTCGGACGATCGACACCGATGACCGCACGGAACACATCATTCTTCGAGTACAACTGCTCACGCGCCGTGTTGGCGAACTCTTCGCCCTGCGTATAGGCCGCTTCCATCCGGACCGCAGCGCCCGCTGCCGGGATCTGGAAGTCCATCGAGCCGCCGACCAGATTGACGCGTGGGAACTCCATGTCGAAGGAGATCAGGTACGGCCAGGCGGTCTGGAAACCGCGACCATCGGCCGGAGCAAAGGAGCTGGTTGCACGCTTGCCGCCATGCAGCGAAGGCAATTGCGAACGGTAGGTCAGCGCATTCAGCGAGAAGGAGAGGCCATTCATGGTCACGCCTTCATACTTGGCACCAAGCTGGGTATTGGACAGGCTCCAGTCCGGCAGGTTGACATCCTTCAGACCAATCTGGCCCGGTCCAAAGTTAGTTGCCAGCCAGGTATTTGCCGTACCAAGATTGGCGAAGTTGGCCACCGTACCGCCGTTGTCCCACAAGTTGGCCATGCCGCGGAAGAAGCAGCCCGCATCGAGAATGACGTTTGGCGTGCCGCACTGCCCCAGATTGTTCGGACGGAACTTGTCGAAGTTCCAGACAATCTGGAAGTTGCGGTCCTGCATCCAGTCACTGGCACCCATCCGATACTCGGCCTGGGCAATCCACATCGGGATGCGAATATCCGACAGTTCGTCATAAATGTTGTTGCGCGAGAAGTCGACCGGGTTGATCACGTCAAGCACGCGGAATAGATCGGTACGCCCCCAGACCACCTGCTGCTTACCAATCTTGACGAACAATTCCTTGCCATCACCAAGACTGAAGGACTTCTTGGCATACAACTCGCGGATGAAATCGAGACGACTATTGAACTCAGGCATTTCAAGTTCGGACAGTTTCTTGTCACCGTAGCCACCAAAGTCTCGGCAGCCCCGACTGTCTACATCGCAAGGACGCACCGGCACAGCAAAACCTACGCCACCATCAGTCCCATGCCAACGGTCGCCTAGAACGCGCAAGCCTTCATTCGGGTTGTTCGGGTAGGTCGCAGGGAATCCGAGCAAGCCCCCCAGGGTTCCTTGCGTAGCCCCAGGATTACCGACACCCCAAGGCGCACTTACCACATTGCCGCCCAGGGTTGCCTGCGAGGTGATCGAGCCACCCGCATCCTTGCCGTACTCGCTGCTGTTCATGCGATACACGCCATCCCAGCTGCCGCGCAGGATGCCGTGGATACCCCAGCCATCGCCACCACGCTTGTCGAACTCGGCCTGCATGGTGTTGCGGAACTTGGCCAGGCCGGTGTGCTCGCGCTTGACGGTATGGTTCTCGTAGGTCAGGTCGACCTGCCAGGGCGAGGCATCCTCACCCATCGAAGGAAGTTCGCTACCCCACGCCTGTGTTGCGAAACTCGCAGTCAGCGCTGCCGCAATCAGCGACAGGCGCCTTCCTTTATTTTGTGTTGTCTCCATGGATCAAACCCCCAATGGTTTCGTGAATAAAAGTGTTTGCTGTTCCCCCGGTCTTCCGGAGTGTTATTAACCCGTGTTGCTCATCAGGCGGCCCTACGGGCCTGCACAAGCGCTGGCGGCCGCTTGGCGGCGCCTTGCCGCCGTCGCTCCGCGCCAATGGAACAACCATTGGCTTGTCACGCCGACATCAATCCGCTCACCAATCGCCTCGCCATCGTCTCGTGCCCTCATGAGCAACCCGGGTTCAATCGTTTTCCAGCACACCGTCTTCGTCGTAATGGACTGCGGTCACAAACTTGGGCTTGAAGACCACGCACCACGACGGCACGATCAGCACGGCGGCGATCGCATTGACGATGAGCATGAAAGAAAGGAGCACGGCGGCATCGGACTGGAAGCGCAGGTCGGACATGAAGATCCACATCACGACGCCGGCGATCAGGGTGGCGGCCGTGAAACTCACCGCCGAGCCGGTCGTGGCGACCGCTTCGATGACCGCCTGCTTGATGTCGCCCAACTTGGCGAACTCTTCGCGAATGCGGTCCATGAAATAGACCGCGTAGTCGATGCCGACGCCCACACCGACCGCGATGACCGGCACCGTGTTCACGTTGATGCCGATGTTCAGGGCGCCCATGTAGGCGTAGGTCATCAGCGTCGAGAACAGCATCGGCAGGATCATCAGCCAACCGGCATGCAGCGAGCTGTAATAGACCATGACAATGAGGAAGGCGAGGATCATCACCGCCGGAATGATGATCATGTGGTCGGTGTGTAGCGCCTGGTTGCCAGCCGCCGTAACGCCGATGATGCCGCCGCCCAGTTCGATATGCAGGCCGGGCACTTCCTTCTCGATCAGTTTGATCCCCTCCTCGGCCAGCGCGACGACGCGGCTGATCGTGTCGGCCTGGTGGTCCTTGTAATAGAACACCATGTCGGCTTCGTTCTCGTCCGGCGTGATGAATTCCTTCAGGGCGCCGGGGATCGGGCTGGAGGCCATGTAGGCGAACATCAGGCCACCGATTTCATCCGCGTTATCGGGCAACTGCATCCAGCGCGGGTCATCGTTGTGGGTGAGCTTGTTGACCACTCGGACGACGCCGGGCAGCGCCTTGGTGCCGCCCAGTGTCGGATCGGAGAGCATGTGCGCCTGGAAACGCTCGATGGCTGCCATGACTTCCGGACGCTTGATGCCGCCCTTGTCGTCAGTGCGGGCCACAACGTGCAGTTCCTCGGACCCCGGGAAACGGGTGTTGATCGCCTTGGTCGAGATGTTGTAATCGTGGTCGCGATGGAGCAGCGGCGAGCCGGGCTCAGATTCGCCGAGCTGAACCTTGCCAACCAGATAGCTGCCGCCAATGGCCCCAATCAGGGTCAGGATCAGGATGGAGCGGGCCCCGCCTTCGGTGCCGCCAGTCAGCGACATGGCCTTGCCGAGGAAGTTGCGCATCCATTCGTTGCCGTTTTCGTGGTTCTTCGGCGCCGGCAGGACGGTCAGTGCCAGCGGCACCATGAAATGCACCGTGAAGATGACCGAGAAGCCCCAGAAGCCGGCAGCAATACCCAGCTTGTGGTTGAACGGAGCAGCACCGAGCACCAGCACGGCGATACCCACCGCATCGACGATGATGGCCAGCGAACCGGGACGGAACAGGGCATCCAGCGCATTGCGGGCGGCCTTCTTGCCGTCGTGCACGATGGCCAGTTCCTCGTAGTAGCGAACGACGAGCTGGACGCCATGCGAGGTAGCGCGGGCCGCGATCAGGAAGGGAATCGGCAGCGACAGCGGCTCGAGGTTGATGCCCATCACCGCCATGAAGCCGAGGCCCCAGATCGAAGACAGCGCGATGCCGAGCAGCGGCAGGGCAATACCGTAGAAACGACGGAAGTAGATGATCAGCAGCGTCGCCAGCAGGACCAGGGTATAGGCCATGATCTCGACGATCTGGTTCAGGTAGGTGTAAACCCAGCCGGTCAGCACCGGATTGCCGGTCACGTAGATCTGGTGGCCCGGCTTGGCCAGCGTCTTGCGGACTTCCTGCAGCGCGGCAAAGGTGGTCGGATAGTCGATGTCGCCTTCGTTGAGCTGGGCCTTGATCAGCGCCGCCTTCATGTCCGGCGAGACGAGCAAGCCGTAGATGGTCGGGTTGGCGATGACGTCCTTCTTCAACTGCTCCAGTTCGGCGACCGTACGGGTCGGCTTGAGCGGGTCATAGTAGGACTCGGAGGCGAAGCCGCCTTGGTCGTCGAGGAAGACCTTGCGCGCCGTACGGTGCGTCAGGCTGCTGACCAGGTTGTGGTTCACGCCCGGCAGGTTGTCGACACCCTGCGTGGCCTCGTGAATCAGCTTCAGGGTTTCATCATTGAAAATGGTGCCCTGCTCGACCTCGACCGACATGACGAGCATGTTGGCGCCGCCGAAATTCTCCTTCAGGCGGTTGTAGACCTTGATGTAGCCATGGTTCTGCGGCAGGAGGTCAGAAAAGTCGGTGAAGATGCGCAGCTTGGGCAGCGCCATCCCGAACAGGAGGGTCACTGCGAGAACCAGCGACAGGACAATCTTCGGATTGCGAAAGATCCATTCCTCGCCGGTATGCAGGCGATGGGTAATGGAATGACGGATTTTGCTCACCATGGTGTTGCTCGCTCCCTGGTCTATTTATTGTTCGCGGTGCCGACGGCACGCAGCAGGCCGCCAGGGCCACCGATGACGATGGCCGCCTGGCCCGGCAGGGAAGCGCCGCCGCCGAGGAACATCGGCAGCGGATCCGGATAGGGAACATTGCGCCAGCTGTCGCCTTCGAGGCGAGCCACAACACCGCCGTTGCCGACGGCAAACGGCACGCCGTCATGCATGAACAGACGATTCAGCGACGCTTGCGTGGCATTGACCTGCTTTTGCCAGGTCTGCCCGCCGTCGCGGGTATGCATCATCTGACCGGCAATACCACTCACCCAGCCTTCGCGGGCATCACGAAACAGGGCGGCATAGGGATAGAAATCGCCCGGAATCTTCGGGCCTTTCTTCCAGGATGCGCCGCCATCATCGGAGATCACGGTAATGCCGAACTCACCCAAGGCTATGGCACGCTTGCCATCGACAAACTGGATGGTGGTGATCTGGGTATCCTCACCGAGATCGGTGGTTTGCCAGGTCTTGCCCTGATCCGGACTGCCGGCGATGACCGCGTTGGTGCCGGCCACCCACCAGCCGCCCTGCGGGCTGCAGGCAATCGCCAGCGGCGTGCGCGGCTGCTCCAGCCTGACCGACTGCCAGTTCTTTCCTTCAGCATCGGCCGACCAGATCTTGCGGTAGTGATCGATGGCGACAAAAGTCTTGTCGGGACAGACGGCGATATCGACCAGCGAAGTCTGGCCGAGCGGCTGGCGCTTCCAGGTTGCGCCCTTGTCGGTGGATACCAGAGCCACACCGCTCTGCGTCCCGACGACGACAACCTGGCCGTTACTGGCAATAGCCTGACTGATGTCATAGCGACGAACCGAACGCTCGCGTTCGGCGGCAATACCTGACATGTCTGGCGCCTGCGTGCAGGCCGACAAAAACAGGCCTGCCGCAGCCAAGCCCAGCGGCAATTGTCGTATGGCAGAAATCCGCCCCATAAAACCTCCTCCTTACCGAGTCGCCGTTGTTGCGGCACACCCTTGATTTGCTCCGGTTTTCACTTCTTCCGGGATTTCTGTGCATCCCGTGAATTGCGAAAAATCTCGATATTTTTTATTGGCTCAATAATGGCCGATAGCGGCCAATACCGTCCAATACCATTTGATGCTGTTTTTAATACCCGCCAGGTATCGCCATAACGAGACCCGAACGGGCAGAATGGTCGCCTGCCCGTTCAGGCCGACTGACTAGCGCCCCAGGTCTTTTGCGGTCTTGCCGCCGATCCCCCACTGGGCCTTGGGCACGTCCTGTATCCAGACCCGGGTGTTTTCCAGCGGGGCACCCAGCGCCTCGGACATCGCGGCACTGACCTTTTCGATCAGCAGTTTTTTCTGCTCGTCGGTACGACCTTCAATCAGGTAAATCTGGGCAAAAGGCACGGCGGTCTCCTCAGGCAAATTTGACGCTGACGCTACCCAGGGACTGGATGCGCAGATTGACGTGATCGCCCGCCGCGACAGAGACCGCTTCGGTCACGCCGCCAGACAGGATCATCGTGCCGGCCGGAATTTCCTCGCCGCGAGCGCCGAGGTGATTGGCCAGCATGGCAATGGCTGCGGCAGGATGACCGAGCACGGCTGCGCCGGCGCCGATGGCCACGGCCTGGCCGTTCTTTTCCATGACCACACCGAGCGTGCGCAGATCGAGGTCGGCGACGGGAACCGCCATGCCGCCCAGCACGTAGCGCGACGACGAACAGTTGTCAGCGATAACGCTCTTCAGGTCGAACTTGAAGTCGCGGTAGCGCGAGTCGATGACCTCGATCCCGGCCATCACGAAATCGGTGGCAGCCAGCACGGCACCCACATGGCAACCAGGGCCCTTGAGCGCCTTCTTCAGCACGAAGACGATTTCCGGCTCGACCTTCGGGTGGATCAGTTCCTTGATTTTCACCTCGCCGCCATCCGGCACTGTGAAGTAGTCGACCAGGAAACCGAAGCACGGGGTTTCGACGCCCATCTGCTTCATCTTGGCGTGCGAGGTCAGACCACACTTCAGGCCGACGACGCGATTGCCGCGCGCCAGCTTGCGGCGCAGGATTTCGTTCTGGATGGCGTAGGCATCATCCCAGTCCATCTCGGGATGGGCATCGGTGATCTTGACGACGTCGTGCGCCTGCAGTTCGGCGTTCTCGAGCAGTTCAGCCAGTTGGCCGATCGTTTGTTGACTCAGCTTCATGCTAGCAGCCCTCTTTCTCTCGCCATCGTAATGGCGGTGTCTTCAATCATGTCTTCCTGCCCACCGACCATGCCGCGACGACCCAGTTCGACAAGGATTTCGCGGGCCGGCACGCCGTACTTGGCGGAAGCCCGTTTGGCAAACAGCAGGAAGGAGCCATAGACGCCGGCGTAGCCAAGGGTCAGCGCATCGCGGTCGATGCGGATCGGGAAGTCCATCATCGGCACGACCAGATCTTCGGCCACGTCGGTGATTTTGGCGACATCAACCCCTGTCTCGATCCCCATCAGGCTGCACACGGCGATCAGCACTTCCATCGGCGTATTGCCTGCCCCGGCACCGAGGCCAGCGGCTGCGGCATCGATCCGGTTGGCACCGACTTCGATGGCGGCGATGGAGTTGGCCACACCCATGGCCAGGTTGTGGTGACCGTGGAAGCCGAGTTCGGTTTCCGGCTTCAATGCGGCCCGCACGGCACCCAGGCGTTCCTTCACGCCTTCCGGCAGCAGGTGACCGGCCGAGTCGGTGACGTAGATACAGTTGGCGCCGTAGGACTCCATCAGCTTGGCCTGCTTGACCAAGCCTTCGGCGCTGTTCATGTGGGCCATCATCAGGAAGCCGACGGTATCCATCTCCAGCTTGCGGGCCATGGTGATGTGCTGTTCGGAGACATCGGCCTCCGTGCAGTGGGTGGCAACCCGGATGGTGTTGACGCCAAGGTCACGCGCCATCTTCAGGTGATCGACGGTCCCGATGCCGGGCAGCAGCAGGGCAGAAACCTTGGCTCGCTTCATTTTCGGAATCACCGTGCCGAGGTATTCCTCGTCGGTATGCGCCGGGAAACCATAGTTGACCGAGGAGCCACCGAGGCCATCGCCGTGGGTGACTTCTATCAGGGGGATGCCGGCTTCGTCGAGGCCGGTGGCGATGCTGACCATCTGGTCGAGAGTCATCAGGTGACGCTTGGGATGCATGCCATCCCGCAGGGTCATGTCATGGACGGTAATTTTTTTGCCGCGTAGGGTCATTTTTTTCTCCAGTTCCTTAGGCAACCACGGGCTCGAGCTTGAGCGTGCCATTGATCATTTCTTCGGCGAACATCTCGGCGGTGCGGGCACCGGCGGCAGTCATGATGTCGAGGTTGCCGGCGTAGGTCGGCAGGAAGTCGCCGAGGCCGGTGACTTCCATGTAGACGGAGACACGGTTGCCATCGAAAACCGGGCCGTTGACCAGGCGATAGCCCGGAACGTACTTCTGGACTTCCTTGATCATGGCGTGCATGGATTCGGTGATCTTTTGCTGATCCGGGGCTGTTTCGGTCAGGCAGTGCACGGTGTCGCGCATGACGAGCGGCGGTTCGGCCGGATTGATGATGATGATGGCCTTGCCCTTCTTGGCACCACCGACCTTTTCCACTGCACCGGCGGTAGTGCGGGTGAATTCGTCGATGTTCTTGCGGGTGCCGGGACCGGCCGACTTGGAAGAAACAGTGGCGACGATTTCGCCGTAGGCGACCGGCTGGACGCGGGAAACGGCAGCGACCATGGGGATGGTGGCCTGGCCACCGCAGGTGACCATGTTGACGTTCATTTCACGGCGACCGACATGTTCCTTGAGATTGACCGGCGGCACGCAGTAGGGGCCGATGGCGGCCGGCGTCAGGTCGATCATCAGGACACCGAGGGCGTTGAGCTTGCGGCTGTTCTCGGCGTGAACGTAGGCCGACGTCGCGTCGAAGGCGATCTGGACGTTGTCGGCGAGAACGTGGGGCAGGAAACCGTCGACGCCGGTCGAACATGTCTTCAGACCCATCTCGGCGGCACGCTTGAGACCTTCGGATTCGGGGTCGATACCGATCATCCAGACCGGGTCGAGGAAGGGGCTGCGCTTCAGTTTGTAGAGCAGGTCGGTCCCGATGTTGCCCGGACCGATCAGGGCGCATTTGATTTTATTCATCGAATATCATCCTTCTGATTGGGTTGATGTTTGCCAACTTGCCAGCCTGTCCGGCTCAGCATCTGGCTTGCTGTTTCGTGAGGCTCGGCCTCGAGGGTGGTGGCCAGCGAGTCGTTCCAGCGATTGAAGAAGCCGAACAACGAGATCACACCGAGAATTTCGACGATCTGGCCTTCGCTCCAGAACGCTCGCAAGCGTGCAAAGGAAGCATCGGTTACGTCATTGGGTACGCTGGCAGCGGCCAGCGCAAAATCGAGGGCGGCTCGTTCCGCATCTGAAAACAACGGACTTTTTTGATACTCGGCAATGGCAGCCAACTTGTCGGCTTCCACGCCATGCCGCATCGCACTGGTTGCCGTATGGGCACGGCAGTACATGCAGCCGGCCGCCATGCTGGCCACATGCCCGATCAGGCGTTTCAGGCCGAGATCAACCTCGCCTTTCGGGTCATAGACGCCGCGACTCAGCGCGATCAGACCTTTGGCCAAGGCCGGGCGACGGGCCATGGTCAGTATGCTGTTCGGCACAAAGCCCAGCGTTCTTTCGAAAAAGGCGAATTCTTCAGCCAGTTCCGGCGTTGCATCATTGGGCAGAGGATCGAGGCGGGCCATCAGTGTTCTCCTATCAACAGATCGTCGAAACAACGCCGCCCTCGACGCGCAACGCGGCACCGGTCGTCGCCGCCGCTCTTGCGCTGCAGACGTAGGCGACCAGCGCAGCCACTTCGGCCGGATCGATCATGCGTTTGAGGATGGAGGTCGGGCGCCCCTCGGCGAAGAAACGACGCTCCATTTCATCGAGGCTGATGCCGGACTCGGCGGCCAGTTTCCCGAAGAAGTCGGCGACGCCTTCGGAGCGGGTCGGGCCGGGCAGCACAGCATTGACCGTAACGCCCGTTCCGGCGCAACTCTGTGCCAGGCCACGCGACACGGCCAGCTGGGCCGACTTGGTCATGCCGTAATGGATCATCTCGCCCGGTGTGTTGATGCCGGATTCGCTGGAGATAAAGACGATGCGCCCCCAGTTGGCGGCTTTCATGCCCGGCAGGTAGTGGCGCGAAACACGCACGCCGCTCATCACATTAGTATCGAAGAAACGCTGCCATTCGCTGTCCGGAATGGACTCGAAAGGCTTCGGATCGAAGATGCCGAGGTTATTGACCAGGATGTCGGCCTGTGGGCAGGCGGCAAACAAGGCCTGGCAACCATAGGCCGTCGACAGGTCGGCGGCACAGCCGCTGACCTTGGCATCGGCAACCAGGGCGCGCAGCCGAGCCACGGCTGCATCGACACCGGCCTGACTGCGGCCATTGATCACCACATTGGCGCCTTCGCGGGCCAGTTCGGTGGCGATGGCAAAGCCGATGCCGGCGGTTGAACCGGTGACGACAGCCTTCTTGCCGGAGATCAGGAGATCCATGGTGCGTCGCTCTTAGACGAAACGTACCGAGCAACCGCCGATGCCGCCGATCGAGACACGCAGGCTGTCGCCGGCAGTGACCGGGAAGAGCGGAGCAAGCGAACCGGACAGGATGACTTCGCCGGCCTTGAGCGGAATGCCCAGTTTGCCGAGGGTATTGGCCAACCAGGCCACGGCATTGATCGGCGAGCCGAGGGCAGCGGCGCCGGCACCGGTACCGATGATCTCGCCGTTCTTCTCGACGACCATGCCGCACATGGTCAGGTCCAGGCACTTCGGATCGACCAGGCGATCGCCGAGCACAAAGACGCCGCAGGAAGCGTTGTCGGCCACGGTGTCCTGGATCTTGATCTTCCAGTTCTCGATGCGCGAATCGACGATCTCGAAGCAGGCCATCACGCCTTCGGTGGCAGCCAGCACATCGGCGTTGGTGACGCCCGGCCCCATCAGATCCTTCTTCAGCACGAAAGCGATTTCGCCCTCGGCCTTCGGCTGGATCAGGGTGTTCATCGGGATCGATTCGCCCTCGTTGTAGACCATGCCGTCGAGCAGGTAGCCGAAGTCCGGCTGATAGACGCCGAGCATGTCCATGACCACCTTACTGGTGACGCCGATCTTCTTGCCGATGATCTTCTCGCCATTGGCCAGGCGGCGCGACAGCATCTGCTGCTGGATGTGATAAGCATCCTCGATGGTGATGTCGAAGCCGCGCGAAGTCAGCGGGCTGACCGTCTGGCGGGACGACAGCGCTTCGTAAAGCTCGTCACCCAGTTGGAGAATTTGTGCTTTTTCCATCGTGATGTTTCCTCTGTTCAATCGGCCAGGAAATGGCCGACGAGATGGTTGAAATCGACGTTGTGTTCGATCTGTACCCAATGGCCGCAGCGCCCGAAGACGTGCAGCTGGGAATCCTCGATCCAGCGGTTCAGGGTCAGCGAATTGCTCAGCGGAATGACCTTGTCGTCACGGCCGTGGATGATCAGCGTCTTGTGCCTGATCGCCCGGATGTCCGCTTCGGCACTGGCCATGGCATCGACCCAGCGCTGACGCGGAGCCGGGAACATGGCCGAGAACGACTCCTGGAATCCGGGCCGGATGCTGGCCTGATAGCGCAGTTCGGCCAGTTCATCCGTCACCAGGCTGCGGTCGTAGGCGAAGATGTCGAGCAGACCGCGCATCGCCTGCAGCGACGGTTCGTAGCCCCAGACTGAATCCAGCGCCGGCGTAATTTCGAACGGCACGCCGACGCTGCCCATCAACACCAAGCGGCGCACGCGCTGCGGATGGCGAATGGCCAGGGCCAGCGCGATGGCGCCGCCGAAGGAATTGCCGATCAGATCGGTATGTTCTATACCGAGCGCATCGAGCAAACCAATGGCGTGGTCGACCCAGCCGTCAGTGCCGTACTGAATGCCGGCCGGCCGCTCGGTGTAGCCGAAGCCAACCATGTCCGGTGCAATCGCCCGGCAGGTTTTGCCCAGTTCGGGCAGCACCAGACGCCAGTTGGCCCAAGCCGTCACCCCCGGCCCGGAACCGTGGATGAGCAGCACCGGCGCCCCGCTACCGACATCGTGGTAGTTGGTTTCGATGCCGCCCGCCAGGATGCGGTGGCCGATTTCGGGAGAAGTTGCCGACATGAGGAGCTCGCCTTACAGCTTGATGCAGACGTTCTTGAGTTCGGTGTAGAACTCAAGCGAATGGACGCCGCCTTCGCGACCGATACCGGACTGCTTGGCACCGCCGAACGGCGTACGCAGGTCACGCAGGAACCAGCTATTGACCCAGACCAGGCCGACTTCCATCTGCGCGGCAACGCGGTGAGCGCGGTTGATGTTCTGGGTGAACACGGAGGCGGCCAGACCGTAGGTCGTGTTGTTGGCGCGCTTGATAACTTCGTCTTCGCTGTCGAAGGGCATGACCGTCGTACAGGGGCCGAAGATTTCCTCGCGAACCACTGTGGCGCTGTCATCCAGACCCGTCCAGATGGTCGGCTGGACCCAGGCGCCGTTGGCCAGGTCACCCGGCATGGCCGGAATGCCGCCGCCGGTCACGACCGTCGCGCCTTCGTCGACGGCCTTCTTGTAATAGGACAGCACCTTCTCGCGATGCTCCTGGCTGACCAGGGGGCCCATGTTGGTGGCCGGGTCGCCCGGCACGCCCAGCTTGAGCTTTTCTGCACCGGCCTTCAGGCGGGCAACGAATTCGTCGAAGATCGGACGTTCAACATAAAGACGCTCGGTCCCCAGGCAAACTTGGCCGCAATTGGCGAAGCAGGAGCGAAGCGTCGCTTCGATGGCGACGTCGAGGTCGGCATCGGCAAAGACGATGCCCGGATTTTTGCCGCCCATTTCCAGCGACACCGGGCGTGAGCCATGCGCCGCGGCCTTGTTGATGATCTCGCCGGTACGTGTTTCGCCAGTGAAGGTGATGGCGTTGACGTTCTGGTTGGTGGTCAGGAATTCGCCAGCGGAATTCGGGCCAAAACCATGGACGACGTTATAGACGCCCTTGGGAACACCGCAGGCATTCATCACTTCGCCGAGCAGCGTGGCGGTCGACGGCGTTTCTTCCGACGGCTTGACGACAACGGTGTTGCCGCAGGCCAGCGCCGGGCCGACCTTCCAGGTCATCAGCAGCAGCGGCAGGTTCCACGGACAAACGACACCGACCACACCCACCGGACGACGGATCGCGTAGTTCAGTGCCCCCTTGCCATCCGGCGTCGCCATTTCGAAGAACTCGGTCGGCGCATTCTTGATGACGTCGGCGAAGATCTTGAAATTGGCTGCGCCGCGCGGGATGTCGATGTGCGAAGCCAGGCTCTTCGGCTTGCCGGTATCGGCACATTCGGCTTCGAGGAATTCGTCGAAGCGGCGATTGATCTCGTCGGCCACCTTGTTCAGGATGTCGGTACGCTCGACGACGGTCATCTTGCCCCACGGGCCTTTCAGCGCATCGTGCGCCGCCTGCACGGCAGCATCGACTTCGGCCTTGCCGGCTTCGTGCACCATGCCGATGATCGAGTTATCCAGCGGCGTGCGCTTTTCAAACTGCTTGGCGGTGGCAACGAATTCGCCGTTAATAAAATTCAGGATCTGCTTCATTCCCTTGTTGTCCTTTTGATTTGCTGTTCTTAAGCCAGGCCGATAGCGGCCAGCCCTGCCTTGGCGCACTCTTCGTCTTCCGACTCCGAGGCACCGGAGACACCGATACCGCCTATCCACTCGCCGCCCTCACCAGGCACCGGCAAGCCGCCGCCAAAAACAATCAGGCGCGGCTGGTTGGAAAAGCCGAATTTCATCCCGTCGTCGTGGCCGATCGCCCCCATCCAGGCCTTGGTCGGAAAGCCGAAGCTGGCCGAGGTGTAGGCCTTGTCGATCGCGATATTGATCGAGTGAATGAAGGCACCCGGCTGGCGAAGGAAGGCCATCAGATTGCCGCCGCGGTCGACGACCGCGACGTTGATCTTCCAGCCCTTGGCCGCCGCAAAAGCAACCGCCGCCGCACAAGCTGCGGAGGCTGCCTCAGCAGTGATCCCCGGCGTGCTGACGGCGATTTGCATCAGGTCACCACGGTCAGGAAGCGATCGTTCAGCTTGCGGTCGTGATAGAACACGGCCGCACCGACTTCATCCATGGTCCACTTCGTAGCCTTCTGATCGGGGTAGGCATAGTTGCCGCCGCAGAAGGTTTCAAAGCGATTGCCGTTCGGGTCGAAGGCGTAGATGGTCGTGCCGCGGGTCACGCCATGGCGCGTCGGTCCGATGTCGATCGAAACGCGGTTCATCGACATCAGGTCGGCGGCGCGCAGCACCTGCTCCCAGGTTTCGAGCAGGAAGGAAACGTGGTGCAGCTTGCCCGGTTCCGGATGGCGGACGAAAGCGATGTCATGGGCCTTGGTCGAGCACGACAGCCAGATTGCCAGATCCTGGTTGTCGTCGAGGGCGATGTGTTCGACGAGATAGAAGCCGAGTACGTCCTGGAAAATGGCCTGGGCCTTTTCGATATCCGGACCGTAGAGCAGGCAGTGGTCGAGACGGATCGGGGCGATGCCCTTCTCGGCGCCGGCACACCAGGCTTCCGGATTTAGTTCGCCCATTTCGTTGCCAATAGCCATCTTTTGCGAATACAACTCGATGTCGTGGCCGGTCGGCAGCGTGAAACGCACGCGCTCGCCGGTTTCCAGCAACTCGCCGGCCGGGATGCGCTTGGTGGCGATGCCGTAGGCGTTCAGGTCCTTCTCCAGCTTGGCCAGCGTCGCATCGCTATCGACCTTGAAGGCGAAGAAGTCGATACCGGCCGTATCGGCCTGACGCAGGATCACGCTGTTGTGATCGCGCTCTTCCCAGGTCTTGAAATAAACGCGGCCCTGGGCATCGCGACCGGTCTCGATCAGGCCCAGCACCTTCGAATAGAAATCAACGCTTTCTTCCATGTCGAGTACCCGCATCTGAGCGTGTCCGGGACGTAAAACACCAGTCATTGCCATTTGTCTTCTCCTGTTTTTTTGAGTGTGTTGAGCGCACAAAAATCTATGCAATCAATTTAACGTAACGATATTTACAACCAATCTCGATGTCAATATATTTTCTCGAGATTTTTTAATTCACCCGAAAATACCTGTTATCGGGTTAAAATTTTCGAACCTGCTTCACTACAAGTTAGCCAACCATCATGAACATCAGCGCCTCTGCCGAAGGCTTGTCTACCGAGCCGAAGACCCTTGTCGAATCGGCCTACCGGGCTTTGCGCCGGGACATCATCGAAGGAAGCCTGGCGCCGGGTGAAAAGCTCCGGGTCGAGCACCTCAAGGACAACTACGGGGTCGGCGCCGGCACGCTGCGCGAGGCCCTTTCCCTGCTCATCTCCGATGCCCTCGTCGTCAGCCAGGGCCAGCGCGGCTTTCGCGTCGCCCCGGTTTCGCTCGAAGACTTCGAAGACATCACCCGCACCCGTGTCATGCTCGAATGCGAGGCCCTGCGCCAATCGATCGCCATGGGCGACGATGCCTGGGAAGCCGATCTGGTGGCTGCCTTTCACCGTCTGGCCAAGGCCGAGGAAAAAAGGATAGGCAGTGAAATCCGTGAAGAATGGGAAGAACGCAACCGCATCTTTCACGAAGTACTGATCGCTGCCTGCCCTTCCCGCTGGCTCAAGCATTTCCTCTCCATCCTCTACCAGCAGGCCGAACGCTATCGGCGACTTTCGCTCTATCTGCAGCCGATTCCGCGCGATATCCATGTCGAACATGAAGCCCTGCTCCAGGCCGCCATCAGCCGCGATGCGGACAAAGCCGCCGACATGCTGGCGGAACACATCCAGCTGACCTTCCGCTCCGTCCAGGCCATTCCCGCTGACCAATTGAACGAAAAACTCCAGTCATGACGGCCTCCGTCCGCGTCCTAGACCGCTGCCGAAACAGCGGGCTGGACGCGGCAGACGTTCTTCGCCATCTTGCCCAGCACCCGTAGCGAGATATCGCTGCTCGGCTTCACCCGACAAGCCAGCACACGGCCTGCAGCTTCGTCCTCGACACTGACGTAGTCGCGGCTCATCACTCGCTTGACGTAGCTGCCCGAGGTGATTTCCACCTTGCACACCCCGCAGCCACCGCCCCGACAACCGACCGGAATGCCTTTTTTGCCAAGGCGTTCCATGCCGGCCAGCAGTGACTCCTGCGGCGAGCAGCGAAAGGTCTCGCCGGTTTCCTCGATCAGCACGTTGAAATAGATCATCGCCACTCCCTCGCCCGCTCAGATGTTCTTGAACAGCGGGCTCTTCAGTTGTTGCGAGGCATCAGCCGCGGAGAAGAACTTCTCCATGTAGATGTCGCGCTCGAACAGCCGCCCCTGTATCAGCGTCGTGATGCACGCTTCGATCATGGCCGGCGGACCGCACAGGTAAGCCTTGTGGCCACGGAAGTCATTGTCGAAATGTGCCCTGGCCGCCTCGTGTACAAAGCCGCGCGACCCGGTCCAGTCGGACCCGGCCGGCTCGTCGGAAAGTGACGGCACGTAGGTGAAGTTCGGGTATTTCTCAGCGAGCGCCCGGAACTCGGCGTCGTAGTACAGCTCGGCGCGGCTGCGCTGGCCGTAAACGAGTGTCATCGGCAGGGTGCAGCCTTCGCTGAGCAGATCCTCAATCATCGACTTCGGGCTCGACAAGCCCGAGCCACCAGCCATGAAGATCACCGGCACGTTGGCCGATTTCTTGACGAAGAAGCGGCCGTAGGGACCACTCAGCTTGAGCTTTTCGCCCACCTTCAACTGCTCGTGCAGCCAGGTCGTCACCTGCCCGCCCGGCACGATGCGGACATTGAGCTCGACGATGTCGTCGGTCTGCGGCGCATTGGCCAGCGAGAAGGCGCGCGACTGGCCAGGCAGGGCATCAACTTCCAGATTGACGTACTGGCCGGCCTGAAACTTCATCGGCCGGTCCAGCTTGAGCCAGATACCCTTGATCGTCGGCGTCAGCGTCTCGATCCTGACCACTTCACCAGCGTAGTCCTCGACCAGCAGGTTCAGCGAGTCGGGATCGTCCTCGATCTCGGCCTCGATCACCACATCCGATTCGAGGCGCGCACAGCAGGCCAGGCATTTGCCTTCCTCACGTTCGAAGTCCATCAGGGCAAAGGTCGAAGCCTCGCCATGATCGACCTCGCCGTCGGTCACCTGCACCTTGCAGGTCGCACACAGGCCGTGGCAACAGGCGTGGGGCAGATAGATGCCGGCCCGCAGCGCGGCGTCGAGGATGGTCTGGCCATCCTCGACTTCGATCGTCTGGCCAAGCGGTTCAATGGTCAGTTCGTAGCTCATGCCGCCCTCGAATCAGAAGTTGGTGCCGTTGCCATTCAGGCCCGGGGTTTGCAAGCGCAGCGCATCCTTGTGCTTGATACCCTGCTCGGCCAGCGTCTTGTTCATGTCTGGCTGGAAAGGCTGGCCGGATTTGAGCCAAACGACCTTGCTGAAATCGATCTTGGCCCAGTCGGAGTGACGGCCATAAGCAAACGTCAGGGTCTGCTCGACCAGTTCCGAAAACTTGGCATTCGGCGACACCGGAAAAGCGAGCGGCGCGACAAACAGGAAATGGTCATCCCAACCGACATAGAGCAGTTGGTTGCCATGGAATTTGTCCTGGGTATCGGCGGCAGGATATTGATAATCGTAGAGGGCTTTGACAGCCATGTTCGTCTCCAAAATTTTTTGTACGGAGGGCGAAACCGCCCTCCGTTGGTATTGATCGATCAGGTGTTCTGGGTTGCCGCGCCACGCCAGGCAGCAAAGTTCGCCTGGTCGCTGGAGCCTTCGTAATCGCCGGTGTCCCTGCCATCGACGTGGCACCACTCGAGATACTTGGCCAGCGGATTGAACCCTTCGGCCGTCGGATCGGTGCCTTCGGGCCAGCAGTTGCCCTGATAGAGCTGATGGACCGGCAACCAGGCCTGGATGTACTTCTCCGGCTCGTCGTCAAAGATGTGCTTACAGCCGTCCGAGCAGGTGTGGTACTTCTCGCCCTGGAACTCCGACTCGCGATAGCAGATCTTGGTCGGATCGTCCGGCTCGGTGAACAGCATCGGAATCTGGCAAACCTGGCACAGCATGGGCAAGGTATTGGCGAAGAAGCGTTCGCCCTTGTCGGCCATTTCACGCAGCTTGTCGAAGCGCGGACGGTAGTACTGGTCGAAGGTGTTCGGATATTTGGCCGACAACCAGTCCATCTCGTCAGCGTTGGGCAGCCAGGTATGCAGGCCCATCGCGTGCGAGTGGGTGCACAAGGTCAGCCACAACTGGTGCGACTGATGCTCCTTGTCGACCGTGCATTGGGCGATACAGTCCGGCACCTTGATGCCGTACTTGGCCAGGTCGTTGAACAGTGCACCGCCGTTCTGCTCGAAGTAGATTTCCCAGGCTTCCTTCCAGCTCATCACGCGCTTCGGCAGCATGTAATCCATCATCGTCGAGACCAGGCTCAGCACACGGATACCACGCCAGGCCCATTTGTCGATCCACTTCTGGACGATCGGCAGGTTGTCCGGGTCCTGTTCGAGCATGAACTTGATGCACTCGAGACCCAGCGTCATGTGACGGGCTTCGTCGGACTGGGCCGAGAAACCGAAGGTCACCGTCGCCATGTCGCCGTTGTAGGCAGCACCAGACATGAAGGGCACGAACAGCAGGTTGGTCAGCACGTATTCGAAGCTGAAGCCGATGGCGATCATCCATTCGAAGGGACCGGCGCTGAAGGCGTCGTCGAAGAAGGACTTGGGCACCGACAGGTACCAGAGGCGTTCGATCTGGTGGCTTGCACCGGCATGGAAGCCTTCGTAGAACTTGTTGTAGTTCGACAGGGCGTGAATCTGGGTCTGGGCGTGACGGATTTCGTCGATCGACTGCATCAGGCAGGCGACACGCGGGCCGACGCCCGGGAAGTTACGGCCGGCCGCGGCAAAACCGCGGTGGGCAACGTACTCGAGCGGGGAAATGCCGGTCAGGAACAGCTTGACCGCACTCAGGTAGCGCGCATCGGTGAGACCAAGGTGGCCGTTATTCTGGGCAAAGGCGTCGAGCACAGCGTACAGCTTGCGCTCCTTTTCGGCCTGGTATTTCCAGTAGGCATCCATGGTCAGACGGAAGGGGTCTTCCCACTTGTCCCAATCATGCACCTTGATGCCCTCGAAGGTGGCTTGCGGGAACACTTTCTCTTGCGGCTGGTAGGTCGTTTCCCAATCCAGACCGCGCGTCATATGGGCGTACTTTTCTTTCAGGCCCAGCTTTTTCTTGTTGGCTTTCATGTCCATGAGAGTCTCCTTGCTCAGTTTTTCCAGGCCAGTGTGAACTGGTCGTCGTCTTCATCCAGATAACCGGAGAGCGTGATCAGGTTGACCTGCAGTTCCTGCAGGTCGAAATCGCGGCCGATACGCTCCTCGATCGATTCGCGCTTGATGACCAGGCTGCCTTCGGCATTGATCTTGACCATGGCCGGCTGCTCGTCGAGCACGGCATGCGGGTTGTCAGCGAGAATCGATTCGACGATCGGACGGGTGTCTTCGTTGGTTTGAAAAGCGATAAATACGGTAGACATGGAAACTCCTAGACTGCCAGGCCAAGCTTGGCGCAGCGGGCGTTGAATTCGGACGTGAGTTCGGCCAGCAGGTCGTCTGCCTTGTCGCCGAAGGCACGCTTGGCAATCGGGGCCAGTGCCTCGAGCGTGGCGGCGCGATACTGGGTGACCCAGGCGCTCAACTGATCCTTGTTCTCGGGCGACTCGGCAGCCGCCACCTTGATCTGGGCATCGATCCACTTGGCGGTTTCGGCCGACCATTCGCCCATGAAGCGCGTCATCATCGAGATCGCCGTGCCGCCATTGGCCGAGAATTCGGCATCGAGATAGTCGTACAGCATCGGGTTGAGCAGGCCTTCGAGCACCAGATTCTGGGCGACGAAAATTTCGAACCAATCGTCCAGCACCAACAGGTTCTCGACATGACGACGCATCGGCTGCCAGGTCGCACCGGACATCCAGGCTTCCTTGGCGGCATCGAGCGCTTCCGGACCATCGAGCACCAGGCCGATACGGGTCAGGTACTGGGCCACGCCGAGGTGATCCATCGCGTGGTACAGGCAGGGCTGGGTAATGACCGTGCCGTAACCGTAGGCAGCAATGTAGGAGTTCCCCATGTTGCCGCCCCACTCGACATGGCGCATCGGCACCAGCACGTCGAGGGCGATCTGCTTCAGGTCGGCCGGAATCAGTTCGGCCAGGCCGCGATCCTCGATCATGTCGAAGCTCGACTCGGCGGCATCCTGCTGACGGGCACGGGCGATGGTGTAGGCACCGTAGTAGAACTGGCGCGGATCCTTCAGCGCATACCAGTCCTTCATCTGGATCTTCGTGCGCTTCTTGTCGAACAGAACGCGGTCGGCATCCCAGCTCGGGCGGTAATGGAAGATGCTTTCCTGCTGGATGTTGTAGCTGCCTTCCTGATAACGGCTGGCCGGCTTGTCGCCGAAACGCTCGACCAGATGGTCGAAGGTTTGGCGTAATGGTTTGATGGCTACGGTGCGCAGATCAATCTGCATGTTTTGTCTCCTATCGTTATTCCCGCAGGGCGGGTGTATTGAAACTTCGTCAAACTGCGTCTTCAAAACCCTGGCGCGAGGCATCGTTCAACCGGGAAACCCAGTCGCCCTGATCCGAACTTGCCGGATCGAGCACGATGACTTCGTTGGCCAGACAAAACTCGTGGAAGGCCGGCTCAGGCAACATCAGCTCGACCGCCAGTTCCGGATCGCCAATCGAAAACTCGAATTCGATGAAGCCATCCGGCCGGCGCTTGCAGATGCGAACGTAGCGACGCCCCGCGTCGAACGTGCTGCCTTGCCTCTCTTGTTGCCCCATTACCAACCTCCTGAAAACTGCGCAGCGCACTTCGCTGCAGAGCTTCTCTTAATCAAGGAGCGTGCCAGAGAGTTAAGTGCTTGTTTTTACACAAACCGATAGAATTTTTACTCGATTTTGCTGCGGCGCACGATTACGATCTGATGAATTGATTCCTCTGTGGTTAATCAAATGATCAACTGATCGAATACCTTGTCGACGCAATTTCAGGTAGCTTCAATACCCACAGAAAACAAAACGTGAAATAATCTCGAGAATATTTACGGTCATCGGAGAAAGACAAAACCGTCATTTCCGCGAACGCGGGATAGATGAATGTCACCGCCGGCCGGACCACACCAGACATAAGCAAAGCAGACGATTTCCGGCCACGGGAACGATCTGTCACCGAGAGACAAGATGACCATCATTCAGTACCCCGAATCGAACGACCTGCGTAATCTGGTCAAGTTTTGCGAAAAGGACGGGACGATCTGGCTGGCCGAGAACCGCATGGTGCTCATGCACACCTCGGCCCTCGGCGCGCTGCGCCGCGAGCTGGTCGGCTCCGTTGGCAAGGAGCACGCCCGCCGCCTGCTGACCCGCATGGGCTATGCCGCCGGCGTCTGCGATGCCGAACTGGCCAAGCGCATTCGCGGCAACCAGTCGATGCAGGACGCCTTCTTCACCGGTCCGCAACTCCACATGCTCGAAGGCATCGTGCGCGTCACCCCGGTGCACATGAAACTTGATTTCGACAAGGGCACTTTCTCCGGCGAATTCCTCTGGGAAAACTCGTGGGAGCAGGAAACCCACCTGCGCGAGCTGGGCCAGTCGGACGAGCCCGTCTGCTGGTCGCAGATCGGTTACGCCTCGGGCTACACCTCGGCCTTCATGGGGCGCTTCATCCTGTTCAAGGAAATCGAATGCGTCGCCTGCGGCCACGACAACTGCCGCATCGTCGGCAAGCCGCTGGAGGAATGGGAAGACGCCGACCAGCACGCCGCCTACTTCGAATCCGACTCAATGCTCAACCACCTGCTGGAACTGCGCCATCAGGTCGACTACCTGCGCAACACCATCTCGCAGCAGACCCAGCCTCCCCAGCTGGTCGGCAACTCCAAGGGTTTCAAGCACGCCTACGATCTGGTCACCCGCGCCTCCGGAACCCAGGTCACCGTGCTCCTTCTGGGCGAAACCGGCGTTGGCAAGGAACGCTTCGCCCGCACACTTCACCAAATGAGCAACCGCAAGCAAGGGCCGTTCGTGGCGGTCAATTGCGCGGCCATGCCCAACGACCTGATCGAATCCGAACTGTTCGGCGTCGAGAAAGGCGCCTTCACCGGTGCCCAGACATCACGCATGGGCAAGTTCGAGCGCGCCGACGGCGGCACCCTGTTCCTCGATGAAATCGGCGAACTGCCGCTAGCCGCCCAGGCCAAGCTGCTGCGCGTACTGCAGGAAGGCGAAATCGAGCGCCTCGGCGACGACCGCGTCCGCAAGCTGAACATCCGCCTGGTCGCGGCCACCAACGTCGACCTGCAGGCCGCCGTCAAGGCCGGCCGTTTCCGCTCCGACCTCTTTTACCGGCTCAGCGTCTACCCGATCCAGATTCCGCCGCTGCGCGAACGCGTCGCCGACATCCCCCTGCTCATCGAAGCCATGCTCGCCCGCTTCTGCACGCTCTATGAAAAGAAGCTGCTCGGCGTCAGCGACAAGGCCATGCAGGCGATCAAACGCTACCAGTGGCCGGGCAATGTGCGCGAACTGGAAAACATGATCGAGCGCGGCATCATCCTCGCCCCCAATACCGGGTGGATCGAGCAGGAACACCTGTTCGCCAATGTTGCTGAAAGCGACTTCAGCGAAGTGCAGATTTCCCAGGCCGGCAGCCTTGAGCAGAAAACCGGGCCCTGCCAGTCCTCGTCATTGATCGATGCCATTCTCGAAAGCGGCATCCCCTTCGAAGAGCTGGAAAACCGCCTGATCGACGAAGCCGTCAGGCGCTCTGACGGCAACCTGGCCGGCGCTGCCCGCACCCTCGGCATCACCCGCCCCCAACTGCAATACCGCCTGAAGAAGAAGGACGGCAGCTAACAGGGAGACGGGCATGGAATTCAGGCAACTCAAATACTTCATTGCCGTCGCCGAAGAGCTCAACATCGGCCGGGCGGCAACCCGCCTGCACATTTCCCAGCCGCCGCTCACCCGGCAGATCCAGCAACTCGAAGAAGAATTCGGCACCCAGCTTTTCCTGCGCACCTCGCGCGGCGTCGAACTCACCCAGGCCGGAGAAATGCTGCTGCGCGATGCCCGCAACATCCGCGACCTGATGTCACAGGCCATCGAGCGCGTCCGCGAAGCCGGCCAGGGCAAACGTGGCAAGATGGACATCGGCATCTTCGGCTCCGGCATCCTCGACGTCATCCCCAAGGTGCTGCACGCCTTCCGCGCCAGCCACCCGGACGTGCAGATCGCCCTGCACCAGATGAGCAAGAAGGAACAGATCGAAGCACTGCGCCAGCACCGCATCATGGCCGGCTTCAACCGCATGCTGGCGCCGCTGCCCGACATTTCGTCGGAACCGGTCATGCTCGAAAGCATCATGGTGGCGCTCAGCGAAAACCACCCGCTGGCTGCCAAGGCCGCCATCCTGCTCAAGGAACTGGCCGGCCAGCCGCTCATCCTCTTCCCCAGCGGCGCCCGCCCCAGCTTCATCGACAAGGTCTGGTCCCTGTGCGCCGCCGAAGGCTTCGAACCGCAAGTCGCCCAGGAAGTCGGCGACGCCCCGACCAGCGTCGCTCTCGTCGCCGCCGGCTTCGGCCTCAGCCTGGTGCCCGAAGCCGCCACCAGCCTCAGCGTCCCCGGCGTCGTCTACCGCCGCCTGGCCAATGCCCCGGATGCCGTCGTCGACCTCAGCTGCATCTACCGCAACGACGAAACCTCACCGATCCTGCTGGCCTTCCTGCAGACGATTCGGGAGTTCAGGGCGAAGAATGAGGGGCGGCACTGAGCGAAGCCGCTGGGAACGCGTTAGTTGCAGACCGGAACCAACGCTGCCTGTTTTATTGTGCTGCACCCGGCCAACTGCAGACATTCGCCCCCTGAAATTCATTATTTAAGCGTCCTGTTTTCTCTGAAACCTGACCGATAGCCTACGCTTGCAACTCAGTTAAAGCCGCCAAGGGGCTCCGTACAATATTTGTATCAATCCATGCGTAGAGGAATGTTGAATAAGCGAGGCAGATCACTCATAGATTTCATGACACACGGCCGTTCAGCAGGGATAATTGATCTTTGTGTCTATCGGCATTGCGTTGGACTGACGCTGCTTGTCCCGAGTCCATTCCCTGGCTAAAGCCTGCCATTCGAAGATTGGAAAAAGGCGTAAGGCCGGGTAAGCAAATATCGAAATATCGCGATGGAGCTTAAAGAGGGTAAAAGAAGAGGTGCGATGATGAGTTTAGAAAATCAGAACAGGCAGCGGCTTGACCTAGCAAGTTGGCGCTTTAAACCCGGTAAGCTTGGCTGCCTTGAGGCCGACGCCGGTGAAATCGAATTTAAGCCGCTGACATTAGTATGTGGCCCGAACAATACGGGCAAGACTTGGGTGATGTATGCCCTGTATGGATTTCTACGCGATTTCGGATTTGTCAAATTACCCCACCTGGATAGTTTGGCGGAACAGTTAATTCGGGAAGGGCAAGTCAATTGGGATTTTGGCGCGTGGTTAAACGACAATGCAAACCAAATCATTGTGGCAATCCAGCGAGCAACTCAGCATCGGCTTCCCTCTATATTTCGATGTGACCCCGAGCTTGTTAGGAACGGGCATTTTGATTGGGAAATTCAGCCAAACGTACTTATCGCTGAAGGTATGGCTCGCTCAATGGACTTTCGTCTTGAAGTAGGACGTGAGAAGAATGACGTGCTAAGGCTCGTAAAGGGAACTGACGATACAAATTTAAATATAACGTTGCTTTCCGGACAGTTTCCAGATGTTTCTCTCTTTCTATCAAACGCGATTGCTCGGCATTTAATAGGCAATCCACCTCGGCGCAATGTATTTTTGATGCCTGCCGAGCGTAATGGCCTGCATCTTTTCTACCGTGAATTGGCAAACCGGCGAACTACACTTTTCCATCATGCAACGAAAAAAGACAAAGAATTTGATATTGGAAAGCTGATCCAGGATGTTGTACGTTCCCGATATGCGGAACCCATTGCTGATTACATCGATTGGCTGAACGACTTACCTGATATTCGAAAGAAAAAAGGACCGTTCCACGAACTTGCTGAAAAGATTAAACAGCTTGTTGGAGGGCGCTATGATATTGATGCCGAAGGCGACATAACCTTTACTCCTAAGAAGAAAAGAGGAAGTAGCGATACTCCTCCGAAAATGGATTTGCACCTGACATCCTCAACCGTAAAGAGTTTGTTTGGTTTGTGGGCTTACTTGGAGTTTGACGCCCAGCCAGGCGATGTTTTGATGATTGATGAGCCAGAGCTAAATCTACATCCAAGTAATCAGAGACAGTTGGCAAGGCTGCTTGCACGTATGGCTAATAGCGATTTGCGAGTTGTTATTAGCACGCATAGCGATTACTTAGTTCGAGAAATGAATTCGTTGATTATGCTTTCGAACCCGGGTACGGTTCAGAAAGAACTGATGCAGCGATTTAGCTATAGTGAGGAGGAAATACTTAACCCAAAAATGGTAGGCGCTTGGTTGTTCTGTGACCGCCGTATTTCACCAATGGAAATTGATGCCACCGAAGGGATCAACGCGGAAACTTTTGACAAGGAAATTCATAGCCTTAATGAAACGAGCGATGATATCTATTACGCCTATCAGAATTCTGAAAAAGGAGCCGATAAGTGACAGCGCTGGTTAATATTTTCGGCCAACTTATCCATGAAAACTGGAAGCTCGAATGCAAGGATGCCGATTGGTTCGTTCGTGAAAACAGTAAGACTGAAAATCCTGAACTCAGGATTTCTGGGGCATCTGCGCTTGGTTTTTCTCTAGACAAAGGAGATGGAAGCGACCCCTGGCCTTTCTTGGCCGCATTGCCCGGTATGCGCAAAGTTTGTGATGCAATTCTGGTCACACAGATCGAAGATGTTTCCTATGTGATCGCTGTGGAAATGAAATCTGGCAATACGGGCAAGGCTCCTAAGCAGATTGCGAGTACGTGGCACTTCACGGAATGGCTGCGAGAATTACTAAAACTGAATGGACACTGGGACTGCGATTGGAAATTCTGCGGTCTTATAAGCTCTACACCGCGCCGGCAGGAGAAGAAAGGCACTTCTAGGCGCCGCTTAAAAATGACTGTGAATGAAAGTAGCAAAGGGTATCGAGTTGCTCATATATGTAACGAACGCCGTTTAAATTTATGGGATTTCCATAGAGAAATGACAGCGATAAATACCTAGTTTGGCAATCAAACCCTTTAGGGCCTGCAACCTAATTTTGACGAGCAAAATGCTCCGTATCACAGATGCCTCCGCTTCTTCTAATGCTGAATTGACTCGCATAAACGCCAGCATTCGACGACTGCTCTACACCAGTACCTGCGGTTGAACTACTGAGGTGACTAATAGCAGCAACGGGCACGAAACCAACCTTCATTTGACTCGATATCGCCGGCCATGAGATGGCTACGGCCACCGGCAATTTTGGTCAAGATTGAAATTCTTCAACCGTGGGCTCGCGGCATAGTTTCCGGCTACGTTACCCGACCAGCAGCACCGATGCTTCCCGCTTGGTCGGGCGCCAGCCCCAACTTCGATCAAGCAGGCAGCTTGGGAAAGCGCGGCAGCCCGTCCTGGCATTCGCCCCAGGGTTGGGCGCTGTCGCAATAGATGTGCATGCCGGGCTGGATTTGTGCCGGGGCATCGAGGCTGGCGGCGCGCACGAACTGCAGGTCGGGCATGACCGTGACTTCAGTAAACAGGGGTGCCCCGCAGGTCGGGCAGAAGTGCCGGATGACCGGCTGCCCGCTGTCGCCGGTATAGGCATAGGTTGAGGTCTTGCCTTGCAGTAGATGGAAAGCCGCCTTGGGCACCGCGAACACGGTAGCCATTGCCGCACCGCTCGAGCGCTGGCAATCGCGGCAATGGCAATGTGCTGCCATCACCGGCTCGCCGTCGCATTGGTAACGCACCGCACCGCAACTGCAGCCACCTGCCAGGGAAATGTCGCTCATCATGTCTCCTTTATGTGTCGTTGTTGAAACCTGCTTCCCCGCCCCAGCCTTCGCACTCAACTGCCTTGTTTCAGGCGCTGCATGGCGAGCGCCAGTTCGGGCAGCGAGCGAAAACGCATCTTGCTCATGACGTTGTGCCGATGCACCTTGATCGTGCTTTCCGAGATGCCGAGGTCGAGGGCAATCACCTTGTTTGGCTTGCCCTGTGTGGCCATGACCAGCACCTCTTTCTCGCGCGGGGTCAGCTGGTCGTAACGCGCCTGCAGGTCGGCGATTTCGAGCTTCTTGTGGAATTCGCTGCTAACGCGCGAAAGGGCCGAGGTAATGGCGCGCATCAGGGCGAAATCCTCGAACGGTTTCTTCAGGAAATCGATGGCCCCGGCCTTCATGGCGCGCACGGCATCCGGCACGTCACCGTGGCCGGTAATGAAGATGATGGGCACCTCCCAGCCGCGACGCGCCAGTTCATCCTGCAACGACAGGCCATCGAGACCGGGCATGCGGACGTCGAGCACGACGCAGGAAAAATCCTTGAGGCGCTCGAGCGCCAGAAAATCGAGCGGCGAGGCAAACACCTCGACGGCCATGCCCTCGGCACGGATCAGACTGCTCAGCGATTCGCGGATGGAAACATCGTCATCAACGACATAGACGGTCGGCGAGGTGGTCGTGGTACTTGTCATGAGATTTTTGCCGGAATGCAGAACGCGAAGCGGGCTCCTCCCGCCCCTGAGGCATCGAGCCACAGCGTGCCGCCGTGGCTTTCGACAATGGATTTGCTGATCGCCAGGCCCATGCCCAGTCCGTCGCTCTTGGTCGAATGAAAAGGCTCGAAGATCGCGGCGGCAATTTCATCAGGAACGCCCGGCCCGCTATCTTCAACCGAAAACAGCATGCCGCAGGCCGGGTCGGGGCGGACTTCGACGACGATGCGGCGCGCCCGGCCTTCCTGGCTGCGCATGGCATCGATCGCATTGACCAGCAGATTCAGGATGACCTGCTGCAGTTGAACCTGATCGCCCTTCAACACGGGGAGTTGCGGCGCAATGCTGACTTCGACGCGGACTGCCGCCTGGGTCAGGAGGCGCTGCAGCATCTGGATCAGCGCGTCGATCATCCCGGGGATATTCACCGGCTCCCGCTTCAGGCCTTCCTTTTTCAGGAAGCCGCGAATCCGCGTAATCACGTTGCCGGCATGGGCGGCATCACGATGCACCCGCTGCAGCGCGGCCACGACCTCGTGATAGTCCGGTTCCTCGCGCTCCAGCCAGCGCAATGCGGCGTGGCTGTTGGTCACGATGGCGGCCAATGGCTGATTGACCTCATGGGCAATCGAGGCGACCAGTTCTCCCATGGTGGTCAGGCGCGAGACGCGGGCCAGATCGGCCTGCGTCTTGGCAAGCGCATCCTCGGCGGTCTTCTGCGCCGACAGATCCTCGACGATAACGGCGATCCGCGGCCCCTCACGATCGACAATCGGGATCACCGAGGCACAGACCTTGGCCCACAGGTAGCTGCCATCCTTGCGCTCGTAGCGCTTCTGCAACTGGTAGCTACCGCGCCGTCCCTCGAGCAGGCTGTAGACGTTATCCAGCGTCGTCGCCCTTTCCGAGGCTTCGCTGAGTTCGACCAGCGAAACGCCCAGAATCTCCTGCGGGCCGTAGCCGAGCATCTGTTGCAGCGCCGGATTGGCCTTCATGATCTTGCCGCCGGTATCGAGCAGGGCAATGCCAACCGCCGTGTTTTCGTAAAAACCCTGCCAGCGGCGTTCGGAAATCTGCAGGGCGCGCATGCCTTCCTGCAGGGACTTCCGGCTGGCGATCAGGCCATTCGTCAGTTCGCTGATATCGGAGGCCTGCGAATTGAGTTCCTTCTGGAGGATGTCGACCGTCCGCTTCACCGTGACCAGGTTGCGAACGCGGGCCCGCAGCTCCTGGGGCGAAAAGGGCTTGGTCAGATAGTCCTGAACAAAGCCCTCAAGCAAGGATTCACGCAGCGCATCGTCGGCCCGGGCAGAGAGCACCAGCACCGGGATATGCGAGGTCTGCAGCCGGCGCAGTTCGTGCACGAAGCGTTCGCCATCCATTTCCGGCATCATCAGGTCGGTGATGATGAGATCCGGCGGATTGGCGCAGACCAGTTTCAGCGCCAGCTGGCCGTTCTCGGCCAGAGTCACCTGGTAATCATCGGCCAGCACATCGTAAAGAAACTGGCGAAGGTCCGGATTGTCCTCGGCGACCACGATGCGGGGATGCCCCAGGTTTTCGGGAAGCTTTGGCGGCTCGCAATGCCTGGGCAGTTCAACGTGCTCAAGCGCCGGCACCCAGCCGGCATCGCGCGCCCTGACGAAGGCACCCGCCGGCGCGCGCAGGGGCAACTCAACCTGGAACAAGGCACCGCGCTCGGGCGCATCAAGCAGTGTGATCGTGCCGTGATGCAGTTCAACGAACTCCTTGACGATATTGAGTCCGAGGCCACTGCCCTTGGACGAAAGCTCGTCCGCCCCCTGGGCGTAACGATCGAAGACCGGGCCTTTCAGATGGTCGGGAACGCCCGGGCCACTATCCTGAACGCTGAGCAGGACCCGCTCGCCGGGCAAGCGGTCGAATGAACAGCGGATCCGCCCGCCATGCGGGGTAAATTTGAAGGCATTCGAGAGCAGGTTGGTAATGACCCGAACGAACTTCGCCCGGTCGACATCCGCGTAGAGCTCCTCTTCGCCGGCAAACGACAGGCTGATCCCGCGCTCTTCGGCCGCCGCCTCAAATTCATCGGCCACCTCGCGGACCAGACCGACGATATCGGCGCACACGTACACCAGCGGCATTTCACCGGCATCGATCCGGGCCAGGTCGAGCAGATCGTTAACCTGCTGGAGTAGCGCCTGAGCATTGCGCTTGATAGTGGCCAGCCGGAAGTGCTCACGTTCGGCAATGCCGCCGGATGACTGCAGCAACTGGTTTACCGGCCCCAGAATGAGGGTCAGCGGCGTTCTCAGTTCATGGCTGACGTTGGCAAAGAATTTCGTCTTGAAGCCGTCGATTTCGCGCAGCTTCTCGAGTGCCGCGTGCACCTCGTTGTTGCGGCGGGTCAGTTCCGCCTCGATGGCAATCTTTTCCGAGATGTTCCGCCCCTCGGGCAGCAGGAAGGCAACCCGGCCCGCGTCATCGTAAATGGGCGTCAGGGAAAAATCGACAACAATGGTCCGGCTGCCATGGGATTCACCGTAAATCTCGATGTCGCAACGGACAAATTTTCCGCTTCCCGCCTCTTCGACCATCGAGCGCACACGGTTTCGCGTCTCCTCCGAGAGCGCCCACCAGCGAGCCTCCCAGAAGGGCTTGCCGACCACTTCGTGCAAGCCGACCCCGGCGCCATCCAGCGCAGCCTGGTTGATCTCGATGACGTTGCCCTCGACATCAAGCAAGCCGAGAAACTGGTACATCGAATCAAGGATGATTCGAGCCAGTTTCTGACGCCTGACATCGTGCGAGTCATCGTCCGAGAGTTCGACCCCCTTCACGGATGTTCCCCGCAAATTCGGCCCGAAGCGTGAATTTTGTGCCATGAACGCATCGCAACAACTAAGAGACGTAAAGCATCCAACACTCTCCAAAAAAAAGCGAGGCTAGCCTCGCTTGAAAAGCCCCTAAGGAGGTTGGGGCGGGGCTTGATCAGAAGCTGAGGGTGTAATTGACCGTCGCGTTGTTTTGCGAATGCTTGACCTCGATCGGCTCAGACGTGTTCGGCAGGCTGCTGTTGGACATCTTTTCGCGGAGCGCGTGGGAGAAGGCAAAGTCGATACGGCTCGTCGGCGAGAACTTGTACGATAAGCCCAACGACAGGTGCTTGCTCGGCGTGGCCGGAATCACCGCGAACAGCGTTGAGGAACGCAAGGCCTGGGTAGCGAAGCGCATGCCGCCGCGCAAGGTCAGCTGGTCGTTCATGGCGTAGGACGTTCCCAGGGAGAGGATGGTCTGATCCTTGTAGTCCTGCGGCAGCAGGATGTTGAGAGTCCCACCGCTGGCGGCCGGCACAGCAGCGCTCGGGTCAGCGACGAAGGCCACCTTGATGTCCTTCATCACATCCTTCCAGAAGACCTGCGACACATCGACGGCCACTGTCCATTGCGCATTCAACCGCTGGTTGATGCCGAGGTCGAGATGGGCCGGCATCTGGAAGTCCTGGATCTTGATCTTGCCCTTGAGCGGAATCTGGCCGGCAATGCCGTCCACCGCCGTCAGGGTAGCGCTGCCTTCCATGTCATCCATCTCGCTCTTGAAGGTATAGGAAGCGCCCAGCGTCGTTTCCGGGGTGGCCTTGTAGATCATGCCCAGCTTGCCGCTGTAACCCCAGGCATCAACACCGCTGCCCAGCGGCTGGTTCTTGGTCAGGCTGAAGTGGGCGCCACGCATGTCGGGCAGACCACCCAGCACCGGCACCAGGGTACCGCTGGCCCGGCCGGAAGAAATCAGGCTGCCCACCTGGTCGGCGCCGAGCAGCAGATTCAGGTTCAGGCCCTGCCACATGGCATCGAAGCTGCCACCGACGGCCAGTTTTTCGCTGACCTTGAAACTCGCTGCAAAGGGGATGTTGAGGACCAGCAGACGGCTTGAATTATCGAGGCCGGTATTGAGCCCACCGGCTGCCCTGGACAGGAAGCTGCCGGTACCGTACTCGGTGCCGAGGCCGCCCTGCGCAAAGGCGCCAACGCCCAGCGCCCAGTCACCGAAACGCTTGGTGTAGGCCAGTTCCGGGGCGGCATACGGCCCCCGGTTGCTGGCGTGTTCGCCGGACGAAACACGTTCGCCGGTATTCTTGTTCTTGACCTCGATGTCGGTGGACACGATGTCCAGACCACCCATGATCTGGTCGCCTTCCTGCATCAGGGACAGTGTGGCCGGATTGGTCATCATGCCGGCCGGGCCGACGTCGTGGGCGACGGCCGTGCCACCCATGCCACGCGATATGGCGCCATAACCTTCCAGGCGGAAAACATCGGTCGCCAAGGCCAAACCGCTGAAACCGGCCAGTCCGGAAGCCAGCACTGATGCCAGAATTTTTCTTGTCGTCATCCCCATCATCTCCTTTGTTGTTGAAATTCCGGACGCTAGGAGCCCCTGCGTCCTTTGCCATGAACCATTAGAAAAAGCGGTCAAAGTGAATCTGTCCGAACGGCACCTTGTGACCGACCATCAGCAGTTCCTGCAGGGCCTGGGTCATCGGTGGCGGTCCGGCGAAATAGAATTCGTAATCGGGCAGCGTTCCCGGCAAGACGCGCTCCAGCTGGTCGTGCACGTAGCCTGTCGCACCGGACCATGCGCTTTCATCGCCGGGGAGTGAAACAACCGGAATGAAGCGGATCCGCTCACCAAAGCCTTCCAGCGAACGGAGCATGTCCTCACCGCAAACGTCACGCGGCGTCCGTGCCCCGTAGAAGAAGTAAAGCGTCCTGTCGCCCAGCATGCCGGCCTCGACCGCCCCCCGGGCGATGGAAACCATTGGCGCCAGACCGGAACCGCCGGCCACACAGACCAGATCTCGCGGGCTGTCGGTGCGCAGATACGCCACGCCATAGGGGCCATCCAGACCAATCTCGTCACCGACTGCGAGGCGGTCGAACAGGGTGTGCGTACCCTGCCCATGCGGCACCCGCCGAATCTGGAAATGCCACTCGCGCTGGGCATTGGGCGTATTGGCCAGCGAATAGGCCCGCGAACCGGTCACTTCAGGCAGATCGAGCATCGCGAACTGGCCAGGCAGGAATTCGGCACTGTCGGCGGCGACAAAGCGGAATTCGCGGATGTCGTGGGTGATGTCGCGCACCAACGCCAGTTGCGCCGCCCGACGGCGCGGCGGCAGGCGAGGCACATATTCGCCGGCACTGGGGGCCGCGATCGTGATGTCGCCGCGCGCCCGGCATTGGCAGGCCAGATGCCGGCCACGCTTCTTGTCGCGCTCGGTCAGCCCCGGCGCCTCGGGCCACAAATTCTCGATTTCGCCTTCGACCAGATCGAATTTGCAGCCGCCACAGCCACCGGAATTGCACTCGTAGGACAGCCCGATACCAGCCCGCAAGGCGGCGCGCAGGATGCTGTCCTCTGCCGCCTGCACGAATGTGCTGCCATCTTTCTGATTGGTGATTCTTGCCTGATCGCTCATGGTCCCTCGGTCACGGAAACAGATGCCCGGGAGACGCAAAGCGCCCCCCGGAACGGTGTTAACAGACGCCGCCTTACAGCCCGATTGAGTGGCGGAATTCCCGCGTTGCGGCCTTGGCGGATGCCGCTGCGTCCGCCACATCCGGCAGCAGCGAGCAGTAGGCATCGATCGCCTTGTCGGCCAGCGGCTCCCACTTGGCGATCCAGCCCTGGATGATTTCCAGGTTGCCCGGGGTTTCCAGAGCCATCTTGACGAAGGCGCTCGCCCAGCGACGATGGCGGGCCGAATCGATCAGTTCCGCGTCGGTGATCAAACCAAGCAGGGTGTCACCGTTATGGCGGCCGGACTCGCCCAGCTTGCGCAGCACGCTTTCCTCGATGGCCGGTTTGGCGATCAGGTTAAGGACGACAATCGCCTCGCCCCAATCCCAGACCGTCATGGTCTTTTCCATCAGTTCGCGGAAGCCCTGCCAGACCGGGTCGGTTTCCCAGTACTTGCGCTCGTCGACACCGAAGCCCTTGTCGGCGAAGGTGTTGGAGAGTTCCTTGGTGCGATAGGCGGTGTGGCTCAGCCAGCGCAGGCTGTCAGCCATCTGGAAGTAGTTGCAGTTGGTGATGGTGCTGGCCGGAGAGACCTGGCCGACGTAGGCCGAAGTCATCTGCAGGGTGTGGAACAGGTAACGGGCCGGCGTGTAGAAACGGGCCAGCGTACCCGCCCAGCGCGGATCGAGCGCCTTGTCGTGCTCACGCTGGTTGAACTGGTCGAACAGGCCGAAGACATAGGTCTCCTGGCCGTCCTGCATCATGTTGTAGGTGCGATAGACGACTTCATCCGGGTCGCGGAAGGCATTCCAGTCCGGATGCTTGAGCGGGGTACCGAAGGTGTTCTTCTTGTACCACTGGTTCATGAACATGTTGGGGTCGAGCTCATACGGCGAATCCGGCCGCTTGTCGTTGTAGTGCAGGTTGGCACTGACGATTTCGTACTCGCTCGGCTTGCGACGGCGGGCAGCGAGATGGCTCCAGGTCTTCAGGGGCTTCAGTATCTGGGTTTCAGACATTATTTTGTCTCCACGAGTTTTGGTGTCGGGCGTTACCGGGCAAGTGCCGATGGACGCCTACAGTTTCTTGTTGAAGTAAAAGCGGACGGCGTGGTCCTGGCTCTCGATCTGACCGGCAAAGGAACTGAGGTCCACTTCCAGGTCATTCATCTTGAACGGGCGGCCGAGCTCTTCCTCGATGGTTTCCTGACGCAGGATCATTTCCTGTTCGGCATGGATCCGGATGTAGGCACGTTTGTCCTCGACGAAGATTTCCTTGCCCGGGTTGTCAATCTTTGCAGCCTCGATCACGGCCATGGCCAGATCACCGGCACGCATCACCGGGCCAACCATGTTGTTGTGATAGGCCTGCCCTGAATTTGATGCGCTCATCGTTTTCTCCTTGTCCTGTTCCTTCACCGCCTCCCTGGCGGTGCCCGCTGACTCGACAGTTGCCAGTTGGGGATTCAGTATGTTTTTCAGCCAGTTGATGAATTTCATCGGATTTCCCGCTTCTTCATCCGGAGATCAGGAATGGGCAAACAAAGGGGCCACGCCTTCGGTTTCGACCAGAATGTCGTCGCCGTTCAGCTTGACCGGGTATTCCGCCAGGGCGCAGTCATCCGGGTTGATGCCCTTGCCATTGCAGGCATCGAACTGCCAGAGGTGGGCACGACAGATGATCTTCTGGCCGTCGAACTTGCCTTCCGAAAGCGGAATGTCCTGATGCGGGCAAATCCCCTGGAAAGCCTTGACGTCGCCACCCTCGGCACAGACCAGCAGGATGTCGTGGCCGTTGACCGTGAACGATTCCATCTCCCCTTCCCACAGGTCATCGACCGTGCAGACCTTTGTAAAGCTCATACTTCTCTCCGATGTTTTATGAATGGGTGCAGCGCTTGTGTGCGCTACGCTGCTTCCCAGATGATTTCGATGGTTTCCGTCGGCTTCAGGCCGGATTCGGCCACCTTCATCGTGCGCGGAAAAAACTCCTTCGCGTCCTGGCGGCGCACACGCATGATGCAGTCGGGGCGGGCACGCACGCGGCGGCCGACCGAATGCACAGCGGCTGCTGCTGCCACTTCATCCATGGTGTTCTCGGTATCGACCGGCACCAGTTGCAGAACGAAATCGCCCTCGAAATTCGAGGTCAGTGGAAATAAAGCCATATGTCTTGTCTCCTTGTTTGGCCAGCGCACCGGGCGCCGGCCGCTTGATGTGGTGGCTCAGCTGGCCTTCTTGGCGGCACGCATGGCGCGATAAACCTCGGCCCATGCGTAGTTGTGCGCGTCGTCGCCGATTTCGCCCGGCTCGAGACCCATGTACTTCAGCGCTCCGCCCAGATCCATCGGCTGGATCATGCCGGCCAGGAAGCGGTCGACAATGGAGAGGTGGCCGGCATAGCGCTCCGGTTCCTGCTGGAAGACCCAGCGGTCGACTTCGGAGCCGAAGTGATACAGGCGGCCGTTGTACTCGAGCGGGTAATCCTTGACGTTCCAGCCCTTGCCTGGCGTACCGAGGATCGGCAGCTGGCACATGTTGCAGACGTAAGGCAGGGTTTCCGGATAGGCCTTGGCCATGTTGCCGTCGACCACGTTGTCGATGAAGACGTCCCAGCACTGACCCCAGGTGTCGTTCCAGCCGGGATACTTTTCTTCCAGCCAGGCCCGCTCGTCCGGCGTGACGCCGGCAGCCGGGTTCCACCACAGGGTCGGACGCCAGTAGTAGGCACCCAGATGCATGCCGTGATGGGTCTGCGCGATGTCCTTCAGGAAGATGTCCCAGTACCAGGGCAGGTCGAGGCCCATGTCGGTCAGGGCGCGCTCGAACTGGGCGACGATCCATTCCTCCATGAACTCCTTGAACGACTGCTTGCGGTGCTCGAGCGGGGTGTAGTAATCCATGATCGGGCCGGTCAGCACCGAGAACAGCTTCCAGGCGCCCCAGACGGCGATGTCGACGCGCTTCTGCGCTTCGGCCTTGTGGCCGTTTTCGATCAGCACCTTGAGGGCCGGACCACCAATCTGGGCATGGCGCGATTCGTCGGTCTGGATGCTCGAGATCAGGTTGGCGAAGGTGTGATCGCCCGCTTCGGCAGCGTCGGCCGCCAGGCCGAGGAACTGCATGTTGGTGAAGCCGGTTTCGAAGCTGAAGGTCAGCATGATCGAGACGCTGATCGCGTCGCGGGTCATCATGATGTCGTCGAAGAAATGACGCGCCGCGATCATCGCCCACTCGTTGGTGTCGTAGGCCTTGAAGGCCCAGTCCATCTGGCGATCCTTGGAGACGTGCTCGTGCGGGAAGTAGAGCTGCATCTGGCCGTGGCGGATTTCATCCAGGCAACCCAGCGTAGACATGTTGCGCATGCCCGGCGCCTTGGAGAAGCGCATCATGCGGGCCTCGGCGCTGGCGGCGGCGTATTCGCCACGGGCGATGGCGCCGTAGTGGGCCTTCATCACCGACTTCCAGCCCGGATCGGCGTTTTCGTAAATGCGGCTACGCTCGAGCGCGGCCTTCACCGAATAGGCCCCAGCATCCTTGTCGCGCTGGACCTTCACATACTCGGGATAGGTCTGTTTGTAGGGCTCGTCATATTTTTCCCAGGCGTTCTGGGGCAAGCCGAAATCGCCCGACAGCTTGGGCGGGAACAATTCGTCTTCGGTCACGTACGACGGGGTCCAGTTTGTGGTTCTGGCCAGGTCGTACCAATCCATTCTGTTGAGTACAGCCATCTATGTCTCCTCTATGTAGCAGGCTTGAAGGCCTGCAATTTCCGAATCCGGGCGGTCTCGGCCACCAGATCTCAGCGAAACCAAATTTTTCTCGAGATTTCGTGATGACTCAAAGTTATTCGGAAAGTGATAGGGCGCCAATTAGACTTTGGTTTAGAAGCGCCAGCCGGGCATGACCTATTCCTGCCTGCCATCGCTGCCCTAAGAAGCTGTTCACGATCTTTCGATGGTCATATTCATAGACGTCGACTGCATGAGTTTGCCCCCCAAACCCCTCCCGGCCTCCCCTTCTCAGGGGAGGGGCAACCCCGGCAGCGCTGGAGCAATCTCCCTCCCCTGACAAGGGGAGGGCTGGGGAGGGGTTTGAATGACGCTTGAAAGATCGCGAACAGTCCCTAAACCAAAGTTGGATTTCCCTCACCGGCATCGGGCGTTAAGGTTCGCCCAGCGTCCCGCCCGGGCTCCTCAGTCCGGCGCCGCCATGGCTGCCGGCAAACTGCCGGGTCGGGGCGCACCATTCCCCTATCGAGGATCCGAGGTCATGCCTCCACCAACATTCGCTTTCGATGTCACCGCCGACGTCGCCAGAAACAACCCGCAGGCCTACTACGCCTACCGCAGCGACCTGATCAGCAGCACGATCGAGAACAGCATCGGCAAGGCCGGGCTGTACCAGTTGCAGGATCAGATCGACGCACAACGCGCCGTCGTCGTCAGCCCCATGCACAATCTGGCCGCCCTCATGGGCATGCTCGAAGGCAAGCTCTCCTCGCTGACCGAGGTGCTTGCCCATTGGCAAACCTTGCTCGATATTGAACTGCCCCAGGAAAACCCGGACGCCCGGCTGCCGCTGGCCAGGATCGATGCCATGCTCGCCTCCGTCGCCGACTTGCGCGAGCGGCTTGGCGACACCGCCCTGCGCTAACCGGGCACGACCAGCACGGCCCGGCGCTTGAGCCGCGCCGAAACCGCTCAGACCCGGAATGAACCAACCGACCCCTTGAGGCCTTCGGCCAGCTGATCCAGCCCCTGCGCCTCGTGCAGGCTGATCGCCAGACTGGCGGTCGTCGCATCCAGCGCCGACGAGATGTTCTCCATGGCGCGGGCAATGTCGTTGCTGGCCACCGCCTGTTCCTTGACCGAGAGGCCGATCTCGTCGATCCCGCGGTTGGCATCCTCGACCCGCCCGATCGCGGTTTCCAGCGCATGCACGGTATGCCCCATGTATTCATGGCCGCTGCGCAGGGTCTCGACGCCGCGCTCGACGGAACGGGAAACGGACAGCGAGTTTTCCGAGAGCAGGCGCGTCAGGTTCTCGATGTCTTCGCCGGAGCGCCGCGACTGCTCGGCCAGCTTGCGCACTTCATCGGCCACCACGGCGAAGCCACGGCCGGACTCGCCGGCCCGCGCCGCCTCGATGGCGGCATTGAGCGCCAGCAGGTTGGTTTGCTCGGCAATGGCCTTGACCTGCTGCGTCAGCACCGAGATCGAACCAGTATTGCGCATGAAGGCCTCGGTCGTCTCCCGGATATCCTCGACCGCCTGCTGGATTTCCGCGACATTGCCCGCCAGGTGCTGCATGTGCCCCCAGCCTTCACGGGAGCAGGAAAGGCTCTCGGCCGACAGCTGCTTTACCTCGCCGGCCCGCTCGGCGACGATGGAAATGCTGACTGCGAGTTCCTCGATCGTGCTTGAAATCCTTGTCACCGCATCGTTCTGCAGGTGCATCTCGGCCGCCCCCGATTCGGATTGCTGGCGTACTGTCGTCGCACTCTCGGCAATCAGATTGGCATCCCGGCGCGCATCGCTGACCAGACGCGCCAGGCTGGCGTTCATGTCAGCCAGGGCCTGCATCAACTGGGCTGACTCGTCATGACCGCTCACCACCAGCGTCCCGCCGAGATCGCCGGAAGCCACCCGTTGTGCCGCACTAATGGCGGTTGCCAGCGGCTGCAGCGTGCGGCGGCGCAGGCCCAGCGCTGTCATGATGAGCGCCAGCGAACAGACCAGTGACAGCGCCGCGACGCTTACCTTGATGAACTGCCCGGCCTGAAAAGTCAGCGGCGCAAAGTCGCGCGAGTTTTTCATCATGGCATCCATGCCGGGGCGCAACTTGATAGCCAGTTCGGCCGGCAATGGCCCGCTTTGCACACCAAAGCCGGCAATGGTCGCCAGCATGCCGTCAACGTCGTCGATATCCTTGGCCGGCAGATCGATCAGCGGACCGAAGCCAATCAGCGACAGCATCAGCTTTTCAAAACCGAAGGTTTCCTCGCCGGCCTGCACGGCCAGCCCACGTGCCTCGCGCAACTGCCCGACGACATTCTCGATGCGCGTTTCGCCGGCATTCTTCGCCTCATGCTCGACATTGGCCAAAGCAGTCTCGATGCGCAAGGCCACTTCCATGTGGTTACGCTCGAGAAAATGAAAGGTCGCCGCCTTGCCGAGCAGCCGGGTTCCGTACATCGAAACCACAATCACCACGACAATCGTCCAGATAGCCAGGGAAAAACGCTGGCTCAACGACCAATGCCTGAACAGGGAAACTTCATCGAACTTATCGAAAGCCATCACATTCCTCAAAAAGGGGACTTGCCAACAGCTCCGGGGGCGCCAGATTGAGCAGCACCAAGGTAGATCGCCCGGAACACAGAGCGACCGAAGCTATCCGCCTCGGCAGGGACGATCTATTAGACTTTGGTTTAGATGCCAATTGCATCGCCGTGACTTGCCCTGTCCGGCCGTTTCCCATCTGTCCCGCTTCGCCTCTAAGGCGGCTTGCATCCGGGTGCCTGAAAACGCCCCCGACATACCTTTTCCGTATCGCACCGCGATTCGAACGGTATTGGACGGTATTCCGGGCGTCACGTTTAATTGATTGAAACCCCCGGTGCGAGGATCGACCGCATCAGGGAGGATCAATCAAGCGGCGAGGGACAATGCAAATACCCAACAATCAGTTCAAGAGCGCACTGCGCGCCGGCCATGACCAGATCGGCCTGTGGCTCGGCCTGGGCGAGACATTCAGCGCCGAAATCTGCGCTGGGGCCGGCTTCGACTGGCTATTGATCGACGCCGAGCACGGCCCGAACGACCTGCGCAGCATCCTCTCCCAACTGCAGGCGCTGGCCCCCTACCCGACCCAGCCGGTGGTTCGTCCGCCGCAGGGCGATCATGTGCTGATCAAGCAGTTGCTGGAAACCGGCGTCCAGACGCTGTTGATTCCGATGGTCGAATCCGCGGCGCAGGCACGCGGCCTGGTCGAGGCCATGCGCTATCCACCGGCCGGCATCCGCGGCGTCGGCAGTGCCCTAGCGCGCGCCTCGCGCTGGGGACGCATCGACAACTATGCCCAGCTGGCCAACGACCAGATGTGCCTGCTGGTTCAGGTTGAGACCAGGGCCGGCTATGAACAGCTGGATGCCATCCTTGCCGTTGAAGGCGTCGATGGCGTGTTTTTCGGCTCGGCCGACCTCGCCGCTTCCTACGGCTATCTCGGCCAATCGACCCACCCGGAGATTGTCGGTGCCATCGAAAATGGCTTGAGCCGCACACGGGCAGCCGGCAAGGCCGGCGGCGTGCTGTGCAGCGACCGGCAACTCAACGAACGCTACAGGCAGGCCGGGGCCAATTTTGTCGCGGTTGGCATCGACGCGTTGCTGCTCACCGCTGCTACCACGGCGCTGTGCCAGAGCTACAAGCCGGGGGCAGCAGCAGGCATTCCCGGTTCTTATTGAACGACCAGATTTCGAAAATCAAAGCCATCGACGAATGGCCCATTTGATAACCAAAGGAGTGTAGACATGGCAATGACAGGTGTTTTGCGGCCCGGACACGGGGCCATCCGCGTGCTCGATCTCGAAGAGGCGGTGCACCACTACCGCGACATTCTCGGCATGGTGGAAACCGGGCGCGATGCCCAGGGGCGGGTCTATCTTAAGTGCTGGGACGAGCGCGACCACAACAGCGTCGTGCTGCGCCAGGCCGATCGGGCCGGCATCGATTTCTTCGGCTTCAAGGTCCTCGACAAGGCGACCCTGTACAAGCTAGAAGCCGACCTGCAGGCCTATGGCCTGAAAACCGAGCGCATCCCGGCCGGCGAGATGCTGGAAACCGGCGAGCGCGTCCGTTTCGAAATTCCCTCCGGCCACCTGATCGAGCTCTATGCCGAGAAGAAGGCTGTCGGCAACGGGCTGCAGGTGCAGAACCCGGCACCATGGACCAAGGCTTCCGAGAACGGCATCGCGCCGGTGCGCCTCGACCACTGCCTGCTCTACGGCCCGAATATCGCCGAAGTGAAAAAGATCTTCACCGAAGTGCTCGGCTTCTATCTGGTTGAGCACGTGCTGGCGCCGGACAACGAAAACAGTGCCGCCATCTGGTTGTCGTGCTCGCACAAGGTGCACGACATCGCCTTCGTCGAGCACCCGGAACCGGGCAAACTGCACCACCTCTCCTTCCTGCTCGACACCTGGGAGGAAGTGCTGCGCGCCAGCGACATCCTGTCGATGAACAACGTACCCATCGACATCGGCCCGACCCGCCACGGCATCACCCGCGGCTGCACGATCTACGCCTGGGATCCGTCCGGCAACCGTTTCGAGACCTTCATGGGCGGCTACCAGCCCTACCCCGACTACGAGCCGACCACCTGGACCTTTGACGGGCTGGGTGCGGGTGGCGGTCTGGACTACCCGCAACGCAAGCTGCACGAAACCTTCCTCACCGTCGTGACCTGATGTTTCCCGGCGGCCAGCGTGTGCCGGCCGCCATTCCTTTCTCTTTCTTCAACGCGCAGTCGTCGACTGCCGTTGGACCCATACGCCTCCAATTTCCGCCTTCAATTTCCCGGAAGCAGCCATGAGCCAGCCGCAACGCATCCAACATTTCATCAACGGCGAATTCACCGCGCCGCCCAATGCCCGCTATTTCGACAAACGCTCGCCGGTTGACGGCAGCGTCATCGCCCACATTGCCGAAGCCGGCCAGGCCGATGTCGATGCCGCCGTCACCGCCGCCCGCGCTGCGCTGAAGGGCGAATGGGGCAAGCTGGGCACCGACCAGCGCGTCGACCTGCTCTATGGCGTGGCCAACGAGATTACCCGCCGCTTCGACGATTTCGTCGCCGCCGAAATGGCCGACACCGGCCAGCCGTCGCACGTCATGACGCACGTCTTCATTCCGCGCGGCGCCGCCAACTTCAAGGTCTTCGCCGACGTCATCAAGAACGTCGCCGCCGAATCCTTCCGCATGGCGACGCCGGATGGCAAGGGCGCGCTGAACTACGCCATCCGCAATCCCAAGGGCGTGATCGGCGTCATCTCGCCGTGGAACGCTCCCTTCCTACTGATGACCTGGAAGGTCGGCCCGGCGCTGGCCTGCGGCAACACCGTCGTCGTCAAACCCTCCGAGGAAACCCCGCTGACCGCCACACTGCTCGGCGAAGTGATGAACTCGGTCGGCATTCCCAAGGGCGTCTATAACGTCATCAACGGTTTCGGCCCCGACTCGGCCGGCGCCTACCTGACCCAGCATCAGGGCGTCGATGCCATCACCTTTACCGGCGAAACCCGCACCGGCACGGCGATCATGAAGGCCGCTGCAGAAGGCATGCGCGACGTCTCTTTCGAGCTCGGCGGCAAGAATGCCGGCATCGTCTTCGCCGACTGCAATTTCGATGCAGCGGTCGATGGCATTTTCCGCTCTGCCTTCCTCAATACCGGGCAGGTTTGCCTGGGCACCGAGCGTGTTTACGTCGAACGCCCGATCTTCGAACGCTTCGTTGCTGCGCTGAAGGCCAAGGTCGAAGGCGTGCGCTATGGCCGCCCGGAAGACCACGCCAGCACCTACGGCCCGCTGATCAGCCAGGAACACCGCGACAAGGTGCTGTCGTACTACCAGAAGGCCATCGCTGAAGGCGCCAAACTGGTCACCGGCGGCGGCGTGCCGGACATGCCGGCCGACCTGGCCGGCGGCAGCTGGGTGCAGCCGACCATCTGGACAGGCCTGCCGGAAAGCGCCGCCGTGGTGCGCGAGGAAATCTTCGGGCCGTGCTGCCACATCCGACCGTTCGACAGCGAGGACGAGGTGATCGCGCTGGCCAACGACAACGACTACGGTCTGGCGACCACCATCTGGACCGACAACCTGTCGCGCGCCCATCGCGTCGCCGAGCGCGTCGAAGTCGGCGTCACCTGGGTGAACAGCTGGTTCCTGCGCGACCTGCGCACGCCCTTCGGCGGCTCCAAGCAATCCGGCATCGGCCGCGAAGGCGGCGTCCATTCGCTCGAGTTCTACACCGAGACCCGCAACGTCTGCATCAAGCTCTAAACCCAAGAGGCCACCATGAAAAAAATACGATGCGCCCTGATCGGCTCCGGCAATATCGGCACCGATCTGATTTACAAGATCCAGCGCAGTCCTGTGCTCGAGCCGGTGTGGATGGTCGGCATCGACCCCGAGTCGGAAGGCCTGGCCCGCGCCCGCGAAATGGGCCTGAAGACCACCGCCGCCGGTGTCGACGGCCTGCTGCCGCACGTGCTGGAAGACAACATCCAGATCGCTTTCGACGCCACCTCGGCCTACGTCCATGCCGAAAACTCGCGCAAGCTGAATGCGCTGGGCGTGATGATGATCGACCTGACGCCAGCGGCCATCGGCCCGCTCTGCGTGCCGCCGGTGAACCTGCGCGAGCATGCCGAGAAGGTGGAGATGAACGTCAACATGATCTCCTGCGCCGGGCAGGCGACCATCCCCATCGTGAACGCCGTGTCGCGCGTGCAGTCGGTGGGCTATGGCGAGATCGTCGCCAGCCTGGCCTCGAAATCCATCGGCCCCGGCACCCGCGCCAACCTCGACGAATTCACCTACACCACCTCGAACGCCATTGAGATCGTCGGCGGCGCCCGCAAGGGCAAGGCGCTGGCCATCATCAATCCGGCCGAACCGCCGATGATGATGCGCAACACCATCTCCTGCCTGACCGACGAGGAGCCGGATGAGCCGCGCATCATCGAATCGGTACTGGCGATGATCAAGGAAGTGCAGAAGTACGTGCCGGGCTACCGCCTGGTCAACGGCCCGCTGTTCGACGGCAAGCGCGTCACCGTCTTCATGGAAGTGGCCGGCCTCGGCGACTTCCTGCCCAAGTACGCCGGCAACCTCGACATCATGACCGCCGCTGCCACACGCACCGCCGAAATGTTCGCCGAGGAAATCCTGGCCGGCACCATCCAGCTCAAGCCCGTGGAGGTGGCAGCATGAGTGAAGTGAATTTGAAAGGCCGCAAGGTAACCGTCCACGACATGTGCCTGCGCGACGGCATGCACGCCAAACGCGAGCAGATGTCGATCGACCAGATGGTCACCATTGCAACCGCCCTCGACGAGGCCGGGGTGCCCTACATCCAGGTCACGCACGGCGCCGGGCTGGGTGGAAATTCGCTGCAGCACGGTTTCGCGCCGCACAGCAACGAGGCCTATCTGGCGGCAGTGTGCGGCGCAGTCAAACAGACCAAGGTTTCCGTGCTGTTGCTGCCGGGCCTGGGCACCATGCGCGAACTGCAATCGGCCTACGATTGTGGCGCCCGCAGCGTGCACGTCGCCACCCACTGCACCGAGGCCGACACCTCGCCGCAGCACATCGCTTTTGCCCGCAAGCTGGGCATGGACAGCACCGGCTTCCTGATGATGGCCCACCTCAACACGCCAGAAGGCCTAGCCAAGCAGGGCAAGCTGATGGAGTCGTACGGCGCGGAGACGGTGTACATCACCGACTCGGCCGGCTACATGCTGCCCGGCGACGTCAAGGCGCGGGTGAGCGCCCTGCGCGATGTGCTGAAGCCGGAAACCGAGATCGGCTTCCACGGCCATCACAACATGGGCATGGGCATTGCCAACTCCATTGCCGCCATCGAAGCCGGGGCCAGCCGCATTGACGCCTCGGTCGGCGGGCTGGGCGCCGGGGCCGGCAACACGCCGCTCGAAGCCTTTGTCGCTGTCTGCGAACGCATGGGCATCGAAACCGGCTGTGATTTGTTCAAGCTGATGGACATGGCCGAGGACATCATCTTCCCGATCATGGACCACATCGTCCGCGTCGACCGCTCGTCGCTGACCCTGGGTTTTGCCGGCGTTTATTCCACCTTCCTGCTGCACGCCAACCGTGCGTCCCTGCGCTTCGGCATTCCCGCCCGCGACATCTTGGTCGAACTGGGCCGCAAGAAGATGATCGGCGGCCAGGAAGACATGATCATCGACACCGCGATGACCATGGCCAAGGAACGCGGCCTGCTCAAGGATGCCGCCACCGGAGCGACGTCATGACCCCGTACGCTGACCGCGAGGCCTGCGCCATCCTGGTCGGCGCCACCGGGGCATTTGGCACGGCGATCACCAGGCGCCTGCTCGATGCCGGCCTCGGCGTCATCGCTGTCGCCCGCTCGGTCGACAGCCTGCAGGCGCTGACCGCGCAAAACCCCGGTGTGCGGGCGTGCGTCGCCGACATCGCCAGCGATTCGGCCATTGCTGCCATCGCAGCGGCTATCGACAAGCCCGTACGGATGGTCGTGCATGGCCCCGGCGTGGCCGTGGTTGGCGGCATCCTGACCGCGCCGACCGAATCCATGGTCGATGCAGTCAACATCAAGGTCGGTGGATTGCTGCGCTTGGTTCGGGCAGCCGATGCGCATCTCGCGGCCGGTTCGCGCATCGTCGCCATTGGCGGCCACTACGGTCTTGAGCCGACTGCCTATGCTGCCGCAGCCGGCGTCGCCAATGCCGCGATCCTGAATGTCGTGCGCCAGCTGAGCATGGCCTATGGCCCGCGCGGCATCACCGCCCACACCATCGTGCCCGGCCCGGCCGACACCGAGCGCCTGCGCCGCGTCGCTGCCACCCGCGCCGAGCAACGCCAGTGCAGCACCGAAGAAGTGCTCGACGAAATGCGCGCCGAATCCTCGCTCGGCATCCTCAGCACCCCGGAACAGATCGCCTGGGCGGTGACCCTGCTGCTCGCCCCGGAAGCCGATGCGATGACCGGTTCCAGCCTGATGCTCGACGCCGGCCGCCGCCGCGGCCTGCCCTAAACCACGGAGAAAAACATGCCCGTCGCCAACCTGCACATCCTCACCGGCCATCCGCGCGAAAACCTCAAACAGTGGATACGCGAAACCTCCAGCGCCCTGTCGGACATCCTGGCCGCCCCGAAGGACCGCCTCGAAGTCTGGGTCACCGAAATCGACCCCGACCTGTGGGGCATCTCGGGAGATCCGGCCAGCGAAGTCCTGGCACACACGCCCCGGCGCGAGGCGGAAATGCCTTTCATCAAGATGATCCTGATGGAAGGCCGTACCGTCGAGCAGTTTCGCCAGATCATTGTCCAACTGAACGAAATCACCGCCCGGCTGATGGATGTCGATCCGGAACGCATCCGCATCCACATCGAGCACACCCACCCCGACCGGTGGGGCATTGGCGGCATCCCGGCCAGCATCCGCCGCGCCGCTGAACTGGCCGCACGAAACAGCAACGGGGCGTAGGTTCCCCAAGCCAAGTGCCAGATAGAAAGGCTGAACCCAACTCCCTGCTGCTCCCTATTCTCCTTTTTGGCGAATTGCCGGAAACTTTTTTCACCCTTAGCACTCTCAGGCAACGAGTGCTAACATATAGGTGAACCTTGAAGGAGGATTTGACGTTATGACCCATGCCTTGGCTCTTCCCATCCCATCGACAGTCGGGAACATCGACGCCTATATTCAGGCGGCGAATCGTTATCCCATGCTGTCCGAGGCTGAGGAGATTCGGCTGGCAGAGCGTCTCCACAATGATGGCGATGTGGAGGCCGCGCGTCAGCTTGTGCTCTCCCATCTACGCCTCGTGATCTCCATCGCCCGCGGCTATCTGGGCTATGGCCTGCCGCATGCCGACCTGATTCAGGAAGGCAACATCGGCCTGATGAAGGCAGTCAAACGCTACGACCCGACACGCGGCGTGCGTCTGGTGTCCTTTGCCATGCACTGGATCAAGGCCGAGATTCATGAGTACATCCTGAAGAACTGGCGTCTGGTCAAGGTGGCGACCACCAAGGCCCAGCGCAAGCTGTTCTTCAACCTGCGCAGCATGAAGAGCGGCTACGAGGGCGTCGACACACTGTCCGGCACGCAGGCCGCCGAAGTCGCTGCCCGCCTCGGCGTCAAGCAGGATGAAGTGGTCGAAATGGAAACCCGCCTGTCCGGTCGCGATATTGCGCTGGAAGGCAATCCGGACGACGGCGACGAAGCCTTCGCTCCGATCGACTATCTGGCCGACTCGCGCTACGAGCCGACCCGCGTGCTGGAAAACAAGGCGCTGGCCTACCAGCAGAATGAAGGCCTGCACGCCGCGCTGGAAGGGCTTGACCCGCGCAGCCGCCGCATCATCGAAGCGCGGTGGCTGCATGATGGCGAAGCGGCGACCCTGCATGATCTGGCCGCTGAGTTCGATGTCTCTGCCGAGCGGATTCGCCAGATCGAGGTCAAGGCCCTGCAAAAAATGCGCGGCTTGCTCGCTGCTGCCTGACCGTTACCCGCTGCAAATACAGAAGGGGAGCCTCGGCTCCCCTTTTCTTTTGTCGCGCGGCTGTTCAGTTCTTTTTCTTGGCTGCTGCCTTGCCACCCTTGGCCGCGATATCGCCCTTGAACTCGTTTTCAACCAGCGGCGGCGCATCGACTTGCGGCACGTGACACTGAGTGCAGTTGTGGCGTAGCGCCGAGCTCTCCGGCAGCTTCTTGCCTTCACGATCCCGGAAATGGCTGTCACCAATCTTCGGCGCTTTCTTCTTCTGGTAATTGGCCGTGCTATGGCAGGTCAGGCACTGGTTTTCTTCCAGCGTGATCTCGTCAAAGTTCTCGACCGCATGCGGGATCACCGGCGGCTGGCTGTTGAAGGTGCGCGCCACCTTTTCCTGACCACCCGGCTTGCCCCCGAGATATTTCTTGGCCTCCGGCGCCTGATCGACGGCGGCGACATCGGCGCCACGCATCGGTTTGGGAGATTCCTGGGCAAAGCTTGGCGAGGCAAACGCCCAGCAGGCGACGGACGCCAGAACGGCGCAGGACAGCTTCAGGGTGTGTTTCATGATGGGCGCTCCTCCTCTAAGACTCGAACATCACTTGGCTTCGGACTGTGCCGTGATGGCAACCGTCGAGACCGGGTTATTGGTACGCAAACCGAAGGTAAAGACACCCTTCGAGCAGACATCGATGCAACGACCACAATTGGTACAGCTGGGTGCCAGGATGACCGGGCCAACGCCCTTTTCCTCCCCCTTGAGGGCCGGGCGTATCACCTGTGGTTCCGGGCAGACTTCAAAACAATCCATGCAATCATTGCAGGCCGCGCGCTTGGTTGCCGTGACACGCAGCGGGCTCCAGCGGCCGATCAGGCCATAGAAGGCACCGACCGGGCAAAGGCGACCACACCAGCCGCGGCTCATCACGAACAGGTCGAACAGGAAAATGGCGATGACGATCATCCACGCCGTGCCAAGGCCGAAGATCAGCCCGCGATGCAGCATCGACACCGGATTGATCAGCTCCCACAGGACTACGCCGGTCACGGCGGAGCCGATCAGCGTCATGCCGAGTATCCAGTAGCGCGTCCGGGCCGACAGGCTGCCCGCACCCTTGATGCCCAGACGGTCACGCAACCAGCCGGCCGCATCGGTCACGACATTGACCGGGCAGACCCAGCTGCAATAAACCCGGCCACCGACCAGCAGATAGAAAACCACGGCAATGGCGACACCGATCAGGCCCAGTTTTTCCGGTACATGGCCGGTCATCAGCGATTGCAGGGCGACGTAGGGATCGGTCAGCGGCAAGACCCCCAACGTGTAGCTGTAGTTGAGGTTGCCCTTGACGATCCAGATGCCGGCCAGCGGCCCGAGCAGGAACAGTCCAAGAATGCCGAACTGCGACAGCCGGCGCAGGATCAGCCACTTGTGGGCCCGCAACCAGCCCTTTTCCTCGACGGCGTCGGCGCCAATGCGTTTCTTGTTGCCCATCTGGCTCATGGCTTGCCCCCCAGCCCGGGCGGATGGCTCGGGATGACGCCTGCCTCGCTGCCGGCCATGCCGCGCATCGATTCAGTGTGCCCTGAGGCCGGATCGTAGTGTCCAGGCAAGACAGCCCCTTCCGGCAGGCGGTCGGGCAGATCAATCATCTTGGATTCGTCGATCATTGATTGGCCGGCCTTCTTCTGCTCTTCCCAGCCGACGCGATAATGGTGACCGAGTTCTCCCTTGGCCAGCTTGGGCGGCAGGATACGAATGGCGGACTCTTCCAGTACGCAGGACTTCTCGCATTTGCCGCAGCCCGTGCAATGCTCGGAATGGACGGTGGGCAGGAACATGGCATGGCGACCGGTGCGCGTATTGGGCACCATGTCGAGCGTGATCGCCTTGTCGATGACCGGGCAGACGCGGTAGCAGACATCGCAGCGCAGGCCAAGGAAATTCAGGCAGGTTTCGTGGTCGATCAGCACCGCCACACCCATCTTGGCCTTGTTGATATCGGTCAGCGCATGGTCCAGCGCCTTGGTCGGGCAGGCCTTGACGCAGGGAATGTCTTCGCACATCTCGCACGGGATGTTGCGGGCGTTGAAGTAGGGGGTACCGGTGGCGACCGGCGTTTCCGGCTTGGCCAGTTCCAGCGTGTTGTAGGGGCAGTCGCGAACGCATAGCCCGCAGCGAATGCAGGCACCGAGGAAATCGTCCTCGGGCAGGGCGCCGGGCGGCCGCAGGGCAAGGGCCGGCAAGGCCTTCGATTGCTTGGCATAAAGCCCCAGCCCAAGACCCAGCATGCCGACACCGCAGGCCATCTTGGCGGAGTCGAACATGAACTGGCGGCGGGCTGCGCTGGTTTTTGGGGAATTGCTTTTCATCTATTTCTCATGGTCTGGTTGTACCGGTCACGGGCGGGCCCCTTTCCCACCCGTTTCCGGCGCTCCCTGATTGCCTCGGTTGATTCGTTTATGCCTTGACCACCTTGCAGGCGCATTTCTTGTAGTCGGTCTCTTTCGAGATCGGACAAGTGGCATCCAGCGTCAGCTTGTTGACCAGGCGATGCTCGTCGAAGAACGGTGCAAAGACCAGTCCAACCGGTGGCTTGTTGCGGCCCTTCGTTTCGACCCGCAACTGGATCTCGCCACGGCGAGTCGATAGTTTGACCACATCGTTGCGGGCCAGGCCACGTTTCTTGGCATCGTCCGGATGCATGTAAACCACGGCATCCGGCATCGCCTTGTACAACTCGGGAACGCGGCGGGTCATCGAGCCTGTATGCCAGTGCTCAAGCACGCGGCCGGTACATAGCCAGAGATCGTAATCGGCATCGGGCATTTCGGCAGCTGGCTGGTAAGGCAATGCGAAGGCAATGGCCTTGCCGTCCGGATAACCGTAGAAACGGACGCCCTCACCCTTCGAAACATAGGTGTCGTAGCCCTCCCGGAAGCGCCACAGCGTTTCCTTGCCATCGACCACCGGCCAGCGCAGGCCGCGCGCCTTGTGATAGACGTCGAAGTTGGCGAGATCGTGCGCCTTGCCACGCCCGAAGGAGGCGTATTCCTCGAACAGCCCTTTCTGGACGTAGAAACCGAAGGCCTTGGACTCGTCATTCATGTAGTCCTTGATGCCATGGGCGTTGACCCGCTTCACCTCATCGAGCCCGAACTTGTTGACTTGGCCGTTGGCAAAAAGGACGTCGAACAGCGTCTTGCCCTTGTACTCCGGATTCTTGTCGAGCAGGTCGGCCGGCCAGACTTCCTCGATCTTGAAGCGCTTCGAGAACTCCATGTACTGCCAGAGGTCGGACTTGCCTTCACCCGGCGCCTTGACCTGCTGCCGCCACATCTGGCCGCGCCGCTCGGCGTTGCCGTACATGCCTTCCTTTTCCATCCACATGGCGCAAGGCAGGATCAGGTCGGAGGACATGGCCGAAACCGTCGGATAAACGTCGGAAACCACCACGAAGGCCTTGGGATTGCGCCAACCCGGATAGATTTCCTCATTGACGTTCGGCCCGGCCTGCATGTTGTTGGTCGTCGAGGTCCAGTAGAAACCGAGCTTGCCATCCTTCAGCGCTCGGCTCTGGGCCACGGCGTGCAGGCCGATCCAGTCGGGAATCGTCCCGGCCGGCAGCTTCCACAGCTTTTCCGACAACTCGCGGTGCTTCGGATTCATGACCACCATGTCAGCCGGCAGGCGATGGGCAAAGGTGCCGACTTCGCGCGCCGTACCGCAGGCGGAGGGCTGGCCGGTCAGCGAGAACGGCCCGTTGCCCGGTTCGGAAATCTTGCCGACCAGCAGGTGCACGTTGTAGATCATGTTGTTCACCCAGGTGCCACGGGTGTGCTGGTTGAAGCCCATGGTCCAGTAGGAAACGACCTTGACCTTCGGATCGGCGTAGGCCTTGGCCAGCGCTTCGAGATTCTCTTTCGGCACACCGGAAATCTCGTGCGCCTTGTCCAGCGTGTATTCGGAAACGAAGGCGGCGAACTCGTCGAAGGTCATCGGCGCCGAGTTGTTCGGATTGCCCTTCGGCTTGCCATCCTCGCCCGGATAGCCGTTGTTCATTGCCACCTTTTCCAGCGGGTGATTCGGGCGCAGGCCGTAGCCGATGTCGGTCACGCCCTTGGCGAACTTGACATGTTTGGCGACGAACTCCTTGTTCACCGCACCGGTCGTGATGATGTGGTTGCAGATGTAGTTGAGGATGGCCAGATCGGACTGCGGCTTGAAGATCAGCGTGTTGTCGGCCAGTTCGCACGAGCGGTGGTTGAAGGTGGACAGCACATGGACCTTGACGTGCTTGGCACTGAGCCGGCGGTCGGTGATGCGCGACCACAGGATCGGGTGCATCTCGGCCATGTTCGAGCCCCAAAGCGCGAAGACGTCGGCGTGCTCGGCGTCGTCATAGCAGCCCATCGGCTCGTCGATGCCGAAGGTGCGCATGAAGCCGGCAACGGCCGAGGCCATGCAGTGGCGGGCGTTGGGGTCGAGGTTGTTGGTGCGGAAGCCGGCCTTCATCAGCTTGGCGGCGGCGTAACCTTCCCACACCGTCCATTGGCCCGAGCCGAACATGGCGATATTGCGCGGGCCACCTTCCTTGAGCGCGGCCTTGCACTTCTCTTCCATGATGTCGAAGGCCTGGGTCCAGGTGATCGGCTTGAAGTCGCCATTCTTGTCGTACTTGCCGTCCCTCATGCGCAGCATCGGCGTCTGCAGGCGGTCCTTGCCGTATTGAATCTTCGAGAGGAAATAGCCCTTGATGCAGTTCAGGCCGCGATTGACCGGTGCGTCCGGATCGCCCTGGGTGGCCACGACACGGCCTTCCTTGACACCGACCAGCACACCGCAACCGGTACCGCAGTAGCGGCAGACGCCCTTGTCCCAGCGGACACCGTCATCCTTGCCTTTTTGCTGCGCCTGAACGAGGCCGGGAACTGCGATCCCCGCCGTCGCAGCGGCAGCAGCCACCGCATTGCTCTTGATGAAATCACGTCGGGTCAGTTTCACTTGCAGCATCTCAGGCCTCCTCGTCTGGATCGGATTCGTATTGGTGATACACCAGCGAGGCCGAGAGAACCCCCGGCATGCGGCGTATTTCCTCAAAGATTTCGACTGTGGCGCCTTCAGAGGCAGTCTCTATGGAGACGATCATCCGCCCATCTTCAGCAGCAGCATGAAGTTCAACCCCGGCAAGAAGCCGCAACTGCGCGGCCACTTGTTCTGCATCCGCCGGCAATACGCCGAGGATCAGGCTGGAGATATTGACCCCTTCAGAGACTTTCATGTCCATACAACGCCCAGTCAGTTTGATGTCAGCTCCAGCAATCTACGCCCTTCGACATAGGCTGCTTTAGCGCAAATCAAAACGACAGGAATACCCCTAAATTTTTTACAGGTATGTTGACGACGATCAAATGCCGGGGAGCACCCGTCGCGCGTTGGCGGCCGTTGCCGACATCACGTCGGCCCGGCCAAGGCCGCGCAGCTCGGCGAAGACATCGGCGATACGGACCAATTCAGCGGGCGAGTTGCGCCCGCCGTTCAGCCAGGCAGGCGGAATATCCGGCGCATCAGTTTCCAGGACAATGGTTTCGAGTGGCAGGTTTTTCGCCAGATCGCGAATCCGCGTCGAACCGCTGAATGTCATCGCCCCGCCAAAGCCGAGCGCAAAACCAAGCTTGATGAATTCGTCGGCCTGCTGAGCGCTGCCATTGAAGGCATGAGCAATGCCGCCGCGGACGCGGATGCGGCGCAATTGCTTGAGGACGGGATCGACGGCTCGCCGTACATGCAGCAGCACCGGCAGATCGAATTCGCGCGCCAGCTTCAGTTGCTCGACAAAGAAGAACTCCTGCCGTGCCGGATCGATGTCGCTGACAAAAAGGTCCAGGCCAATTTCACCAACAGCGACAGGTCGCTCGCGCGTCAGCCAGTCGCGCAACACGGCCAGATCATTATCGCTGGCTTGCATCACATACATCGGGTGTATGCCGTAGGCGGCAACACAGCCGGAGCAAGCTTCGACCGTCGCCTTCGTCTTCTCAAAACCGTCGGCAGCCACAGCAGGAATAACGATACGCCCGACCCCCGCGGCCAGCGCCGCGGCATGCACCTCGGCACGATCCGCATCAAACTCGGCCGCGTCAAGGTGGCAATGGGTATCGATCAGCATCGCAGGAAGGGGAAATCCGGATCGGGCCGAGTGCCGCTCATCATTTCGGCCAGCGAGGCAGCAGAGCCGCAGGCCATTGTCCAGCCCAGCGTGCCATGGCCGGTGTTGAGCCACAGGTTGCGATAGCGCGCCTGGCCGATATAGGGCACGTTCGAGGGAGTAGCCGGGCGCAAGCCGCACCACAAGGTAGGCTCACCAACGATTTCCAGGCGCGGGAAAAGCTGGCGAGTACGGTCAATCAGTGCCTGGCAGCGCACCGGATTGAGTTCGAGGTTGTAGCCATTGAATTCGGCGGTCCCGGCAATGCGCAGTCGATTGCCCAGACGAGAAAAAACCAGCTTGCGCTCGTCGTCGGTCAGGCTGACCGTCGGTGCCGGACTGCCTTCGGCCAGTGTCAATGTGGCTGAATATCCCTTGGCCGGATAAACCGGCAGGCGGACTCCGATTGGCTTGAGCAATAGCGGCGAATAGCTGCCAAGGGCGACGACATAGGCATCCGCCGTCAGCAGTTCGGCGCCACCGTCGCCTTGGGCCAGCACACCGGCGATTTTGCTGCCCCCGGTCGCTATCCGCTCAACCGTCAGACCAAAGCGAAAATCGACGCCCGCTCCTTTGGCGTGCTCGGCCAGGGCATGAGTAAATTTGTTGGCGTCACCGGACTCGTCCGAACGGGTGTAATCACCACCAACCAGCAAATGGCGCGCACCAGCCAGGGCCGGCTCGATCGACAGGCATTTGTCGACATCGACCGTGTCACGATCCAGTCCGAATTGACGCATGACCCGGGCCGCTCTGATCGCCGCTGAAAGCTCCTCGCGGTCGGTATAGATGTGCAGGATGCCACGTTCGAGATGATCGTACTGCAGCCCCAGTTCTTCGCGCAGGGCCTGCAATCGACCCCGGCTGTAGAGCGCCATGGCGACAATGGCTGCAATATTGCGCCGGGTCCGGCCCGGCAGACATTCGGCCAGAAAGCGCAAGCCCCAGGCCAGTTGTGCCGGATCGGCCCGCCAGCGCCACAGCAGCGGAGCGTCCTCGCGACCAAGCCATTTGAGCACGCGCGGCAGGATATGCGGATTGGCCCAAGGCTCGGCATGGGAAACCGAGATCTGGCCGCCGTTGGCGAAGCTGGTTTCGTTGCCGGCTACCGGCTGACGGTCGACTACCGTGACTTGATGGCCAGCCCGGGCGAGATACCAAGCACTCGTTGTGCCGACAACGCCGGCACCCAGCACGAGCACTCTCAAGTCTCGCCTCCCCTTTCACGGGTAATCCGGGTGACTTCCGGAATATGGCGCATACCCCGCATCACGGCGGCCAGGTGATTCCGGTGGGCGACCTGAATGGTGAAGCGCAATGAGGTAAACAGGCGCTCCGGATCGGCGTCCATCGAAACATGCTCGATATTCGAACCGGCCTCGGCAATTGCCGAAGCGACTTGTGCCAGCACGCCGCGCGAATTCTTGACCTCGACATTGATACGGATGTCGAACAACTTGCCCTCTTCCGGCTCCCACTCGACATCGATCCACTTCTGCGGCTCGGTCGACCTCGACTTGCGTATGGTCGGACAGTCGTGCGTGTGGATAACCAGGCCAGTGCCCTTCTTTATCGAACCGATGATCGGATCGCCCGGAATCGGCTGGCAGCAGCGCGCCAGCTGGATGGCCATACCCTCGGTGCCGTGGATGGCCAGGGTCATGCTGCTCGGCGAATCCTGCGACATGTCTTCACGGGCCAGCAGGCGGCGGGCGACGACCGAGGGCAGACGTTTGCCGAGACCGATTTCGGTGTAAATCTCCTCCATCGACTTCTGGCCGCCGGACTTGACCAGCTGATCCCAGGCATCGGTCGGAATCGAAATCGGCACGACACCAAGCGACAACAGCTCCTGGCGCAGCAGGCGCTCGCCAAGACGGGCCGATTCCTCGTTCTGCATGGTGCGCAGGAAATGGCGAATCTTGCTGCGCGCCCGCCCGGTCTTGACGTAGGTCAGCCAGACCGGATTGGGTGTGGCCTGACCCGAGGTGATGATCTCCACCAGATCGCCGTTGCGCAGCTCTGTACGCAGCGGTGAAAGATCGTGATTGACCCGCGCCGCCGAGCAATGATGACCCACGTCGGTGTGCACCGCGTAGGCAAAATCGACCACCGTCGCACCGCGCGGCATGGCCATGATCTTGCCCTTGGGCGTGAAAACATAGACCTCGTCGGGGAAGAGGTCGATCTTGACGTTCTCGAAGAACTCCGACGAATCGCTGGTCTGCATTTCGAGCAGCGACTGCAGCCACTTGTGCGTCTTGATCTGCAGATCGGCGCTGCTCTCGTCCATGTCCTTGTACAGCCAGTGCGCCGCCACGCCTTCCTGCGCCACATTGTGCATTTCGCGGGTGCGGATCTGGACTTCTACCGGCGTACCGTAGGGGCCGATCAGCGTCGTGTGCAAGGACTGGTAGCCGTTGGCCTTGGGAATCGCGATGTAGTCCTTGAACTTGCCGGGCACCGGCTTGAACAGGCTATGCAGGGCACCGAGCGCCAGATAGCAGGTCGGCACGTTGTCGACAACGACGCGAAAACCGTAGATATCCAGCACCTGTGAAAACGACAGGTGCTTTTCCTTCATCTTGCGGAAGATGGAATACAGGCTCTTCTCGCGGCCAAAAACCTCGGCCCGCAAACCGGCATGTTGAAGCTTTTCCTGAATGCCATCGAGAATCTGGGTGAGTAATTCCCGGCGGTTACCGCGTGCTGCACTGAGCGCCTTCGACAGCACCTCGGCACGATGCGGATGGATCAGCTCGAACGAAGTATCCTGCAACTCGCGGTAGAGCTTGTTCAGGCCCAGGCGCAGCGCAATCGGCGCGTAGATTTCCAGTGTTTCCCGGGCGATGCGGGCGCGTTTGTCAGCGCGCATTGCCGACATCGTCGCCAGATTGTGCTGGCGGTCAGCCAGTTTGATCAGCACGACGCGCAAATCGCGCGCCATGGCCATCAGCATCTTGCGGAAATTCTCGGCCTGCGCCTCCTGATAGGAAGCGAACTCCATCTTGTCGAGCTTGGAAAGACCATCGACCAGCTCGGCCACTTCCTTGCCGAATTTCTCGGCAAGCTCGTGCTTCGTCGCACCGGTATCTTCGAGTACGTCGTGCAGCAAAGCCGCACAGACCGCATCGGCATCCATTCGCCACTCAACCACCGCACCGGCAACCGCCAGCGGGTGGGTGATGTAGGGCTCGCCTGACATGCGCCGCTGACTGGCATGCGCACGGGCTGCAAAGGCATATGCAGCCTTGACTCTCTCTACATCAACAGGGGATAGGTAATCGAGACTATCGAGGAAGACCTGGTAGGCGGCTTCCTCATAAGCAGGCGGTTTAGTTGACGGCACGGATCCCATCAGTCTTCACCGCCTCTGCTTTCAGGCCTGGCCGCGGTTCAGCACTTCCAGACCCACTTTGCCGGCACCCATTTCCTTCAGTGCAACGACAGTCGGCTTGTGCTTTTCAGCATCAACCAGCGGGGTGGCCCCGTTGGCCAGCTGGCGGGCACGATGTGCAGCAGCGAGGGTCATCTGGAAACGGTTCGGAATTCTTTTCAGGCAGTCATCAACGGTAACGCGGGCCATGGTAAACCTCAAAAATCAGATCATTCTTTCAAACAGGGCGGCGTGACGTGCACGTTGCGCCCCAAAGCTCAGGCTGGATGCGCGCACAACTGCGCGCAAATCTTCCAGTGCCTGCGCTAACTGGTCGTTAATAATAACATAGTCAAATTCCCCGACATGGCGCATTTCCGCTTGCGCTGCGGCCAAGCGGCGGGCGATGACATCGGCGCTGTCGGTACCGCGCCCGGTCAGACGACGGGTTAATTCCTCCATCGAGGGCGGCAGGATGAAGACCCCGATTGCCAGCGGAAACAACGAACGCACCTGCTGCGCACCCTGCCAGTCGATTTCAAGCAGCACATCGTGACCGGCGGCCAACTGGTCGGCAATCCATTTCTTCGACGTGCCGTAGAAATTGCCATGCACCTCAGCCCATTCCAGAAATTCCTGGCGGGCGATCATGGCGTGAAATTCTGTCGCCTCGACGAAGTGATATTCACGCCCGTTTTGCTCGCCTGGTCGCGGCTGACGCGTCGTGTAGGAGATGGAGAGATGCACGCTCGATTTCTGCTCCAGCAGCATGCGGACCAGCGTGGTCTTACCGGCCCCGGACGGGGCTGCGATAACAAAGAGATTTCCAGCCATGGGTTCGTTCCTGAACTAAGCGGCGCCTGGCACCAAAGATCTTTATTGTAACGGCCCCCGCGCCAGCCAGTATTCAAGCACCGCTTGCAGGCGCTCCGGCTCTACAGGCTTGGCGAGGTGGTCATTCATCCCGGCCGCCAGACAACGCTCCCGGTCTTCAGCAAAGGCATTGGCGGTCAGCGCGATGATCGGTGTCGTCACACCTCCCGGCAGGGCCCGAATGCATCGGGTAGCCTCCAAACCATCCATCCCGGGCATCAGCATATCCATCAGGATCAGATCGTAGGTCGTGGTCTGCACCTTGGCGATGGCCTGCTCGGCATTCTCGGCCAGATCAACTGGCACACCAGTCATCTCGTCAATGAGAACTGCAGCCACCTCGCGATTCAGCGGATCGTCCTCGACCAGCAGGATACGTGCTGAACGCAACCTCGAGCCGCCTTCGGCTTCTACCTTCCCGGATAATCCAGCCAAGGCACCGGGCGCCGCCGCATCGATCTTTCCGAAGCGCGCCGTCAGCCAGAAGGTGCTACCAGCCCCCAGCTCACTAATCACGCCCGCCTGCCCACCCATCAACTCCGCCAGACGCTGGGTGATCGCCAAACCCAGCCCTGTGCCGCCATATTTGCGGGTGGTCGAATTATCGGCCTGCTCGAAGGGGCGGAACAGCTTGGACAACACATCGTCGGCGATACCAATACCGCTGTCTTGAACCTCAAAACGGACCAGCAGCGCACGCGCATCCTCTTCAAGGACCACAGCCCGGAGAGTAATCGTACCGGCCTCGGTAAATTTGATCGCATTGCCAACATAGTTGAGCAAGGCCTGGCTCAGTCGCGTGCAATCGCCGACCAGCACCGGCGGCAAGGCACCAACCATGGTCCTGAAAGCCAAGCCTTTGGACTGGGCCCGCTCGGCGCACAAGCCGACCAGTCGCTCGACCACGTCGACAACACGGAAAGGCTTGGACTCAAGTACCAGTTTGCCTGATTCGATTTTCGAGATATCGAGCACATCGTTGATGATCGCCAGCAAGTGCTCTGCCGAGCCCATGATCTTGTCGAGGCGGTCCGCCTGTTTCGGCGTAACGCCATCGCGTCGAAGCAGATGGGCAAAGCCGATGATGGCATTCATCGGTGTCCGGATTTCGTGGCTCATGTTGGCAAGGAAGGCGCTCTTGGCTCGATTTGCCGATTCAGCCGCATCCTTCGCCCCTTCCAGCTGAGCCGTCCGGTCACGCACCAGCTCCTCAAGGTGCTGACGATAGTTTTCCAGCTCCCGGGCATTACGCTTCGGCTCATCAATATCGGTAATCAGGCCAACCAGCCCGACGAAGTTTCCTTGTTCATCAAGCAGGCGACGGCCACACAGGAAGCCCCAGAAAATCGTGCCGTCGCGCTTGACATATTCCCGCTCCAGACGAACAAACGGAATCTCGCTGGCCATCAGTTTCAGCATTTTCTCGCGCCCGACATTCCTTTCCTCTGGATGAATCAGCGAAACATACTCACTACCGATCAAGGCATCGAGCGGCAAACCCCACATCGCCGACATCCGTTCGTTGGCCAGCACGATTTTCCCGGCAGGATCGACCAGGAAAATCGCCCCATCCGACGTGTCGAAGATGGTCCGCAACATGCGCTCGCGCTCACCCAGCCGGCGAGCATATCCATACAGCATGTAAACAGTGCCACCACTCAGCCCCAGAAACAGCAGCAAAAGCGTCAAAACCCCGTATAGCTGGTGCTTCCAGGGTGCGAGATATGAGTCCTCAGGCACGCCAACGTTGATATAGAAGCGGTAATCTGGATTGAGCCGATAGGCATGCAGGCGACGTATGCCATCGATACTGGTCGCGCCGGATACATAAACACCAACCTGCGGGTTGGCTTCAAGCGATTCCCGGAAGTCTTGTGATATTTTTGTCGAGCCGTAGTCGGCGACTGCATCGTTCCAGGGCACTCGGGCCAGCAAGGCGAGATCAGGTCCCCGCATGGCGACAGACCCGCGCTGTCCGATCTGTAGCGAAGAGAATTGCTGCGTAAAATGTTCCAGCCCGACGCTGGCGAGAGCGATTCCAGAAAATCCGCCCCCGACATCTGGCAGACGACGAGCCAGAATGATCGCCCACTTGCCGCTAATCCGCCCGCGTACCGGCTTCGAGATCAGCAGACCAGAAGCAGGGTCATCACGCAGTTGCATGAAGTAATCGCGATCTTCAATGATGGCACTCTGGCCCGTGCCACCATCGGTGCCAAGGATGACCGCGCCCGCTGAATTGGCGATGCGAATCGCCACCAGGGGTTTGAGTCGATCGCGCTGGCGAGCCAGAAAACGGTCTACTGCCAACGCGTCGACCGCTCCTTTCTCGTTCAGGCCCGCATACTCATCAATAGCGGCCCGCAGGATGAGATCGACCTTTTCCAGGTTGGCCGCAACATCTCGCTCGAGCAACATCGAAAGGTTCTCGACCTCAAGCTGCGCCTTTTGACTTTGCTGCTCGAAGCTGGTGTGCATGAAATAAGCCACCAGCGCTACGACCGACAACACAACAATCAGCCAGCCGATCACAAATCGCCGCGTCAACTCCGTGGCGGACAGTGTCGAAAACTGGCTGGCTTGCTGCATATCCACCCGTTTATTCGAGATTGAATCTAAATCAGTAGTAGCAGGCGTAAAGCCCCGCCAGCACTGATTTTTTGTTATTCGATTTTTGGCGGGGGTACACGCTTGGGTACACGTTTTTCATGGGCTTACCTGATACGCTGTGATGCAATTAATTATATCCACCAGTTGATCTACAAGACGACATACCGTCAAAAGAGCAGTCAGGGTTCATTCAAAGGTAATTTTCCACTTTGCCACATCAAGCTGTTTTCGACGACTGAAAAACTGTCGGAAAATCTTACATAATCAACCCCAGCAACCACACTCGTAAATTATTAATTAAATTAAATCAATCATATAGGGGTTGGATATTATTTATGGCCCGCTTATTGCTTGCCTTAATAGTCGATATATTCTAAATTTTCAAGGGGAATAATAATGAAATCTGCGACGCGTAAGTTTGCTTTAGTAGTTGCCGCATGCTGCATGTCTTTGGGAGCACAAGCTAACGTTCTTAGAAGTATCATTTCCGAGGACGCCCCTGGGACCAATGGCGCATGGTCGTTCGGAACGATATTCACGGTTGGCGCGAATAACCTTAATGTCACATCATTAGGTGCCTACGATTTCGGGGGTGACGGCTTCACTACTGGACAAATCACAGTCGGAATATTCGACGAGATTTCTAGCGCGTTGCTGGTATCGACAAACGTCCTGTCCAGCGATCCTCTTCTAGGTTTGTACCGTTATTCGTCCGTCAATATCGACCTGCTTGCGGGTCACCAATACAGGTTAGTTGCCGATAGCGGTTCCGATAATTACATTCAGGGAAATGGCACTTGGACTTTCTCTAGTGATGTTACCTTCAACGGCTATGGATACTGCTCAGGAACCTCCCTGACGAAATGCGACAACAATACTGAAGGTGACTATGGCATGGCTAACCTTCAATACAATGTTGGATCTCAATCCGTACCGGAACCGGCCAGCCTTGCCCTTCTTGGCCTTGGTCTCGTCGGTCTGGTTGCTTCCCGCCGTCGCAAGACCGCCTAAGCAAGCCGTACTCAGTACTGAACCCGCCTTCGTGGCGGGTTTTTCGTTTCTGGTATTGCCAAACAGATGAAGGCTAGTCGCACTGGTCAGCCATCCGATTCATGGTCTCAAGCCGACCCTCGAACAGCCCTGGCATTCCGCCTTCAAGACCAATATCAGCAAATCGTTACGGCTTTGCAGCCGAACCCCTCAAAGGCTGGTTGCACGATTTGAATTATTTCTGGGCGACGATTTTTTCTCTGCGTGAGATACCGGTCGGTGTCCAGCCTGAAGCCCCCCCAGACTTATACCCCACCCCTGCCCCAGAAAAGTGTACGTTTAGCAAAATGAATATTACTGGTCGGTTTCCGGGTACGTTCCCCTAGACTTTCGCCCCCCCTCCCTCTAGCGCATTTCCTTCAGGTCGTCACCTTGTTCTCGAAGCAATCGGGATAGCTCTCGCAGTTGATCGCGCCAGCCGCCTTTGAAAGCGTTACGACTTGCCGCGCTCTTCCCTGCATCCGTAGTTGGCCCTGTCGATTGCTCCCACGGTTTCCAGTTCCTTATCAGTGCCGATTGCCGCGCCCGTCGTTCCGGTGTCCAGCCGTTGCCCATGATGTGCCTCCAATAGTTCGTTATGCTCGATTGTCTTTTCTTCGCGCGCGGGGGCGTGTGGTGCCCCGTTATTCACTTGCTGCGGGCCATTGCTGATATTGGCTTGCCTGGCAAAGATCACTGGCGGGTTTTTGATTGTCGCAAGCGTTTCCAATGTTGCCCGGCATTGGCTCTGCGCCTTAAATGCAAGGCGAAGATAGGTATCGGTGGCCTTGATGTACTCGCCCATGTTCATGGCAGCGCGCCGTGCCAGTTCATTAAATATCGCGTCCAGGGTATGCGCCTGAGTTATCAGCAGGCTTTCAGCCCTAGATAGGTCGTTAGTCTTAACCTTGTCGATTTGATTGCCTAACTCATTGACGAGTGATTGCAGGTCACTATCGCCAAATACCCGACTGAATGCCTGCGTTGTGAATGCACCACGAACAGTCGGGGTCATGATATTCCGCGCCTTCGTGGTGTTTTCCTCGTCGCTGGATTGCTCAGTGCCTTGCTTGGTATTCGCCATGAGCTTTTTTGCCGGTGCTTTCGCCTTTGGTTTGATTGCCATGTTCGTTTTCCTTTCGTTATTCAGATGCCCGCCATTGATTGCAAGATGCCCCACCGTCAGCAGGAAGCCGCCGCAAAGGATGATTCACACCATAGGCCGGGGGTAGGTCATGCCGTCCGCCGCAATAGCCCTCTGACTTGCCGGGGCGGGCATGGTATTGGCAGCACAGGCAAGCCTTCACCGTGCCCACCACAGTCGCAGCAAGGGCAATGCCTCGATCCTTGGCAATCGTTCGGTAGCAGAGCAAAGCGCCATCGGGATCAGCCAATGCCGCCGCCAATGCTTCAGCCCGGTCGTTGTCCGTGTCGTTGGCGTAGATCGCCTGCACTAGCGCCGTGATTTCGTTGGCTTCAGCCTTGGTCGCCTTGCGTTGCAGTCGCTCGGGTATCGGTTCCGCTGCTACTGCGTCGGGGTAATAGGCCAGCGCCGCCGCATGATCCACGGCAGGCGCGAACGTCACAGGCAGGTCGTCCCGGTCGGCAAAGTGAAACAGCCAGGCATTGAACAGCGCCCAATCTTCCGCACTGGCATTTTGTGAGGTATCAGGGGTATCAAGGGTGCAAGCCTTATCCTGCAAGGGTTTCGCTGATACCTCTGGCGGGTTGCATGAGGTATCAGGGGTATCAGTCGCCCGGCCTTCCATTCGCAACAGCAGATCAGCAAGCGCCATGATCGCCCCCTAGCTTCTCCGCTTGAACGGGATACAACTTCATGCCGTGCCCACAAATCCGGTAGAACTTCGCCCGCTTGCCATCAGCGCCAGGCGCAGGCAGTGCCCCGGCTTCCTGTAGAACATCCAGCGCCCGATTGAAGTCAAAACCCTTCAAGGCTTCGCGCATTCCCTCCGCAGTAAAGAGATATTCGCGGCTATCGTTGCTTTCCTTCCACCATCCGGCCCGGTCACGTATCGGTGCCTCACTGGTCGCATCCGCATCGGAGAATCGCCCGCTGCCGTGCCGCTCAATGAAGCCTGAAACCTTCTCAAGAATTTGCCGCCGCTCGTCGTTGCCTTTGCCACGCATAGCCCGCCAAACCCTGAAGCCTTCCGCCGCTGCCTTGATTGCTTCCCCTTCAGGCCAGCCGGTAATGCCGTACTCGGTTGCCACTTCGCCTGCCAGTGCCAGCAAGGCAAACCGGCCCGCTGCACGTCTATCCTGCCCTTCGCCACCGTCAGCAGATAGAACCGGCAAATCCTTGATCCTTTCGAACAAGGCACAGAAGTCGCGGCTATCGCGGGTCAGCTTTTCAAGGAAGGCCCGCCCGGCGTGTCCGTGGTGTGTCACAGATGCCCGCTTGATCGCATCAGAAAACGCCGTGCCGCTCGGCAGGTCGTGCAGGTCGTCCCATGCGCCAAACGTCCGCGCCGCTGCAATATCCAGCAATCTCACCGCTTGCCCTGCCTTGGCCCGGTGCCCGCCTTCTAACATCGTTGTGGCTATGCTGCGTTCGCCACTCGACAGGATGAAACAGCGCCAGCGAGAAACAGCCCGCGCATTGCCGGATCGCCCGGCCCGCTGCTTGCCGCGTCCGTTGCCCAGGCTATAAACAATCGCCCCCACCTCTCGCGGATCGCATTCGCTAATTTCATCCAGGGCCAACAGGCAATCATTGAACAGTGCAGCCGCACCTTCCATGCCGTTAGCCGTAGCTCGCCAACTGCGCCGATAGTTCGGCCCGCCCCAGACAGAACAGCCCGCCTCTAGCAAAGTCGTTTTGCCGGTGGAAGAGTCGCCCACGAAATGCACCCCGCCGCCTTCAGCATTGCACCGCGCCAACATCGGCCCGGCAAAGGATGCCGACAGCGCCAACAGCAAAAGAGGATTGCCAACAGCCCGCGCCGAAATATCAACCTGCCACGATTGCATGCTTCCGCCCGTCGTATGTTCGTCGTGCCCACGTTCGCCACTCTGGAAAATCACGCCTGAAGCCTTCGGCCCAATCACCGCATCCGGCAAAACAAACGAACCGTCGCACCATCCGACTTGCAGGGCGCAGCGCATCCGGCGTTTTGGCGGCTTGGCTTGCAGGTAGGATGCCAACAGGTTCCGCGCCTTGGCTGACGGGTCGATTTCCACGCCCATGCTCAGCAGTTCGCCGCGCATGTCGTCGCCTGCCCCTCTAAGCAAATCCATCGGCATGGCCCATTCACGCCAGCGCCCCAGGGTGTTTTTGAAGCGCAACAGCCGCCCGAAATTGTTGTCGCTGCTGTCAAAGGTCACAGCTTCCACCCGCACCGGGGAGCAAACCCAGAATTGAACCGGATTGCCATCCTTATCCGTGCCGAAATACCAAACCCCGGCCCGATACTTTGCGCCACCATGCTCTAGCCAGTCATCAAACACACGATAGGCCGGGCGCTCGATCTCGGCAGGAATGGGGCTTTCGGGTGCGCTTGATACCTCTGATACCTCGCCGATTTCTTTCGGGGTATCAGCAGAAAGCCCGTCGTTACTGGCCTGCACCCCTGATACCTCTGATACCTCTATTTCTTTCAACTCCTCGCTATTGGCTTCAATCAGCCCGGCGATTGCCTGCCGTACCGCATCCAGGCCACACAGTGCCGCCATGTCGTTGAAGTCAGTCGCCCCCACAGGCCGATCAATGCCAAAGGCAGGCAGGGCCAGCAAGCCGCCAACAGTTCGTGCCGCTTCGGTCGCTGCCATCAGGCCGGGGTTGCCTTCGGTCTGGGTGTCGTCATCGGCGCACAGGATCAAGGGCAGATCAGGAAACTTGTCCCGCATGGCCTTGGCAACTGCGCCCACGTTCCCGGCATTAAAGGCCACAGCTACGGGGTAGCCTGTCGTTTCGTGGATCGTAGCCCCGGTTGCAAAGCCCTCGGCAATACACAGCGCCGCCGCGCCGTTGGGGTTACCTATGCTGAAGTAACAGCCCTTTACCCGCCCGCCAGTCAGAAAGCGTTTGTCACCATCTGGCCCGATGAATTGCAACGAATGAATGGCACCATCGGCCCGCATCGGGATTAGCAGCGCATCGTTGTATTGCTTTGCGCCGCTGGCCTTGATGCCTTTGCGAGTCAGATATGAATGATCACCGGGGGCGGGTTCGGCCTTCTGCCAGATCGCCGCCGCCTTGGCCTTGGCTTCCGACTTGCGCCGGGCTTCCTCGGCTTCACGTTCGCGCCGCATGGCTTCCACCTTGGCCCGGTGTTCTGCTTCTTCTGCCGGTGTCAGGGTGCGCCCAATATCGGCCCGCCAGGTCTGCATGATGCCGGTGCGCCAATCGCCAAAGCTACCGGCTGGAATACCGTCGTCGTGCAACAGATACCACCCTGCATCATCGGCCTTCTTGCCGTTGCTGGAAAAGCGGCGCAGCTTGCCATCGGCCTCAATGTCATCCGGTGGAACAAGGCCCGCCAATTGGATCGCATCGCGGAATTGTTGGGTCGGGTTAATCTGCATCGCCGCCCCCTTCTTCCTCGAAGAAGCCAGGACGCGGCCATTCCGGCGAACCCAGCGAATACAGGGCAGCTTTGCGCCGGATCACGCCACGAAAATCGACTTCCGGCAGGATGGTCGTCCGTATATTGAAGCCCATTGCCCGCAGGTTATGTACCCTTGCCGCCGCTTCAGGAATGGCATGGTCGGCAGTCAGCACGAACGACAGAAGCGGCTGATACTGGCGAATCAAGCTCATCACCTCGGCACATTGGCCGGTAACGATTGGCGGGGTACTATGGCGGCTGTCGAATGTAGTTTTTGAAGCCGTGCCGGTGCCTGCCGTGTGCGGCTTTTTCTTGTCGGTCATATCGCCCCCTTACGCCGCCAGGGCTTTGCGAAGGTCGCCCACGTTCCAGGCCGTAACGCGCTCTGACAGCTTACGGGGGGCGGGCAGGGTGCCACGCTTGACCATGCGCCAGACGGTAGCTGACGAACATCCGACAAGTGCCTGCACTACTGGCAGGCGAACATGCGCGGAATCGGGAAATGAATCGTAGTTGGTAAGCGCGTCAGGAATTGCGCTCGGGTCGGTATGGTGTGCCATGCTGTGCTGTCCTTTGATGTTTAGTGCGACAGCACTCACAATATTTACGCTAGCAATCTGTTTGAATGGCCTGTGCTGGCAGCGGCTAGCCTGTACTAGCGGAGGCTAGGCCGGGTCTGGCGTCCCCCTAAGAGCTTTGCGTGCCGTTGAGAATGACATCTCCAAAGCAGCGCACTCCTGTTCTGCGCAAATGTCTCTGCTGGAATACTTTCCTGTCTTCCATATCTCTTGAATCCTCCGCCGCTTGTCTCGACTTCCCCCGGGTTTCGAATGGAGAACATTTGCTGCTAATCGTCCCAACTTTGCCAATGCGTCCTTTTGATCTTGCTCCGGGTACCCAGCAGAAAGAAGTCCTATGATCTCGCTTGCCAAGCCGAAAAGGTACGTAGCTTCGTTTACGCTAGCTTCGCCCGAAATTACTCGAACGTAAACGTGAAGCCCGAACCCCACCAACCTGTCACGAACACTGGCAGTTCGCCAATTTAAATTGGCTTCGTCGCCATCCAAAACATAGCTAGCGCTTGGATTCTCGCCGGTCTTCAAAAGAAGTGAAGAATCGGATCGCGAAAGGTACTGCTCTCCGCCCTCTGTCCTATCAAGCATCACAATTCGCTGCCAATTACCGATACCGACAAGCTTGATATAGTCATTGTCGCTATTGGACCTCTCTGCAAATTCTGAGAATCTCAAATGCAACGCTTCAAACTGGGCACCTAGCGCGCTTTCAGCTTCGTCTGCTCTTGCTTCTAGATGAAGTTTTTCCAGATCGAGGCCATCGATCCGTAAAACCTCCTCACGCAAAATGCACAAGTGATCTAGAGAAATTACAACCGGTGGATCAAACTCAACATTCCACCATCCTTCATCAAATTTTCTGGCTTCAAACAACTCGAACGGTACGCCGCCAGGCATATCCATAAAACGTATCGATTCAGGATGCAGCTCAAATACACCATCCGGCATATTGTTTGTAGTTCTTGCTAGCCATGCCTGAAATACCGCGTCCCATTCTTCTGCCTCTACTCGTTCTTCTTCGCTTTGTGGCTCTAGATTGTTCTCTTCGCCATCGTCAAGACAAATCCGAGTACGGTGCATACCTACTGCCATTCCATAGATATTGGCGCAAATTTGTAGTCGGTCTTGAATACCAAGATGTAGAAGGTCGTGAACATTGCACCCCCACCGTTCAGCGAGTACCGGCAACAGGTAAAAATCACGAACAATCATTTCGCGCCCCTTTCACGCTTAACCCTTTATCAGAAGCCGCGCCAGCCGGGTAAGGGTACCCGGTGTTCCTCCCGTCGGAGTAGGCGCTGCAAACTCGTTTACTGTATTGAGTCGCTTCCGGTCCGCGCCAGTTCTGCAACTTGCAGCACCACTCTGCCGCGAAGATCAATTGAATCTAGATGATTGATTTCTTCCTGGGTAACTGCCTCTGCGTGGCGTAGGACGCGAATTGCGTTTCCATCCCCATCTTCATCAAGGCTAGCGGAAGCGCATTGCATTAGCGCCTGCACATCGTATAGGCGGTTCACTAGTTCGCCGAGGCTAGGTGTAGCGTTAGAATCAATTTCAGCCACTTTGTAACTCCTTCGTAGTTGCTTCATGGTCAGGGTCGGTCGGTGCCTCTAACACCTCCCGGCCCGCTTTGCCCGATACCATCAGGCCACGGTCTTGCTCTTCTTCAACGGCACAACGTTGTAATCTGGTTTCCCGGCTTCCAGGGCTTTCAGCAGCTTGGCCCATTCATTCAGCGCCGCCTTCCGTTCGTCAAAGTAGTCGTGCCGGTTGTAGGTGCCTTCCACGCCTTTCAGCTTATGGTTAAGGCAACGCTCGGCAACGTAAGGATCAACGCCCAATGCCGCCAGGTGCGTGCGTGCGGTGCGCCGGAAGTCGTGAATGGTGAAGTTCGGAATATCGGCCAGCTTCGGCTTGATATGCTTGGATAGCGCCGCATTCAGCGTATTCAGGTCAATGTGCGGAATCATCCGGTGTTGCATCTTCCGCGCAGGGAAAACGTAGGCGCTGCCACAGGCCAGTCGCTTCAATTCCTGCAATGTCTCGACAGCCAAAGGCGGAAGTGGGATATCAATCGCCGCACTGGTCTTGGTACGTTCTTCCGGCAGATGCCAGACGCCGCCATCAAGATCAAACTCCGACCAGGGGGCGGAAACTAACTCTTCCTTCCGAACGGCCAGCAACAGCAGCAAGCGAATAGCGTAATGGTTTTCGATAGTGAAGGTGCCCGCCTTGTCCTTCATCGCTTGGAACAGCTTTACGATTTCCTCGCGGGTCAGCCAGCGGTCGCGTGTTTCCTCCTTGCCACCAGCATCGGAAATATCAAATGCACTGGCCGGGTTGTACTGAATCACATGGCGCTTGATAGCATAGTCAAATATCCGCTTAGTCCAGCGCAGCACGTCATTAGCCATTGTTGGCGCACCGCGCTTGACGATGGTTTGCAGCATATTGTCGACGTCGCGGGGCTTCACGTCCTCGGCTTTCAGCTTGCCCATGTTCGGCTTGATGTCGTTCTCGATCCTTGACCGGACAATATTCGGATGCTTCCAGCGCCCGAGAATCATTCGCTCGAAATACTCGTCAGCCAGTTGTGCGACCGTCACGGCGTTTTTCTCGGCTTCGATTTTGGCCACGGCTTCACGCTTGCGTTCTTGCTTCTCTCCCGCAACGTCATGGCCTAACGCCACTTGTGCCGACAAGTCTTTGGCGGTCTTGCGAGCGTCTGCCAGTGACAGCACGGCATAGCTGCCCAGATTCATGATTCGTTGCTTTCCGGCAAAGCGATAACGGAATTTCCAAACAGGCGTTGCGTAGCTCTCACGGTAACAAAGGTAAAGACCATCGCCGTCCCCGCGCTGCTCAAAGCGTTCCCCGCTCTTGATCCATGCACGAATTTGAATATCCGACAGCTTGCCCATGACAACCTCCGCAATGTGCACCCCTAAAACATAGCCTTGTGCACCTCTGGGTTCACATAGGGGTGCACATGAATAATGCGCTTTCCTGATATGACATGCAACACCATGAAAAGAAAAAAGCCGCATGGTTAGCGGCCTCTGAGGGTTCTTTGCAATGTTCTGCAACAGGGTGAAATATCACTCCAAATTTTGAATCTGTTCGCGCATCTGCTCGATCAGCAGCTTGAGATCCATCGATGCCTGCGAAACTTCGGTGATTGCCGACTTGGAACCCAACGTATTGGCTTCGCGGTTAAGTTCCTGCATCAGGAAATCAAGACGCTTGCCGCAGGCTCCGCCCTGCTTCAGCACCCGCTCGACTTCGTCGAGGTGGGTGGTCAGGCGGGAAAGCTCTTCTGCCACATCGATACGGGTTGCGAAGACAGCCACTTCCTGCAGGACACGATCATCGCTGGCGTTGCCCAAAGCCTCGGTCAGGCGCTGGCGCAGCTTGTCGGTGAACAAGGCCTGAGCTTCGGGAATGCGGGGTGCCACCCTGCGAACGATGTCGCGCATGCCATTGACGCGCTCGACGATCATCGCCGCCAGTTTGTCGCCTTCACGACCTCGACTGGCAGTGAATTCTTCGAGCACTTCCCTGGCCAGCGCCATGACGGCCGGACCGAATGCAGCAAAATCGACGCTTTGGTCACCGAACATGCCGGGCCAGCGCAGGGCTTCGTTGACCGATAGTGGGCTGGCGCCTGGCATTTCGCGAAGCACTTGCTCGCTCAACTGCTTCAGCGACGCCAGAAGCTCGCCGTTGAGTTGCAACTGATCAGCCCGTGCCGCCGAGGCATTGAAAGAGAGCCGGCATTCCACTTTGCCACGTGATAATCTCGCGGCCAGCAATTCACGCAGGGGCATTTCCAGCGAGCGCAGATCATCGGTAACGCGGAAATGAAAATCGAGATAACGGGAATTAACGCTTTTAAGCTCAAGTTGCAGTGTTCCGCGCTCAATATCGCGCGTTTTAACGGCATAACCAGTCATACTACAGATCATGATCAGGGGTTCTCCACCTTTACAGGCCGGACAACACGCCCGAAAATGCCTGAAATTGCATCATAACCGCGAGATCCATGGCGCAACAAGCCAATCAGGCCCTACCTAACGGCCACCTGCTCGAAGAGTACATCATCGACCGCCAGCTTTCGCTCGGCGGCTTTTCGATTGTGTATCTCGCCACGGATCCCGAGGGCCGCCAGGTCGCGATCAAGGAATATCTGCCGAACAGTCTCGCCCTGCGCAGCAAGGGTGAAATCAAGCCGGTCATCACCTCGGAACATCTTGGCGCCTTCCGTTACGGCATGAAATGCTTTTTCGAGGAAGGCCGCGCCTTGGCCCGCCTGTCCCACCCCAACGTGATCCGCGTGTTGAATTTCTTTCGTGCCAACGACACCGTTTATATGGTCATGGAATACGAACACGGCCGGACACTGCAGGAGTTCATCCAGAAACATCAGGGCCACATTTCCGAACGCTTCATTCGCGGCGTTTTCACCCGCCTGCTCAACGGTCTGCGCGAAGTTCATTCGAACAAGTTGCTACATCTCGACCTGAAGCCGTCAAACATCTATCTGCGCGGCGACAACACACCGGTGCTCATTGACTTCGGTGCTGCGCGCCAGACGCTGCTGACCGACCAGCCCATCCTCAAACCGATGTACACGCCAGGCTTTGCATCTCCAGAGCATTATGGAAACCGCAAGGATCTCGGTCCATGGAGCGACATCTACAGCGTCGGCGCCTCAATGTACGCCTGCCTGGCCGGTGTTGCGCCGCTGGCGGCCGATACCCGCATGAAAAAAGATACGCTCCCCCCGGCCATGATGCGCTGGGACGGCCAGTACTCCGATCGCCTGCTGGAAATCATCGACTGGTGCCTCAATCTGAACCACCTTTACCGCCCGCAAAGCGTCTTTGCCCTGCAGAAGGCGCTCGTCGAAACCATCACGCCGCCCCGGCCGAAGGCTAATCCGAACTGGCTTGGTCGATTCGTCGAAAAACTCAGGAAGCCGATTTAATGAGATTCACCATCTATCAGGAAAGCCGCCAAGGCGGCCGCTCCAACAACGAGGATCGCACCACCTACTGCTATTCCCGCGACGCCCTGCTGATGGTGGTCGCCGACGGCATGGGTGGCCATCACTATGGCGAAATTGCTGCCCAGATCGCCGTCCAGACACTGGCTGACTCCTTTCAGCGCGAAGCCAGGCCGGTCCTCAATGACCCCTTCCGCTTCCTGCAGAAGGGCATGACCAATGCCCACCATGCCATTCTCGATTACACGGCCCGCCACCGCCTGAAAGATACTCCGCGCACGACCTGTGTCGCCTGCGTCATTCAGGACAATGTCGCCTACTGGGCGCATGCTGGTGACTCTCGCCTGTTCCTGATGCGTGATGGCCGGATCGTGGCGCAGACCAAGGATCACTCGCGTATCCGTCTGCTCGTCGAGGAAGGCATGATCACCGAGGCACAGGCTGTCTTCCACCCGGACCGCAACAAGATCTACAGCTGCCTGGGCAGCCCGACGCCACCTGAAATCGAGTTTTCGCGCAAGACGCCGCTCGATCACGGCGACATCATTCTGCTGTGCTCGGATGGTTTGTGGGGAGAAATGTCCGGCGACATGATCGCGGTCGCCCTGAAAGGCGCCAACCTGCTGCAGGCCGTGCCGATGGTGCTCAATCAGGCAGAGCTCAAGGGCGGTGCCCATGGCGACAACCTCTCGGTCGTCGCCGTGCGCTGGGAAGACACTTATGTCGAAGAAGCCAGCAGCGCCATCTCGACCCAGACCATGAGCCAGGATGAAGTGACGACACGCCTTGAGGAATTCGGCCGTAATCCGGCCTACAAGAGCGAACTGAGCGACGACGAAATCGAGGATGCGATCGAAGAGATCCGCTCCGCTATCGAAAAATATTCACCCCCAAAAAAATAAGGATCACCCATGCGCCCCAGCCAACGCCAACCGGACCAGCTTCGCACCGTCTGCATCACCCGTAATTTCACGCGCCACGCCGAAGGCTCGGTGCTGATCGAAATGGGCGACACCCGCGTGCTGTGCACGGCCAGCGTCGAAGAGAATGTGCCGCCCTTCCTGCGCGGCAAGGGCCAGGGCTGGGTCACCGCCGAATACGGCATGCTGCCGCGCGCCACGCACACCCGTTCGGCGCGCGAAGCCGCCAAGGGCAAGCAGACCGGCCGGACGCAGGAAATCCAGCGCCTGATCGGTCGCGCCCTGCGCTCTGTGGTCGACCTCAAGGCCCTCGGCGAGCGCCAGATCACGCTTGACTGCGACGTCCTGCAGGCTGACGGCGGCACCCGCTGCGCCTCAATCACCGGCGCCTGGGTAGCGCTCTACGAAGCCTGCGACAAGTTGGTGCAAGCCGGCAAGCTGCCCGCCAACCCGGTACGTGATCACGTCGCCGCCATTTCCGTCGGCATTTACAAAGGCTCCCCGGTGCTTGATCTCGACTACCCGGAAGACTCCGACTGCGATACCGACATGAACGTCGTCATGACCGGCGCTGGCGGCATCGTTGAAATCCAGGGTACCGCCGAAGGCGAGCCCTTCACTCGTGAGCAGATGAGCGTGCTGGTCGACCTCGCCACGCTTGGCGTTCGCCACCTCGTCGCCGCCCAGCAATCCGCCCTCACCTCATGAAAAAGCTCGTCCTCGCTTCGAACAATGCCAAGAAGATGAAGGAGCTGAATGCGCTCCTGGCACCGCTCGGCTTCGAAGTCATTCCACAAGGCCAACTCGGCATTCCCGAAGCCGAAGAGCCGCACTGCACCTTCCTTGAGAACGCTCTGGCCAAGGCTCGCCATGCTGCCGAGCACAGCGGCCTGCCGGCGCTGGCCGATGACTCCGGCCTTTGTGTCGAGGCGCTGCACGGCGCTCCCGGCGTGCTCTCCGCCCGCTACGCTGGCGATCCGAAATCTGATGCCCGCAACAACGAAAAGCTGCTGACGCACCTTGCCGGACAGACCAACCGCAAGGCGCATTTCTACTGCGTGCTGGTACTGGTTCGCTCGGCCCACGATCCGCAGCCGATCATTGCCGAAGGCGAATGGCATGGCGAAATTCTCGAGGCACAACGCGGGGCCGACGGCTTCGGCTACGATCCGCTGTTCTTCGTACCCAGCCACAACCAGACCGCGGCCGAACTCGACAGCGAGATCAAGAACCAGCTGTCGCACCGCGGCCAGGCCATGCAGAAGCTGATCGCCCGCCTGCCCGCGCTGTAAATCTGTGGTCCGCACCATCCCGATTTTTGCAGCGAAGCCGGCACCCACGGCCGCCAGCCTGGAATTCCGGGTCTCACCGCCGCTCGCCCTTTATGTCCATGTGCCGTGGTGCGTCCAGAAGTGTCCGTACTGTGATTTCAACTCGCACGAGGCCAACGGGACAATTCCCGAGCGTGAATACGTCGATGCCCTGATTGCCGACCTGCACTCCGCCCTGCCGCTGATCTGGGGCCGGCCAGTGCAAACGGTATTCTTCGGCGGCGGCACGCCCAGTCTGCTCTCGCCAGCGGCCGTCGACGAACTGATCGCTGCCTTCCGGGCGCTGGCCATGCTGGCGCCGGATGCCGAGATCACGCTTGAAGCCAACCCGGGTACGGTCGAGGCAGAGAAATTTGCCGGCTTCCGCGCAGCCGGCGTCAATCGCCTGTCGCTGGGCATCCAGAGCTTCAACGACGATCACCTGAAGGCCCTCGGTCGCATCCACGGCGCCGCCGAAGCCAAGCGGGCAGCGCAGCTGGCCGGTGAGCATTTTGACTCGTTCAACCTCGACCTGATGTACGGCCTGCCTGGCCAAACCCATGAGCAAGCACTTGCTGACGTCGAAACGGCGCTGAGCTTTTCGCCGTCGCATCTCTCCTGCTACCAGCTGACGCTGGAGCCGAATACCCGCTTCGCCGCCTTCCCGCCGGAACTGCCTGAAGGCGACATTTGTGCCGACATGCAGGAAAGCATCGAAGCCCGTCTGGCCGCTGCCGGTTTCACCAATTACGAAACCTCGGCATTCGCCCAGCGCGGCAAGCAGTGCAAGCACAACCTGAATTACTGGTATTTCGGCGACTATCTCGGTATTGGCGCCGGAGCCCATTCGAAATTAACCTTGCATGACCGCGTGCTGCGCCAGATGCGCTGGAAGCACCCGAAGGCCTATCTCGAAAACATCCGCAGCGGCAATGCCGTACAGGAAGAAAACCAGGTCGAAGCTGTCAGTCTGCCGTTTGAATTCATGATGAACGCGCTGCGTCTGGCCGATGGCTTCCACCCGTCACAGTTCGAGGCACGCACGGCCCAGTCATTGAACAGCGTGCTGCCGCAACTGAAGGCCGCCGAGGCCGACGGGCTGCTGATCGTCGGCCCGGAAAAAATTGCGCCGACCGCGAAGGGCCGGCGCTTCTTGAACGTTCTGCTCGAACGCTTTCTCTAGCCATCAGGGCGTAATGCCGCCATCCAGTCTTTAGCGCGGCGCCTCGGCAACGAATATTTCGACCCGCCGGTTTTTGGCTCGCCCGGCCACGGTCGAGTTATCGGCAATCGGCTCATGCGAACCGCGGCCATCAATGCTGATCCGGTTGCTCGCCACCCCGCGCGAAGCCAGGTAATCGCGGGTCGCCGCAGCGCGGTTGACCGACAGGGGATTGTTGATCGCGTCGCCCCCGACGTTGTCGGTATGCCCGACGATGCGGACATTGGTCACCGGATTCTGGATCAGTGTCGCGCCAAAACGATCAAGTACCGCATGCAGTGCGGGGTTTATGTCGTAGTGGCCGGAATCGAAGGACAGATCGCTGGGAATATCCAGCTTGAGCTGATTGTCGGCCGTCTGGGTGACTCCGATGCCCGTGCCCTGGGTCGCCTGCTCCATTGCCGCTTTCTGTTCCTGCATGTGCCGCGACCACAGGTAGCCACCACCTGCGCCAAGCGCGGCACCGACAGCGGCACCGGTTGCTGCGCTCCGGCCTTTATTGCCACCGGCCGTCACCGTTCCGAGAAGCGCACCTGCCACCGCGCCGACTGCCGCGCCCGTTGCTGTCGTGCGCTGCGACTCGTCCATGTTGGCGCAACCTGACAGACTGCCACCTAAAACGGCACACGCGACCAACTTTGCCAGGGTGTTTTTCATGTACGACGCTCCTCGAAATACAGCAATTGAGTACTCAGCCTAGGTCAGCCCGAGCGATAGTGCAAACTGACCTTGCCGAGAACTTGAGCGCAGGCTCAGCCGAAGAGGCCGCCTTTTTTCAACATGTCCAGCCCCTGCGCGAGCAGGTCGCCACCTTCGGGGACCCGACCATTCGGGGTCAGCTTGTCGACCACTTGCGGCAGCAGGTCAGCCAGGCTGCCGGAGGCCTGCGCGGTGGAAACGCCCAACTGCGAGGCGATATTCTGCAACTGACCACCACCCAGAATCTCCTGAATCTGTTCGGCCGAAATCGGCAGATTCTGGCCGGTGGAAACCCATGAATTGACGATGTTGCCCAAGCCACCCTGCTGGAAGGACTGGACCAACCCACCCAGACCGCCGGTCTGGGGGTTGTTGATCAACTGCATGACGATATTCAGCAACGGATTGTCGCCACCAGACTGTCCGCCGGCCAGCGCGCCGACAACCGAATCAAGAAGACCCATGTTCGTTCCTCCAAAGGAATTAAAGTAGGGCCATCCTAAGTCATCGGCATGACGCCGAATGTGAATATTTGCGAAAACCGGCGACTAGGCGGCCAGCTTCTTCTGTGCCGCTGATGCCTCTTCACGGACCCGCTTGGCTTCGTCGAGCAGGTAGCGCTGGTAATCCTCCAGATCGCCGTCGAACGGCGCAACACCGCCCTTGGAAACCAGCCAGAACTCGTCGCAGACCGAGCGCAGCAGGGCACGGTCGTGGCTGACCAGCATGACGGTGCCTTCGAATTCGTTGAGGGCGACAGCCAGCGCCTCACGGGTGTTGAGGTCAAGGTGGTTGGTCGGCTCGTCAAGCAGCAGCAGGTTGGGGCGCTGCCAGACGATCATGCACAGCACGAGGCGCGCCTTTTCGCCACCGCTCATGGTGCCGACCGGCTGCTTGACCATCTCGCCGCCGAAATTGAAGGTGCCGAGGAAATTGCGCAGCTCCTGCTCCCGGCCCGGCACATTGCTGCGGCCCGAAGCGATGGCCTCCTTGGCCAGTCGCACCATGTGTTCGAGCGGCGTGTCCTGCGGGCGCAGCACGTCGAGTTCCTGCTGGGCGAAGTAGCCGATGTTCAGGCCCTTGCCTTCGGTAACGTCACCGCTGATCGCCTGGAGATCACGGGCGATGGTCTTGACCAGCGTGGACTTGCCCTGACCGTTGGCGCCAAGGATGCCGATGCGCTGACCGGCCATCACCGAGCGGTTGATGCCGCGCACGATGACGGTCGGCGGCGTGCCGGCCGGCGCTTCTTCGGCCGGCGGGTAGCCGATGGTGACATCCATCATCGACAGCATCGGGTTAGGCAGGTTCTGCGGCTCCTGGAACTCAAAGCTGAATTCGGCATCGGCCAGCACCGGTGCGATCTTTTCCATACGGTCCAGCGCCTTGACCCGGCTCTGCGCCTGCTTGGCCTTGCTGGCCTTGGCCTTGAAGCGGTTGATGAAGGATTGCAGGTGGGCGATCTTCTCGGCCTGCTTGGCCATCGTTGCCTGCTGGAGGAGCATCTGCTCGGCACGCATGTCTTCGAACTTGCTGTAGTTGCCGCCGTAACGGACCAATTTGGCGTTGTCGATGTGCAGCGTGACGCCGGTGATGGCGTCGAGGAATTCGCGGTCATGGCTGATCATGACCAGCGTGCCCTGGTAGCGCTTGAGCCAGGCTTCGAGCCAGACGAGGGCGTCCAAGTCGAGGTGGTTGGTCGGTTCGTCGAGCAGCAGGATGTCGGACGGGCACATCAGGGCGCGGGCCAGTTGCAAACGCATGCGCCAGCCGCCGGAGAAGCTGTCGACCGGATTGTGCAGTTCGGAAACCTTGAAGCCGAGGCCGAGGATCAGCGACTGGGCGCGGGCTTCGGCGTCATGCTCGCCGGCGTCGTTGAGCGCCATGTAGGCCTCGGCCATGCGCATCCCGTCGTCACTGGCTTCTGCATCGTGCACCTCGTTGCGGGCGGCGAGCAGCTTGGTGTCGCCATCGATGACGAAATCGGTCGCGCTCTGCGCGGTTTCCGGCATGTCCTGGGCAACCTGGCCCATCTGCCACTGTTTGGGAATCGAATAATCGCCGCCATCCTCATGCAACGTGCCGTTGAGCAGCGCGAACAGCGTGGACTTGCCGGCACCGTTGCGGCCGACCAGGCCGACCTTCTCACCGGGATTGATGGTGACGGAGGCCTTGTCGAGCAGCACTTTCGAGCTGCGGCGCAGGGTGACGTTCTTGAGGATGATCATGGGGTGTTCGTTTCTTCAGAGGGTGGGCGCGCACGCCCGGTCAGGCAATGATGTCGCCATCAACATAGAACCAGCGGCCGTCTTCGCGGACGAAGCGGCTTATTTCGTGGAGGCGGTGGCCGCGTCCGTCAATCCGGTAGCGAGCGACGAATTCGACGGTGGCGTGGTTTTCATCCGTTGGCTGGTGGCGTTTCACCTCCAGCCCGAGCCATTTCGTGCCGTCATCTTCAGCCAGATCGAGATTGATCGGCCGGGTCGATGGATGCCAGCTGGCCAGCAGGTAATCGTCCAGCTTCTGCACATAGGCGCTGTAGCGCGAACGCATCAGAGCTTCGGCCGTTTGGGCAATATCCGCCCCGGCGTGCAGGCGGCCGCAGCAATCGGCGTAACGCCTGCCGCTGCCACAAGGACAGGCGTCGCCGGTTTTCACTTCGCTTCGACGACTTCGCCGCCGAGGGCTTCAACCAGTTGCGGCAGGAAGCGCGACAGTTCACCGGTCATCAGTGCGAAATCGGCATCGAACTGCTCATCGGCGTGTTCAGCGCTTTTCTCGGCTTCTTCCTTGAGAATATCGAGGAAGGCGAGGCGCTTCACTTCCAGCTTTTCGCCGAGCACGAAGGAAATGCGGTCATCCCAGGTCAGCGCCAGCTTGGTCGGCATCTTGCCGCTGGCCAGATGGGCCTTGATCTCGCCGCTGATTTCATCGCCCAGCGGGTGACGGACATAACGAACCGCCGCTTTTTCCTCGCCCGCCGCCTTCAGTTCACAATCACGATCAATGGTAAAACCAGCCGGGGCCTCGCCGCCGGCCAGCCAGTCAGCCATCGCCGCTTGCGGCGAAACCTGGGTGTGCAGCATGGTCAGCGGGAACTCATCGAGGCAATGACGCAGGTGTTCGATCACCTCCTCGGCCTTGGCCGGGCTGCCGGCATCGACACAGAACCAGCCGTTTTTCGGATCGATCCAGACGTAGGTGGTGCGGCGGCGGGTGAAAGCGCGCGGCATCAGTTCTTCGGTCACGCGCTCGCGCAACTCCTTCAACTGCTTGCGGCCGGGGGCATAGCCCTGCTGGGCTTCCATCAGTTCAGCGCGCTCCTTGACCTCTTCATTGACCACGGAAGACGGCAGCAAGCGTTGCTCTACACTCAACGCGATCATCCACTGCTGGCCGAGCGAATAGACCAGTGCGCCATCACGGCGCGGCGATACCCAGCCACGGCTCATTGGCTGGTTGCTGGGGCACTTCACGAACGGCCCGCGGGAGAGTTGTTCGTCAAATTTGGCGAGGTCGATATTCCACGGCGTCGGCAGACGATAAAGCTGGAGATTCTTGAACCACATGTGTTGTATTCCTTGCAGGCGCTGTTCAGCGCTTCTTGAAAATCACGTCCCAGACGCCATGGCCGAGGCGCAGGCCACGGTTTTCGAATTTGGTCAGCGGACGGTAGTCCGGTCGGGGGGCGAAGCCTTCCGACGAATTGACCAGCGTCGGCTCGCCGGAGAGCACTTCCAGCATCTGGTGGGCGTACTCTTCCCAGTCGGTGGCGCAATGGAAATAGCCACCCGGTTTCAGTCGTGAGGCCAGCAGCGCAACAAACGGCGACTGGATCAGCCGGCGCTTGTTGTGGCGGGCCTTGTGCCATGGATCGGGGAAGAAGACATGGACGCCATCGAGCGAGCCTTCCGGCAACATGTCGCGCACCACTTCCACCGCATCGTGCTGGCAGATGCGCAGGTTGGTCAGCTCGCGTTCGGCGATCTGCTTGCACAGCGCACCAACACCCGGCACATGCACCTCGACGCCGAGGTAGTCGATGTCGCGGTTGGCATCGGCGATCTTGGCCGTTGTTTCACCCATGCCGGTGCCGATTTCGAGCACTTTCGGATTATTCCGGCCAAAGAAGGCGGCCAGATCGATCGGCTGCGGCACATAGACCAAGCCGATCTTCGGCATCATCTCGGCGTAGTAGTTTTCCTGGGCAGACGACATGCGGCCGGCGCGGCGCACGTAGCTTTTAATGTGGCCATAGCCTTCACGGCCTTCTTCGTAGACGCCTTCGCCAACGTTGGCCGGTTGAATCAGGGGTGTGTTGCTCATGAGCCGATTAATCCAGAGGTCGGCGACGAAGGGTCGGCCGAGTAGTATTTGCGGGCCATGCGGCCCGCCAGGAAAGCCTCGCGGCCTGCTTCAACACCCTTCTTCATGGCGCTGGCCATCAGTACCGGGTTCTTGGCGTGGGCGATGGCAGTATTCATAAGAACGCCGTCGCAGCCCAGTTCCATCGCAATCGCTGCATCGGAGGCTGTACCAACGCCGGCATCGACGATGATCGGCACCTTGGCATTGTCGATGATCAAACGCAGATTCCAGGGATTGACGATGCCCATACCGGAGCCGATCAGCGAGGCGAGCGGCATGACCGCCACACAACCGATCTCTTCCAGCATCTTGGCCTGAATCGGATCGTCGGCACAGTAGACCATGACCTGAAAACCTTCCTTGACCAGCGTTTCGGCGGCCTTCAGGGTTTCCGGCATGTTCGGGAACAGGTTGGTCGGATCGCCAAGCACCTCCAGCTTGCACAGAGGATGACCATCGAGCAGTTCGCGCGCCAGACGCAGCGTGCGCACCGCATCATCAGCGGTGTAACAGCCAGCCGTGTTGGGCAGGATGGTGAATTTTGACGGCGGAATGGCATCCAGCAGGTTGGGCTGGGTGGCATCCTGGCCAATGTTGGTGCGGCGGATGGCGACGGTGACAATCTCGGCACCGGAGGCGTCGATAGCAGCCCGTGTTTCAGCGAAGTCCTTGTACTTGCCGGTGCCGACCAGCAAACGGGAGCGGTACGCCTTGCCGGCGATAGTCAGTTGATGCATGGAGTTAGCTCCTTAACCGCCGCCGACGGCGACGACGATTTCAAGTTGATCGCCTGTCGCCAGCGCCGTGGTGGCATGCTGGCTCTTGGGGACGATTTCGCCGTTACGTTCGACGGCGATGCGCTTGCCGGCATAACCAAGCTGTTCGATCAGCCCGGCCACGGTCAGCGCTGCGGAAAACTGGCGAGATTCGCCATTGATTTTGAGTTCGAGCATCGGGCTATTTTAACAAGCCGCGAGGTTTTCTCGGTGCGCTGGTGAATAGACGGTCATAGAGCCAGTTGGGCAACAGACGCAGTACTTTGGCCACGACGCCCATCTGCCAGGGGATCACGGCATAGGTCGTACCGCGCTCAATGGTAGCGGCAAAAAGTTCGGCTGCTTTGTCGACCGGCAGCAAGAACGGCATTTGGTAAGGATTGACCGCCGTCATCGGCGTTTCGATATAGCCCGGCGCGATGGTCACCACCTTGATGCCGTACGGTCGCATTTCGAGACGCAGGCTTTCCAGATAGGTGATCGCCGCCGCCTTCGAAGCTGAATAGGCTTCCGCCCCTGGCAGGCCGCGAATTCCGGCCACCGAAGCGATGCCAACCAGCCTTTTCTTGCCGCCGGCAGCTTTCATTGCCGGAATGAAGGGCGCAAAGGTCGCCGCCATGCCGAAGACGTTGGTGTCCATGACGCGCCGGAAGACCGCCAGGTCTTCCTCGTATTCGGTCAGCGTACCGGCCGAAACTCCGGCATTGGCGATGATGATGTCCGGCGCCCCGAAGCGGGCCAGGAAATCCGCAGCGGCTGCGTGCAAGGCGGGCGCATCGGCGACATCAAGGGCGTAGCAGGCATGGCAGCCGCCGAGGCGTTGATTCAGCCCGTCGAGAAACCCGGCCCGACGAGCCACCAGACCGAGCGTCGCACCTTTTGCCGCGTAGTAAACGGCAAGCGCCTCGCCGATACCCGACGAGGCGCCCGTGATGAAGACCTTGAGTGTCAATTATTTCTTGCCACTGCCCTTGCCCGACTTTTCACTGCGTGCCTTGGCAATCAGGCTGTCGGCGATGGCCAGGGTTTCGTTGAAATCCTTGCCGCCGACCAGGAACTTGCCTTCAACCGCCAGTGCCGGCACCCCGGTGATCTTGTAGGCCTGGGCCATCTGGTCGCCGCGTTTGACCTTGCTCATGACACCGAAAGAGTTGAAGGTTTCGCCGAATTTCTTCGCATCGACACCTTTCTTGACAACCCATTCGGTCAAAGCCTTTTCCTCGAACAGGTTCTGGCGCTCCGTGTGGATCGCCCGGAAGATATCAGTCTCAAGGCGATGCAGATCGCCAGTGATTTCCAGCGCGTAATAAAGCTTGGCAATGTTCGCCCAGGCAGCGCGACCGAAGGTGATCGGCACTTTCTTGACGACGACATCGCCCTGTTGCTTGGCCACCCAGGCGGTCAGCAGCGGATTGAAATCGGCACAGTGCGGGCAACCGTAGCTGAAAAACTCAAGCACTTCGATCTTCGCGGCATCCTCCGTCGGCTGGGGCGGCGTGATCGGCGTGTAGGGCGCATTCTGGGCAAAGGACGGCATTGCCACGGCAAGGGCCGCGCCGAACGCAAAAACGGTGCTGACAAAACTGCGACGTGAAACCTTCATTCGCTACTCCTATTTGGACAGTTGAGCTTCAATGCCTGATTTGGCAAGCTCGGCACGCACTTTGTTCAATTCATCGATCTTCGTGTAGGGGCCAACCCGAACGCGATAGAAGGTCTTGTCCTGAATCATCACCTGCTGGACAACAGCCTCTATACCCATAAACGCGAGCTTGGCCTTTTGGTTGTCAGCATCCTGCGCCGTGCTGAACGAGCCAGCCTGCAGGAAGAGCGGTGTCTTCGATTCCTTGGATTCTTCCTTCTTGTCGTCTTTTTTCGGCTCTTCCTTCTTGGCATCCGGTTTCGGGGTCTTGTCCGGCACCGCATCCGCCTTGCCCGGCAGGATGTCGTAGAACTGGAAGCGCTTCTCGGGAATCGGATCGCCCGGCTTGCCCGGCAAGGCCAAAGGCTGGCCCGGCTGCCCGTTGGCGCCTTCGACCTTGGCCGGAGGCTGCGCTCGTTCGACGAAGGGCAGGGGTGACTTGTTCATGTACCAGACCACCCCGGCCGCAATCCCGACTCCAAGCACCAGGCCGATGAACATGCCGATCAGCGTACCGCCCCCGGACTTCTTTTTCGCCGGGGCGCTCTTGCGGGATTTCATATCGCGACTCATCAAATTTCCTTACATGGAGTCCGGGCAGCTGACACCGAGAATCGTCATTCCGTTACGGATGGTCTGGCGGACAGCAGCAGCCAGCGCGACACGGGCATCACGCAGGGCGGCATCGTCAACCAGCATGCGTTCGGCGTTGTACCAACCGTGGAACTCGCCGGCCAGATCCTTCAGGTAGAAGGCAATCAGGTGCGGTGCCAACTCGCGTGCAGCGCCATCGATGACGTCGCGGAATTCCGCCAGCTTGCTGGCAATGGCCAATTCGCGCGGATTGTCGAGCAGCGCCAGATTTGCATCGGCCAGGGTGGCCAGATCGCCGCCCCACTGGTTGATCACCGAGCAGACGCGGGCATGGGCGTACTGGATGTAATAGACCGGGTTCTCGTTGGTCTGGCTCTTGGCCAGATCGAGGTCGAAATCGAGGTGCTGGTCGGACTTACGCAGCGCATAGAAGAAACGGCAGGCATCGTTGCCGACTTCACCGCGCAGTTCGCGCAGGGTGACAAACTCGCCGGAACGCGTAGACATCGAAGCCTTCTGGCCATTGCGATAAAGCACGGCGAACTGGACCAGCGCCACCTGCAGCTTGCCGGCATCCAGCCCCAGGGCAGTGATCGCCCCGTTTACGCGGGAAATATAGCCGTGGTGATCGGCGCCCCAGATGTTGATGACCTTGTCGAAGCCACGCTCGAACTTGTTCAGGTGATAGGCGATATCGGAGGCGAAATAGGTGTAGAGGCCGTTCTCGCGCTGGACGACGCGGTCCTTCTCATCGCCGAAAGTCGTCGACTTGAACCAGCGGGCGCCGTTCTGCACGTACAGGTGGCCGTTCTTTTCGAGCAGATCGACGCAACGGGCTACTAGGCCGGTATCGAACAGCGCCTGCTCGGAGAACCAGACGTCGAAATGGACGCCGAACTCTTCCAGATCGTCGCGGCCGTCGGCCAACTGCTCGGACAAGGCATGCTGGTGCACGTAGGCCCAATCGGGGCCGAGCAACGCCTTGGCATTGGCGATCAGCGCGTCAAGATGCTGTTCGCGCTGCGCCTTGGCTTCGTCGTCAGCACGATCAGCGCCCGGCTGGCCAGGCGTACCGGCCAATACGGCATCCACTGCACGCACATATTTGTCACCATGTGCAGCGGTCATCTGGGCGGCCATGTCACGCACGTATGAACCCTGATAGCCATTGGGCGGGAAAGGCACGCTGACGCCGTGTTGATCGAGATAGCGCAGCCAGGTCGATACGGCCAGAATGTCCATCTGCCGACCGGCATCATTGACGTAATACTCGCGGGTCACATCCCAGCCGGCGAAAGTCAGCAGACTGGACAAGGAAGCGCCGTAAGCGGCACCGCGACCATGGCCGACATGCAACGGACCGGTCGGGTTGGCCGACACAAATTCGACCTGCACCTTTTGCCAGGCCCCCTGCGTCGAACGGCCAAAATTCTCGCCCTCGGCCAGCACCGCCTTGACGACATTGGTCTTGATCCCGGCATCGAGCGTGAAATTGATGAAGCCCGCCCCGGCCACTTCGGCCTTGGTCACCAGCTTCGAGGGCGGCAATTCGGCCAGCAGCTGGTTGGCAATCTCACGCGGGTTCTTTTTCAGCGCCTTGGCCAGTTGCATGGCCAGGTTGGTGGCGAAATCGCCATGCGTCGGATCACGCGGGCGCTCGAGTTGAATGGGGGTATCGGTTGCAGCAGGTGCAACGCTGGCCAGCGCCTGTTGCAACAGGGCGGTCAGCTGGGTTTTAACGTCTTGGGCCATTGATTTGCAGCGGAAAAATCCAAAACGGCGATTATACGCTGCCGATGCCCGGGTTCTGCTTCGTAATTACCGACCAGGCAGCGAGTTTCTCCGGATAACTGCGCGCCGCATGGGCCGGACTGGTCGATGGCAAGCGGGCGAAGTGGAGGCCTTTGCCGCCCAGCCCCGGAAGCACATGACGACGAAAGCTGGCCTCGGCCGTGCCGCCATTGAAATAGACGTTTCTGATACTGGGATGAGCCGCAAAAAATGCTGGAAAGTCATTGACGCAGACCGAGCTATTAACGATATCGGAGTCCAGACTGCCGTAGCGCTCGCAAGTGAAGATCACGTCCCACAAAGCCACGCCGGCCGCCTGCAGCTTCTCCAGTCGCTGGGCATAAGGAAGGGCCGGCCCTGCACCGATCAGATCCCCGATAATTCGCCAGAAGGCATTCCGCTCATTGGCGTAGTACTGCCCGGCCCGCAAGGATGGCTCGCCCGGCATGCTGCCGAGGATGAGAATCCGGGCGCGGCTATCGGCGACCGGCGGAAAGCCTTGAATCTGGGAGGCCAGTGACATTAAAGCGCTCAGCCACCCATCACCCGGTTCTTGCCGGCTCGCTTGGCCAGGTACATGGCCTGGTCAGCCCGCCGGATCGCGTCGGTACCGCTTTCTTCCGGCTTCAACTGGGCCACGCCTGCACTGAAGGTAATCAAAATCTTTTCATTCCCGCTCAGGTAGATCGCCTTGGTAAGCTCGCGCTGCAAGCGGGTCATCGCCTCGATACCCTGCTCAAGTGTCGTATCCGGCATCAGGACAACGAACTCCTCGCCGCCGTAACGAGCCAGCGTATCGCTCGGCCGCAGGTTGCTCCGGGTAACGTCAGCCAGATGGATCAAGGCGCCATCGCCGGCATCATGGCCAAGCCGGTCATTGAGTTTCTTGAAATTATCGATATCGAGCAGGCTGATCGACAGTGGTAGGTCCTTGCGCCGCATGCATGAAACCTCACGCGCCAAGGCCTCATCCAGACCCTTGCGGTTCAGGGCATCGGTCAATGGGTCGTGGCGGGCCAGCGCGCTGGCGTTATCCAGTTCCTGATGCAACTGCATCAGCTCCGACTCGGTGATCAACACCTTGTCTTGCAACGTTTTCAATTGCTCGCGTGATAGCGCGGTTTCTTCGGCCATCGCATGTGTTGCATTGATCACATCATCCAGCAAAGGCCGCAAATCATCGACGCTTGAGACCTTCTCGATCTGGCGAGCGCTTTCCTCGATGCGCCCCTCGAACTCACTGCTCGAGCGGTTCATGGTCGCCAGTCGCTCAATGAACTCGGCCAGCATATGGCGCATTTCAGCCTGCGCCTCGACAGAACGAGACTTGGCACGCCCCTGCCTTTCCATGACATCGCGCAAGCGACGCTCCATCTCGTCGAGATGGCGCAGGGTCAAGGGCGGGGCAACAGCAGCCAGAAGGCCATCAATCTGCCCCTTGAGCCAGCTGTCATCAACACTCAGCTCGCCAATATTCTCGATGATCATATGCAGGAGCTTGAGCAAGGCCCCTTTGATCTCTACCTGCTCTTCGGCCGCGGCGCACACCTGGTAAGCCAGACTGGCCAGAAGCTCCTGAACAAGAGTAAGTTCGACCGTCGGCTGCTTGAGCAGCAGCAGCAATCCACCAGCCATTTCGGCAACACGCGAGTTATCGTCACCCAGCGCCGGCAGAACACCTTCAACCAGACGGGCGAGCTTGCCGGCAAACTCAGCGGGCAGCGAGGGCGGCTGAGTAGCCTGCTCGCCGGATGGCGGCACAACACCGGCTTGGGCAAATGCATTCAACGCCTCGCTCACACACTGCCAGCTACGACGGCCAATTGCCGAACCGAGCAAATCCAGCGACTGCTGTTGCCGCTCATTGCGGGGCACCAGCTGAGTCGACAGTTGCCGCAACGGGCCTTCCGGAAAAGGAAGGGTATTCGGCACGCCGGCTATCTCGTTGTAGCACGCCTGATAATTGGCCGGCGTCGGCTGCAAGTGACTGGTAGCAAGGCGCCTTAGCGCTTCTCGCGCAATATCTGAGGGCTGTTTTTGGTCGTTCATGGAGGCGATAAATGGCTTCGGTGGCGAGACAAGGCACCTGCAGAGTCGGTAAGTGAGTTTATCCCATCCGGGCTCTCGACTTGCAAGATAGTTCGCCTCGACTTTCGCCACTTGGCAGCGCATGGCTTGAAGCCCCAAATCGCCGGGCCGCAACTTGCGTTGGCGTGTTAACATGCTCGTTTAGCTTTGCAGCCCGGCCCGGCCGGCGTTTACCGTCAAATGCGTATCCTTCGCCTGCTCAAGATCGCCTCTGTTGCCAGCCGCTTCGGTCTGGACGAGATGGTGCTCGAACACGAGCCGAGCGGCCGTCTCGTGCGCATCGCCAATGCCCTGCAATTCTGGCGCGACCTGACTACCCCGCGCGCCGTTCGCCTGCGCCTCGCCCTGGAATCACTGGGGCCGATTTTCGTCAAGTTCGGCCAGGTGTTATCCACCCGCCGCGACCTGATGCCGCCCGACATTGCCGACGAACTGGCCAGGCTGCAGGATCGCGTCCCGCCGTTCGACTCGGCGCTTGCCCTGGCTGAAATCGAAAAAGCCTACGGACGCCCAGCCAGCGAAGTCTTTGCCGAGTTCGACGCGACCCCGATCGCCTCCGCCTCGATCGCCCAGGTTCACTTCGCCAAGTTGCGTGACGAGGATGGCGGCCACGAGGTCGCGGTCAAGATTCTCCGCCCCAACATGCTCGCGGTTATCGAGCACGATCTGGCGCTGATGGACAACCTGGCCATGCTGCTTGAAAAGCTGTGGTCAGATGGCAAGCGCCTGAAACCGCGCGAGGTGGTCGCTGAATTCGCCAAATACCTACGCGACGAACTCGACCTGATGCGGGAAGCGGCCAATGCCTCGCAACTCCGGCGCAATTTCACCGACTCGACACTACTGATCGTTCCCGAGGTGCATTGGGATTTCTGTACCTCGACTGTAATGGTGATGGAGCGCATGAAGGGCACGCCGATCTCGCAGATCGACAAGCTGCGCGCCGACGGTATCGACCTCTCCAAACTGTCGGCTGCCGGGGTCGAGATCTTCTTCACGCAGGTCTTCCGCGACGGCTTCTTCCACGCCGACATGCACCCGGGAAACATCTTCGTCGCCCCCGATGGCCGCTACATCGCCCTTGATTTCGGCATCGTCGGCACACTGACCGACTCGGACAAGAACTACCTCGCCCAGAACTTTCTCGCCTTCTTCCGCCGCGATTACAAGCGCGTCGCCGAAGCCCACATCGAGTCGGGCTGGGCGCCGAAAGACACCCGGGTTGACGAGTTCGAAGCGGCCATCCGCGCCGTCTGCGAACCGATCTTCGACCGCCCGCTAAAGGATATTTCCTTCGGCAAGATCCTGCTCCGCCTGTTCCAGACCTCGCGTCGCTTCAACGTCGAGATCCAGCCGCAACTGGTCATGCTGCAGAAGACACTGCTCAACATTGAGGGTCTCGGCCGCCAGCTTGACCCTGAACTCGACCTCTGGAAGACCGCCAAGCCCTTCCTCGAGCGCTGGATGAGCGAACAGATAGGCTGGCGCGGATTGATCAAGACCTTCAAGCAGGAGGCGCCCTATCTGGCGCGCACCATTCCACAACTGCCGCGCCTCGTCCATCAGGCGCTGTCCAATCCGACCAAGGCCGACCTGCAACCTCAACTCACCCAACTGATCGCCGCCCAGCACCAGCAGAACCGCTGGCTGGCCATCATCGCCCTGTTGCTCGCCCTGCTCGTCGGCGCGCTGTTCGCCTGACCCGATGGCTGTAGTCACCCTCGAAACCTTCACTGCTGAGCACGTTGCCGAGTGGTTCGCCACCCGAGACATCAACAAGGCAAAACCCTACGTCGACCTGGTTCGCGACCTTGAGATCAATGGCAGCCAGCTCAGTGCCATCGTCCCCGGCTCGGCCAAGATGCCTTATACGGTGCAGGCCTACCTGAGCCAGGCACAAAGCGGCGAAATGATGGTGGTCAGCCGTTGTACCTGCAATGTCGGCCGCCACTGCAAACACGTCGCGGCCATGCTGCTCAAGGCCATCGAGGAGCGCAACCCGAAGGAACGAGTCAGCAATAGCGTCCTTTCCTGGGTCGAAGACCTGCGCCGTACCTCGATTGCCGTCGCCAAGAAAAAAGCCCGCCCGGCCAGCGCCCGGCAGCAGCTGTTCTACATCCTTAAATGGACGGCCGACAAGCGTCATTTCGGCATCGAGATCCGCAAGGGCAAGTTCCCGGAAAGCGCCGAAGAATGGTGGAAGGTCGACCGCGCGCTGGTCACCCCGCCGCAGTTCGTCACCGAGGAAGACCTCGGCATCCTGCGCCTGATCTGGGCTGACCGCGGCCACGAGACTGGATTGCGAGCGTTCGGCCTCGGGCCGGCACACGGCGCTGAAATCCTGCAGCGCATGGCGGCCAGCCACCGGCTTTACCCGGAAGACGATCTTGGCCTGCCGCTCAACGCCAGCGCTATCCGCCCGGCCAGCATCGGCTGGCAGGTCGACGGCATGGGCTTCCAACGTCCCTATCTGAAGCCGGAACCATCGGCCGAGATGATCATCAACGTCGATCCGCCTTGGTACGTCGATCTGGCCGAAGGTGAAGCCGGCCCGCTCGAGGTAACCGGCAACCCCGGTGTGGTCAATCGCCTGTTCTCGCTGCCGCCACTGTCCGCCAAGGAAGCGGCACTGGTCGCCGAAGCATTGTCCGAACTTGCCCCCGACCTGCCGCTGCCCGGCGACGATGCCGGCGCCCGCCTGCGCCTGGTCGATGCCCCGCTGCAACCGATCCTCCAGTTCGAAACACTGCATACCCATGGCCATCGCGCCTGGCGCAACTATCCGCAGAATTTCGGCGGCGACTCCTTCGATGTCGCCAAGGTCGTATTCCGCTACGCCGACACCGATGTCCGCCCCGAAGAAAAAAGTGAATTCATCACCCTGCCCGAAGGCGAGACTATCCGCCTGAAACGCCGGCCGGAAAAGGAAGCCAGGGCCCTGCAGACACTGGAAGGTTTTGGCCTGCAAAAGATTCCCAGCCACACCCTGCACACCTTTGGCAGCCCGCCGGAAGGCATCTATGGGCTGGCCGAAGAATCGCTGTGGGTGCCCTTCATGCAGGACGCCCAGCGCCTGAAGGAAGCCGGCTGGCAGATCGAATTCCCCGAGGACTTCCGCCACCACGTGATCGAAGTTGATGGCTGGGAAGCCGAGCTGTTCGAGGCCGACAACGGCTGGTTTAACCTCGACATGGGCATCATCGTCGAAGGCGAACGCCTGCCGCTGGCCCCGCTGCTCGCCAACCTTTTCCGCACCGACCCGCGCTGGCTGGAAGCGACCGAACTCGAACGCGTGCCCGACACCGAGGGCATCGACCTCTACACCCCCCGTGGCAAGCGGCTGCGCGTGCCGGCCGGCCGCATCAAGCCCCTCGCCGCGACGCTGATCGACCTGTTCGACGGCTTCTCCGGTGGCAATGTGCTGCGCCTGTCACGCTTCGATGCGCCGCGTCTGGCCGAACTGTCCGACATCAGCCGCTGGCAGTTCCGCGGTCAGAGCGACATCATGGCCATGGCCGAACGCCTGCTCGACGCCCAGGGTATTGGCGATGTCGCGCCCCCTGCCGGCTTCCGGCTTGATCTGCGCCCTTATCAAAAGGAAGGCCTGGCCTGGCTGCAATTCCTGCGCGAACATGAACTGTCGGGTATTCTGGCTGACGACATGGGTCTCGGCAAGACCGCCCAGACCCTGGCTCACCTGCTGCTTGAAAAGGAAGCCGGTCGCCTGGAAAAACCGGCCCTGATCATCCTGCCGACTTCGCTGATCTTCAACTGGAAGAACGAGGCGGCGCGTTTCGCCCCCGACCTCAAGGTACTGTCGCTGCACGGCCCGGAACGCAAGACCCAATTTGGTGAAATCACCAAACACGACGTAATCCTGACCACCTACCCGCTGCTCTGGCGCGATGCCGACGAACTGATGCAGCACAGCTACCACCTGCTCATTCTCGATGAGGCGCAGACGGTCAAGAACGCCCAGAGTCAGAGCGCCGAGGCGGTGCGCAAGATCGACGCTCGCCATCGCCTGTGCCTGACCGGTACGCCGCTGGAAAATCATCTCGGTGAGTTGTGGAGCCAGTTCGACTTCCTGCTCCCCGGCTTCCTCGGCACCAGCAAGCAGTTCAACCGCCACTGGCGGACACCGATCGAGAAGCAGGGCGACATGGCCCGGCGCAGCCTGCTGGCGCGGCGCATTCGCCCCTTCATCCTGCGTCGCAAGAAGGAAGACGTGGCACAGGAACTGCCGCCGAAGACCATCATCATCCGCAGCGTCGAACTCGAAGGCGCCCAGCGCGACCTCTACGAAACCGTTCGGGCGGCGATGGATGCCAAGGTACGCGATGAAATCGCCAGCAAGGGTTTTGCCCGCAGCCAGATCGTCATCCTCGATGCCCTGCTCAAGCTGCGTCAGGTCTGCTGCGATCCTCGCCTGGTCAAGGCCAACTCCGCCCGCAAGGTAACGGAACGGGCCAAACTCGATCTGCTGATGGCCATGCTGCCCGAGTTGGTCGACGAAGGCCGGCGCGTCCTCGTCTTCTCGCAATTCACCAGCATGCTGGCACTGATCGAACATGAACTCGACAAGGCCGGGATTACCTACGTCACACTGACCGGCGACACCGTCGACCGCGAAGTACCGATCCGCCGCTTCCAGGACTGCGAAGTGCCGATCTTCCTGATCAGTCTGAAGGCTGGTGGTGTCGGTCTCAACCTGACGGCCGCCGACACCGTGATCCACTACGACCCGTGGTGGAACCCGGCCGTCGAAAACCAGGCCACCGACCGCGCCCACCGCCTTGGTCAGGACAAGCCGGTCTTCGTTTACAAGCTGATCGTCAGTGGCAGTATCGAGGAAAAAATTCTCGCCCTGCAGGAACGCAAGGCCGAACTGGCCGCTGGCATTCTGTCCGATGACCATCGCGTGGATGTCAAGTTCGGTACTGACGACCTCGCAGCACTGTTTGAGCCATTGCCGGAGTAAGCAGGGCGCCACGGGGTACATGCATCAGGTTGCTATCAAATTTCCGGTACAGCCCCCACCGTATCGATACCGCTTAGGCGCGGCAATGCCTACAATAGCCACAACAGGGTTTTCTAATAGAGGATTTGCCATGTACCGCATCATCGCTCTGCTTTGCCTTGGGCTCACCACCGCTACAGCCCATGCCGAGGAATGGATGGTCAAGAAAAAATTGGCCGTCAGCTTCGACGATGCCAAGGAATCAGTCGTCATGGCCATCGAAAACCGTGGCCTAGTGATCAATTACACCTCGCATATCGCCGACATGCTGGCCCGGACCGGGTCTGACATTGGTGCAACTCGCCAGATCTTCGACAAGGCAGAGATCGTCGAATTCTGTTCGGCCAAGCTGTCGCGCAAGATGATGGAAGTAGACCCGCACAACATCGTGCTCTGCCCCTTTGCCATCTCGATCTATACCTTGCCTGGCGAAAAAAATACGACTTGGCTGGCCTACCGGCTACCCAAGGGCGAAGCTGCGAAACTGGTCGCGCCCTTGTTCAAGGAAATCGCTGCCGAAGTCGGGCAATGATTCGCCCCTGAACGGCGCCGACGCAAGCACTTGGCTCAGCGTCCGGCGGCAAAGTCCAGCCACCGCAGCAGAGCTGCGTACAACAGATTGGGATCAACCGGCTTGCTGACAAAGTCGTTCATGCCGGCAGCCATGCATTGCTCTCGATCCTCGGCAAAGGCATTGGCTGTCATGGCAAGAATAGGCAGGCTCTGCCGGTTTTCGAGCTGGCGGATGCGCCGGGTCGCTTCCAGGCCGTCCATATGCGGCATCTGCATGTCCATCAGGACCAGCGCATAGTCGTTGCGGCTTACCTTGTTGAGAGCTTCGCGGCCATCCTCGGCCACATCAATGGCCAGCCCGACATCCTCAACCAGCATCTGGGCGACTTCCCGATTGATCGGATCATCCTCGGCGAGGAGGACAACGCGCCCGGCATGGCGTTGTCGCAACGATGATTCGACATCGGCAGCCTGAGTAAGCACGGCGCCCGTTTCGGCAACCCGTGCCTGGTGACGCTTCAGGCGCGCGGTAATCCAGAAAACACTGCCCTTGCCCGGCGTGCTTTCTGCGCCGGTAGCTCCGCCCATCAAAGCTGCCAGGTGACGGGTAATCGCCAAACCAAGCCCTGTCCCCCCGTATTTTCGGGTAGTCGATGGATCAGCTTGTTCAAAAGGCACAAACAGGCGCCCAAGCGCTTCCGGGGATATTCCGATACCGGTGTCTTCCACCTCAAGTCGAATCAGTACGCTTTCGCGATCCTCTTCGATTATCTGGCTCCGCAGCGTAATCGATCCCTGCTCGGTAAATTTGATTGCGTTGTTGGCGTAGTTGATCAGCGCCTGGCGCAAGCGCGTGGGATCTCCCAGTACATTGGGCGGCAAACCAACCGATTCCACCCGGACCGCCAGATTTTTCTCCCGCGCCCGCCCCCTGAGCATCTCTGCCACCTCGCCCAGCAACTGCGGAAGCATCAGCGGAACAGCTTCCAGCTCCACCTTGCCAGCTTCGATTTTGGACAGATCGAGAATGTCGTCGATGATCGAAAGCAAGTGCTTGCCTGAACCTTCAATCCGCTCCAGAGGCTCGTTCAGCGCGGCATCCGTCAGCCCGCGGCGCATCAGGTAGGCCGACCCGAGAATGGCATTCATCGGCGTCCTGATTTCATGGCTCATGCTGGCCAGGAAAGCGCTCTTGGCCTTCGTCGCCTGCTCGGCCTGCTCTTTGGCCTCCCGCAGTTCCAGCTCGCCACGTTTGCGTTCGCTGATATCACTGACAAAAGTGATGTAGCGCGCCGGCTCGCGATCAGTTTCGGCACGATAGTAAATATTGATATTGACCGGAACCATATGCCCGGCTCGATGCAGATGTTGCGCATCGACGGATACCCCGCCAGCCAGCCTGATTTTTTCGGTCGCCGAGGCAAACTCTTCCAGCGTGAAATTGGGATCTATATCCGGCACGCTCAGTTTCAGCATTTCGTCGACGCTATAGCCCAGCATGCTGGCAGCAACCTGATTCACGTAGACAAAGCGACCCTGAGCATCCACCCAATGAATGCCAATGCCGACGCGGTCCATGGCAAACATCGTTTGTTCGAGCTGGGCATTGGCCTGGGCCAAGGCCTGAGTTCGCTCCACAACCAGCGTTTCCAGATGTTGTCGATGTTTGTCGAGCTCTGTCTCACTAGCCCGGAGAGCCTCCTCAACGCGACGCCGCTCGGTAATTTCCCGGGCAATACCAAGGATACCGATCAAATGGCCTTCGCTATCACGCATCGGCGTCTTGATGGTCTCGAATAACCCGCGGTACTCATTGTCACCAAAGGTCAGCCACTCTTCGTTGATTGTCGGACCGCCGGCCGCTGCTGCAGCACGATCTTTCTCCCGGAAAAAATCGGCCAGATCCTTGTCAACAAAATCGTAGTCGGTGCGACCGACAATGTCATATTCGCTGGCATTGTAGAGCCGAGAGAACATCGGATTGCAGGACAGGTAAATGCCATTCGTATCCTTGACCCAGACAAGATCTGGAATGGCGTCATAAAGACTATCCAGGAAGGCGCGTTCGCGTTCGCTCTGGGCCAGCGCCACCGCCAGCTCGGCCCGCGCATCATCGCGGTCAGCCGCCAGCGCCTTGGTCAGGCGGTCATTATTGCGACAAAGAACGATTGCCTTGGCAAGATTGGCCAGCACCGGCTGGAAAACCTGGGTCAAGGGCAAGCTGCAAGATGGCGCCCCAGTGGCAAGCAACAAGAGGGTTCGCTGCTCGTCGACCGGCAGGCGCAAGGCGTGCGTATATGTCTGATCAAGCGAAAACGGCCTTAGAAGTATGGGGTCGGCCAGAAGCTCGACCTTCCCATTCAGCAAGCCTTCTGAAAGGTTCACCCGGGTACCGCCGAGGTCGACCAACATGTAGTCACCAACAGCTTTTTCCAGCGTCGCTGTCATGCCGAACTCGGAACGATGCTGTGCAGTCAGGACCACTCCGGCCGGGAAGGAAGTGTGGAAGAGCAAGCGCTGAAGAACCCGCTTGAGCAGACTGTCGAGGTCGACCTCGCCGCCGATGGTCATCGACAGGTCATAGAGAATGCTGAGAATCTGCTCGCGATTCATGTGCGCTTCAAAGACGTGCACACCAGGGTGGCGTTATGAAACATCGGATAACCCCAACGGACCGTGCTGCCAATCTCGCCCAGCGACAAGGCCCCTGCCACCTCGCCAACCCCGGTCGCAGCATGCAGTTCAATCAATTCTTTCTCGGCGTCCTGGCCAAGGTGCATACGCCGGCCGGCGCAATAGAACGTCAGTAGCTGGGTTCCCGCCAAATCGCCTTGAACCCCGCGCAGATTTTCCGCCAAACGGGCTATGCAACCGTTCGCCCCGGCACCCGGCGCCTGCAGAAGCACGAGCATCGAATTTTCGGGAATCTCCCCAACGCAGAACAAGGAGCCGTCCTCGGCCAGCGCCACCGGAATGCGCACCACGACATCACCATTGGCACGCAGAATACCCACCGGGAAATGCACGGCATACTCGTAGAAATTGTCGCGCGTCAGGTCAATGCCGTATTGCGCCTTGATGATTTCCTGATAAACATCGAAAGCCGGGCGCCAATCGATCATTGCGATCCGGTTGCCATCGGTCGAGGTCGCGCTCATGGCATGTTCAGGTTGCAGGAATCCATGCTCCAGCACCGGCGCCATCCTGCCCGGCAACAGCAGGCCAAGTATCCCGTCACCCACGACTTCGGATTCATTGAAAAGGCAGGGCATGGGCTGGAAGGTTTCGCTGCCCGCATTGACGCCAGCGTATTCGACACGGTTCGCGAGTTCCAGATAGAGGCCATCCAGAATGCTCGCAATGTTGGGAATCATGCCGTCAAACACCATGAACAGGGTTGGCTTTGGTCCGCTTGATTGGCAATGCTGCAAACAATCCCGGGCAGCTGCGAGTAGCTTATGTACAGCTGACCCGCCTTCCGCGTTGATGGCCGACAATAGGAAATACGGCGGCATCTGGTCAAAATTCAGCAACCACGCACCACTGGTCGTAAATCCATGGTCTTCGACCAAGGCCGGAAAAATCGCCCCGGCCAATGCTAGTCCCCGCTGCCGACAAGCGTCCTGCAGCATGGAGACATGGCCTTTTTCCGCCTCCGGCAGCAAGGCAAAAATTCCAGACCCGGTCGAGTGGGAACCCCAATCGGTCAGTGCCCGCTCGATGCCCTCTGCCGTCATTTCAATGTGGCGCATTGATGTCAATTTACAAACCGTTGTGGGGGTTTTTGCAATTTTGTCGATTGTCCGCCAATACCCCGCCAAACTCAAGCCAGATGCGAAGCCCCTTCAATGCGCGCCAACAATCCGGTCAGCGCATGTTTGACTGACTGTTCGCGAACGGCCGACCGGTCTCCAGCAAAATGGCAGGTAGCGGCCTCACACCCCGCATCACGTCCGGCCCAGGCAAAGCAGACTGTGCCAACCGGCTTTTCTTCGGAACCACCGGAGGGTCCGGCAATGCCGGTAATTGCCACCGTCCAGTCCGCCCGGCTATGCGCCAGAGTTCCCTGGGCCATCGCCCTCGCCGTTGCTTCCGAAACAGCGCCATGTCGATCAAGCGTCGTCTCGGGCACTCCGAGCATATCCACCTTCGCCGCGTTGGAATAAGTGACGAAGCCCCGGTCAAACCAGGCAGAGCTACCTGCGATAGCCGTGACCGATTGGGCCAGCCACCCGCCAGTACAAGACTCCGCCGCAGCGAGCCACTCGCCACGCTCAAGAAGCATGGCACCGAGACGTTCGGCAAGTTTTTCGAGTTCCGACATAATGACTGATCCTAGCACGTTACCCTTTGCACGATGAACACCACCAAACCTGCCATTTCCAGCCAGTCCGAGGCATCCATTACCGGTGTCATTCTGGCTGGCGGGCTGGGGCGGCGCATGGGTGGCGTCGACAAAGGCATGCAGTTGCTCGATGGCAAGCCGCTGGTCCAACATGTCGCCGAACGACTCGGTCCGCAGGTCGCTCACCTGCTGATCAACGCCAACCGCAGCCAGGAACAATACGCCACCCAGGGCTATCCGCTGATTGCCGACGTGATCGCCGGTTTTGCCGGCCCATTGGCCGGATTGCATGCAGCCCTGACCGCCGCCGATACGGCATTGGTGGCGACCGCCCCCTGTGATACACCCTATTTGCCACTCGATTTGATCGAACGCCTGCACGCCGGCCTGCTATCCAAAGGGGCGAATCTTGCCATCGCCTCCGCCGGCGGACGCATCCACCCGGTCTTCTGCTTGTGCCGAAGAACACTGCGCGACGAACTCGAACGTTATCTCCAATCCGGCGGACGCAAGGTCGCCCTGTGGTGCGCCGAAATGGGCGCTGTCGAGGTCGATTTTTCGGATCAATCTGACGCCTTCAGCAATTTCAACACGCTGGCCGACCTGCAAAACAACTAATTCAACAGGCGACTATCGTCACTTGTGGAAAACCGATATTGCACTGCACCATTTTTTGACTATACTTGGCTCGTAGGAATAACAACTACCCATAGAAGGGGAACAGCTATGAACGTCAAAATCCACTATCGCATTACCCAGGACCGCGCCGGAATACCGCAGGACTACAACGGCGCCCGTCACTTCGTCGTTCGCGAAGGCGAGGCCATTGAAGACACGGCACGAAGCCAGCTGGCGACCGATTACCAGGTTCCGAACAGCGCCGTCGAAATCTGCCGGATCGAAAGCTGAGCGCTTGCCGAATGGCAACCCGCTGAAGCACTCAACGATAAAACCGGGTCACCCCGGAGAAAATTCACATGGAATTGCTGCGACGCAGCATAAAATCTATCCAGCCACTGGCAACATTCTGTTACAGAAGGCTACGAAAGGACGACAGACGAGAGAGGCACCGGGACATACACTGCAAGTGTGCATTGAACCCCTCCTCTCGAAATTCCCCCTTTCGAGAATTTTCTACCCCGCCACTGGCGGGGTTTTTTTTGGCTGAGTTCCGGCAGACCGTTATAATCGCTGTTTTATTATTCGCACTGGGGTCTTCGGCATGGCTGAACAAAACTCTTCCAAGAGCACTATGTGGAAAACGATCGGCGTCGCAGCAGTTCTGATCGCCATTATCTATCCGCTCACCAACAGAACTTACAACTCGGCCGCCGACGCAGCCAAGGGCACCGACGAATCCGATGTCCGTATCCAGCCGGTCGCCAAGTTCGAACTGGCCAAGGCAGCCCCGGCCGCCGCCAGCGGCCCGAAGGATGGCGCAACGATTTACAACACCGTCTGTGGCGCCTGCCACAACACCGGTGCCGCCGGCGCCCCGAAGGTTGACGACAAGGCAGCCTGGGCACCGCGCGTTGCCACCGGCAAGGAAGCACTCTACAAGAGCGCACTCGGTGGCAAAAACGCCATGCCGGCCAAGGGTGGTGCAGCTGACCTGTCCGATGCTGAAATCAAGGCAACCGTCGACTACATCCTGACCAAGGTCAAGTAAGACTTTTCGGTCTGAAAACAAGGGAGGCTCCGGCCTCCCTTTTTCGTGGACGAAGAAAAGGCGCCTCGTGGGCGCCTTGGTCAGTGCAGCTTTTGGAGGGCCGCCACCGACTTCCTGCAGGAGTCATTACTTCTTGGCTGGCTCTGCAGCCTTAGCGGCTTCAGGCGCTGGCTTCGGTTCAGCATGCTTGGCAACTTTCTTTGCCTTCTTGACAGGCTTGGCGGCCGGCTTGGCTTCTTCCTTCTTTACTTCAGGCGCAGCGACTACAGGCTTGGCTTCCGGGGCCTTGACCGCTTCAGCCGACTTCGGTGCTTCGGCCTTGACCGTTGCTGCGACCGGAGCTGCAGCAGCTTTTACTTCTGCGGCGGCCGGCTTGACGTCGGCAGCGTGGGCAATACCAAAAGCGGCGGCAAATGCGATGGCGATGAGTTGCTTGGTCATTTTGAATCTCCTGATGTTGTTGGTTCGGTGTCTGATCCGGCTTTGCGTTATTGCGCTGCCTTGTACCGAATAACGCAGGCAGATACAGCCGGATGTCATAAGGAAAGTAACCCGCTGTAACGCGGTGTGACCAAGCGGTTAGCGCTTGTTTCCGGCCAGCATGGCCTTCATGGCGTCGAGGCGGGCATTGCCTGTTGCCTTGTCGGGCAACGCCGCATCCTTGCCGCCGGAGAAGCGGACATCGTCCTTACCCATTTCGTCGATAAACCGCGATGGTTCGCAGGGAACGAACTCGCGCATCTGCTTGCGGCGCTCGCAGTAGGAAATATTCAGTGTGAACTGGGCACGGGTGATGCCGACGTACATCAGCCGGCGTTCTTCCTCGATCTTGGCGGGATCGATGGACTCCCGATGGGGCAGAATGCCCTCTTCGATCCCGACCAGGAAGACATGCTTGTATTCCAGACCCTTCGCCGCGTGCAGGGTCGACAACTGAACGGCGTCGTAGTCTTCGTCGTTCTGCTTGTCCAGCATGTTGATCAGCGCGATGCTCTGGGTCAGGTCGATCAAGGTCTTGCCTTGCTCTTCACCCTTTTTATTCAGCCAGTTGGCAAATTCGCAGACATTGCCCCAGCGCGTCTGAGCCGTCCGTTCCTCTTCGTGATCGTAGAGGAACGTTTCGTAATCGATCGCCTTGAGCAAGTCGGGCAGCACCTGTTGCGCAGGCTCGCGGCTGGCGCGGTGCTGCAGGCGGTTGATGAAATTGCAGAACTCAAGCAAGGACTCCAGCTGGCGGTGCTGAATGCGCTGTGCAAACCCCTCTTCAAAGGCTGCATGAAACAGCGAAATGTGGCGCTCACCGGCGTAGGTGCCGAGCACCTGCAGTGTCGCGGCGCCAATGCCTCGCTTCGGCGTTGTCGCCGCCCGGATGAAAGCCGGGTCGTCATCCTCGTTGGTCAACAGGCGCAGATAGGCCGTGATGTCCTTGATCTCCGGCTTGTCGAAAAACGATTTGCCGCCGGAAAGCAGGTAGGGAATGCGGTGGTCACGCAGATACTCCTCGAAACCGCGCGCCTGATGGTTCGAGCGGTAGAGAATGGCGTAATCCTTGAACTTGCTGCGATGTTGGAAGCGGTGCGCCTGCAGCTTCATGATCACGCCTTCCGCCTCGGCATCGTTGTCACGACAGGCGGTTACGGTGATCTGTTCGCCGTGACCGAGTTCCGACCACAACTTCTTGTCAAACAGCTTTTCGTTGTTGGCAATGACGTTGTTGGCAGCCTTCAGGATGCGAACCGTCGAACGGTAGTTCTGCTCCAGCTTGATGACCTTGAGCGCCGGAAATTCAGCCGGCAGCTTTTTCAGGTTGTCGATATCCGCGCCGCGCCAGCCGTAGATCGCCTGATCATCGTCGCCCACCGCCGTGAACTGAGCCCGAACGCCGGTCAGCAGCTTGAGTAATTGGTACTGGCAGGCGTTGGTGTCCTGATACTCATCGACCAGCAAGTAGCGCAGACGGTTTTGCCACTTTTCGGCAATCTCTGGGTGTTTCTGAAAGAGCACGACGGGCAAACCAATCAGGTCATCGAAATCGACCGCCTGGTAGGCTTTCAGCGTTGCTTCGTAGGTCAGGTATGCATGGGCAGCGAGCGTCTGGTGATCGTCTTTAGCCAGGTTCAGTGCTGCTTCGGGCGTAATCAGACCATTCTTCCAGTTGGAAATGATCGACTGCAGGTGGCGCAAGGTGCCTTTATCAACCGTCTTCGCCGCTTCGCCGATGATGCCGGCACAATCGGCCGAATCGAAGATCGAGAAACGCGGCTTGTAGCCAAGCGCTTTGGCTTCTTCACGCAGAATTCGAACGCCCAGCGAGTGGAAGGTTGAAATCTGCAGATCGTCGGCCTGCGGCTTGGATAGTATCTTGCCTATCCGCTCCTGCATTTCCTTGGCCGCCTTGTTGGTGAAGGTGATGGCGGCAATGTTTCGCGGCTGGAAGCCACAGTCCTGCACCAGATAGGCGATTTTCTGGGTAATCACCCGCGTCTTGCCCGAGCCCGCACCCGCCAGCACCAGCAGGGGGCCGTCGAGATAATGGATCGCTTCGCGTTGCTGGGGATTGAGACCGGACATGGACCTTGGAAATACAACGCCCCGGACGAGCGGGGCGCATTGATCAGGAGGGGGATTCTAACCCAGCGCTAGGCCTGTGAAAATTTGCTCTCTGATACGGCACAACCGCAGGGCATTCAGGCCTTGTCATCGACCCCATGAATGTTCATTGCCAACGACGTCGGCTTGATCAGACCATCAACCGCCGTACCGAGCGATGCCAACTGTGCGGCAACTTCGCGCGCGCCTTGCAAGACTTGCTCACCACCATTGAATGCACCAATTGCACCGGGTTCAATTTCGGCGATTTCCTGTTGCAGGCTGCGCTGGCGGTCACTTTCTGCCCCCTCCAATGCCTCAACGCGACGGATACGTTCATCCGGCACGTGGCGCGCCCGCTCGATGGACTCTTGCGAGGGGCGCTGCGTGGTTGAAACAAGGCGATTCAGTTTCATTTGACGGGCTCCTGAACCCGTCTACGACATCCCGAGCGCCCAGCTTTAGGTCAGAGGGCGCCGAAAACCTTTTTCAGCAGATCGCTACCCGCACCAACCGGGTTGGCGCGTAGCTTCTTTTCCTCTTCGGCGATCATCAGAAACAGTCCGTCCATGGCCTTTTGCGTCACATAGCCGTCAATGTCGGCATCCTTCTTGTCGACCAGTCCGGCACTGGCTGCCTTGCCGGCGAACTTGTTGTACTGGTCGGCCAGTTGCAGCTTGTTGGTTTCCTTCTTGACGATAGGCATGAACTTGGCCGTCAGCTGATCCGTGGAAGTGCGCTTGAAGTATTGCGTCACGCTGTCATCGCCACCGGTCAGAATTCCCTTGGCGTCCTGAACGCTCATCTTCTTGATCGAATCAGTCAGAATGGGCTTGGCCTCGGCGACCGCATTTTCGGCGGCATGATTCATCGTTTCGACCAACTGGTCAGCCTGCTTGCCCATACCGAACATGCGCAAACCCTTCTCCGCCTTCTCCAGATAGCCTGGCAGCGGAATCTTCACTTTGTCATTGCCGAGGAAACCACCGTTCTTGCCCAGCGATGAAACAGCGTAGTCGGCCCCCTTGGCCAGCGCTTCCTTGACGCCTGCACTGGCGTCTCCCGAGGAAATGGCGTCGAGCGCCCCAGCCTGTGCCAGAACGGCAGATAACGAAAGCATCAGGGCAAATACAGGCTTGAGCAAACGACGCATAGTGTTCTCCTGAAAGGACTAAACAATATCCAGATGACCGATACCGGTGGTCAGGTCGCGATCCTTGGATTCCTTGCCGTGCAACTTGATCTGCAGGCGCAGATCATTCAGCGAATCGGCATTGCGCAATGCGTCTTCGTAGGTGATCTTGCCGGCTTCGTAGAGGTCGAACAGGGCCTGGTCGAAGGTCTGCATGCCCAGTTCGCGCGACTTCTTCATGATTTCCTTGATCTCGTGCACCTCGCCCTTGAAGATCAGATCGGAAATCAGCGGCGAATTGAGCAGCACTTCGATCGCCGCCATTCGGCCCTTGCCGTCCTTCTTCGGAATCAGGCGCTGCGAGATCATGGCGCGCAGGTTCAGTGAAAGGTCCATCAGCAGTTGCTGGCGACGCTCTTCCGGGAAAAAGTTGATGATCCGGTCGATGGCCTGGTTGGCACTGTTGGCGTGCAAGGTAGCCAAGGCCAGGTGACCGGTTTCGGCAAAGGCGATGGCGTAGTCCATGGTGTTACGGTCGCGGATTTCGCCCATCAGGATAACGTCCGGCGCCTGGCGCAGCGTGTTCTTCAGCGCCGGCCCCCAGTCGTCGGTATCAACCCCGACTTCACGCTGGGTGACGATGCAGTTCTTGTGATCGTGGACGTATTCGATCGGGTCTTCGATGGTGATGATGTGGCCGTAGGAATTCTCGTTGCGGTAATCGACCAGCGCCGCCAGCGAAGTCGTCTTGCCGGTACCGGTACCGCCGACGAAGATGATCAGGCCGCGCTTGGTCATCGCCAGATCCTTCAAGACTGGCGGCAACTGCAGCTCATCGAGCGTCGGGATGCTCATGTTGATCGTCCGGCAGACCACACCGACCCGACCCTGCTGAACCAGTGCATTGACCCGGAAGCGGCCAATGCCGGCCGGCGAGATGGCGAAATTGCACTCTTTGGTCGATTCAAACTCGGATGCCTGGCGATCATTCATGATCGAACGTGCCAGTTCGGCTGTGTGCTGGGGTGTCAGAATCTGGTTCGAAACGGGCGTGATCTTGCCGTCGATCTTGATGGCAGGAGGAAACCCGGCCGTGATGAAAAGGTCAGAGCCTTTCTTTTGCGACATCAGGCGCAAAAGATCGTGCATGAATTTCATTGCTTGATCGCGTTCCATACCTTCCCCTCTATGTTCTATTCCCGACCTGATCAGGCCGGGAAAGCGTCCTTGTTGGCTGCCTTGTAGCGCGCCTCGTTGCTCGACACCACGTTGCGCCGAACCATATCGATCAGATTCTGATCCAGCGTCTGCATGCCGAAATTCTGACCAGTCTGGATCGCCGAATACATCTGGGCAATCTTGTTCTCACGGATCAGATTGCGGATAGCCGGTGTGCCGATCATGATTTCGTGCGCAGCAACCCGACCGCCTCCATCCTTGGTCTTGAGGAGCGTCTGTGAAATGACGGCGCGCAAAGATTCGGACAGCATCGAACGAACCATTTCCTTTTCGGCCGCCGGAAACACGTCAACCACGCGGTCCACCGTCTTGGCGGCGGACGAGGTGTGCAGGGTACCGAACACCAGGTGACCTGTTTCGGCAGCTGTAAGCGCCAGACGAATGGTTTCCAGATCGCGCATTTCGCCGACCAGAATCACATCCGGATCCTCACGCAATGCCGAACGCAGTGCGTTGGAGAACGACAGGGTATGCGGCCCGACTTCACGCTGGTTGATGAGGCACTTCTTCGACTCATGAACGAATTCGATCGGATCCTCAACCGTCAGGATGTGGCCGTATTCGTTTTCGTTGATGTGATTGACCATCGCCGCCAGAGTCGTGGACTTGCCTGAGCCGGTCGGCCCGGTGACCAGCACGATACCGCGCGGATACTCGGAAATTTCCTTGAAAATCTTCGGGCAGTTCAATTCTTCCAGCGTCAGCACCTTGGAAGGAATGGTCCGGAACACCGCCGCAGCGCCCCGCTGCTGGTTGAAGGCATTGACCCGGAAACGGGCCAGATTGGGAATCTCGAAAGAAAAGTCGCACTCCAGCGTCTCTTCGTAAATCTTGCGCTGACCATCATTCATGATGTCATACACCATGCCGTGCACATCCTTGTGCTCCATGGCGGGCAAGTTGATGCGACGAACGTCGCCGTGCACGCGAATCATGGGCGGCAACCCAGACGACAAATGAAGGTCTGAAGCCTTGTTCTTGACACTGAAGGCCAGCAGTTCGGTGATGTCCATACGGATCGTCCTCGGAGCGCGTGTATACTTGGTTTGTGGTTAATTCCAAAAGGATTATGAGCGCAATCGCTGACAACCTGCAAGCTGTCCGGGCCCGCATCGCCAATGCCGCCGTGGCGACTGGACGCTCGCCGGACACGGTACGTCTGCTCGCGGTCAGCAAGACGTGGCCGCTGTCGTGCATTCTTGAAGCAGCCGATGCCGGTCAGTGCGCTTTCGGCGAGAACTACGTGCAGGAAGGCATCGACAAGATTGCCGCCATCACCGGCCGCAATCTGGAATGGCATTTCATCGGGCCGCTGCAAAGCAACAAGTCCCGGTCCGTCGCCGAGCGCTTTGATTGGGTTCATTCAATCGAGCGCCTGAAAATTGCCGAACGCCTTTCGGCCCAGCGCCCTGCCTACCTGGCGCCCTTGCAAGTCTGTATTCAGGTCAATGTTTCCGGTGAGACCAGCAAGAGTGGCTGTGCGCCGGATGAAGCGCCTGGGCTGTGCAAGTCAATTGCAGCACTTCCCGGCCTCCGCCTGCGTGGCCTGATGGCTATCCCCGAACCGACTGACAGCATTGACGCCCAGCGCCTGCCGTTTCGCCAGCTACGGCAAATTTACGAACATATCCGGGCCGCCGGCCTGCCACTCGATACACTCTCCATGGGCATGTCCCACGATCTTGAAGCCGCCGTTGCCGAAGGGGCAACCATCGTCCGCATTGGCACGGCCATTTTTGGTGAAAGAAACTACGCATGAAAATTGTTTTCCTTGGCGGTGGCAACATGGCCAACGCCCTGATCGGTGGCATGGTGAAGCAGGGCTTCGCGGCAGACGAAATCGAGGTGATTGATCTCGGCGCCGAAGCACGGAGCAAACTGAGCGAGAGCTACGGTGTTCGCTGCCACGCCAGCGCTGACACCGCCCCGCGAGCGCCAGACATCCTGGTTCTTGCCGTCAAACCGCAACAGATGAAGGAGGCAGTCGCCCCCTTTGCCGGCCAGCTCGGCCAGGCACTGGTCATCAGCATCGCGGCCGGCCTCGACATGACAGCGCTATCACGCTGGCTGGGCGGCCATCGGCAGATCGTCCGCTGCATGCCCAATACCCCGGCACTGATCGGTGCCGGCATTACTGGTCTGTGCGCCCTGCCGGAAGTCAGTGCCGAACAGCGCGCCGCCGCTGACCGCGTGCTGAAGGCTGTCGGCACCACCGTCTGGATCGAAGATGAAGCGAAGATCGACGGTGTCACCGCGATTTCCGGCAGCGGACCGGCCTATGTTTTCCTGTTCATCGAAGCGCTGCAGCAGGCTGCAGCTGATCTCGGTCTCACACCGGAACAGGGACGTCAGCTTGCCATCGAAACCGTTCAGGGAGCTGCCGCCCTGGCTGCACAGTCTACTGAGCCGGCCTCAGTACTGCGCGAACGCGTCACCTCTAAGGGCGGCACGACCGCTGCTGCCTTGCAGGTCATGGCCGAACGCGGCGTCAAGGAAGGTATCGTGGCCGGTTGCCTGGCCGCCGAAGCGCGCGGCAGGGAACTCGGCAAGATTCTTGGAGCCAGCTGATGCAGGCCATCGCTTTTTTGCTTGACGCCATCGCCAGCTTCTTCTGTACCCTGTTTTTGTTGCGTTTCATGATGCAGGCGATGCGGGTTTCTTTCGGCGGCCAGATTGGCGACTTCGTCGTCAAGCTGACCAACTGGGCAGTCAAGCCACTTCGCCGGGTCATTCCCGGGGCAGGTGGCTTCGACTGGGCCAGCCTGATTGCCGCCTTGGGCGTACAACTGCTGCTGTCCGTGCTGCTGATCGGGCTGGCCGGCCCGTCGTTGAACGCGGACCCAGGCAGCATCGCGCTGATGGCACTCTGGTTTGCAGTGCGCGCCCTGCTCCGCCTGGCGGTCTATATCCTGATCGGCGCCCTGATCCTGCAGGCCGTCCTGTCGTGGATCAATCCCTATTCGCCATTGGCGGCGCCGGCCTACCAACTCACCCGTCCAATCCTCGACCCGATCCGCCGCATCCTGCCGACCATTTCCGGTATCGACCTGTCGCCGCTGGTCGCCATCCTGTTGCTGCAGGTCGTGCTGATGCTCCTGTGAGCGACTGGTATCGCGTTGCTGGCGACGGCCGCATCACGCTGACCCTGCACATTCAGCCCGGCGCGAAAAAGACAGAATTCGCCGGGTTGCATGGCGATGCGCTGAAAATCCGCCTCGCTGCACCACCGGTCGACGGCAAGGCCAACGAGGCACTGATCAAGTTTGTTGCCGAAACGCTGGGGCTGGCTAAATCTTCAGTAAGCCTGAAGAGCGGGCAGACTTCCCGGCGCAAGGTGCTGGAAGTTGTGGGGGCCAGCGCCACGACTATCGCCGGGCTGGCTTCCTGAAAAAAGCGGCCTGCGAAGCAGCCGCTTTCGCTTGAAGCTCCCTGCGTTTATTTTTTCGCGACAGCCTTGGCAGCACCATCACCCACCGTCAAGTCGCTGCGCAGTTTGGCAACGCTTTTCTCGCCAAAACCTTTGACGCCTTTCAGGTCATCCACCGATTTGAAGGGACCATTCTTGGTCCGGTAATCGACAATAGCCTTGGCTTTGCTCGGGCCGATTCCCTTGATTCCGTCAAGTTCGTCGACGCTGGCGGTGTTGAGGTTTACCGCTGCAAAAGCCAGGCTGATGCTGGACAAAAGAACAAGAATCAGGGCTAGTAAGCGTTTCATCGGGTGCTCCTCCAGATTGGAAAATAATCGCGCTGCACAAGACAACGGCCTCGCCGGAACGCCCGGCGAGGCCGCTTCATTCTAATGCAAAACAGGTAAATTATTCCAAGTGCATTAACCGAATGCCTGATAGACAAGACGCCCGCCGACTAGTGTAGCCTTGACCTGGCCGGTCATCATGTAGCCCAACCACGGTGAGTTCTTGCCGCGGCTCTTGAGGGCTTCCGGCGTCAGTTGCCAGGTCGCTTCCGGATCAAAAACACAGACATCGGCGCTTGCCCCGACCGCCAAATGACCGCTGGATAACCCGAGCACTTCGGCTGGCGCCGAGGTAATCCGGGCCAGTGCGGTCGGCAAATCAATCTGCGCCGCTTCAGCCCATTTCAAGGTCAGCGGCAGAAGAACTTCAAGGCCGGTGGCCCCCGGCTTGGCCTCACCGAAGGGTAGCAACTTGTCATCGGCCCCAACCGGTGTGTGGTCGGAACAGATCGCCGCCAGACCGCTGGCAGCCGCCGATGAAAGGGCCAGACGGTCGCTCTGGGCACGCAATGGCGGGCAGAAGCGGGCATGCGGATTGAAGAAGCCGATGTCGTTCTCGGTCAGCAACAGGTGATGCACACCAACGTCGCAGGTGATCGGCAGATGATCGTGCTGGGCGCGCTGGATCAGCGCCATGCCGGCGGCCGACGAGATGCGGGTCAGGTGTACCCTGCAGCCGGTGTCGCGCACTAACTGGATGATCGTCCCGATGGCAATCGTTTCGGCCGCCACCGGAATCCCGGCCAGGCCAAGACGACTGGCCACTTCGCCTTCATGGGCAATGCCGTTGCGCGACAGCCAGTAATCCTGCGGTTGCAGCCAGATGGCAAAACCGAAGGTTGCCGCGTATTCCATGGCGCGCAGCAGCGCTTCAGTATCGACGACCGTCTTGTTGGCCTGTGAAAAAGCCACACAGCCGGCCTTCTTGAGGCCGGCCAGCTCGGAAAGGCGCTCACCATTGAGGCCCAGCGTCAGGGCACCAAGCGGCAAGACGCGAGCTCTGCCGATTTCCGCACCACGATGCACGAGGCGATCTGCCAGCTCGGGTTCGTCCAGCGGGGGATCGGCATCCGGAGGCACGACCACCGAGGTCACGCCCCCAGCCACGGCCGCAGCCAGTTCGGCCTCAATGCTGTTCAGACGGGCACCAAGATCGATCAGGCCAGGGCAGACAACGCAACCGGCTGCGTCGATGCTCTGCTCGGCAGCGAAGCCGGCAGGGGCCTCGCCAATACCGGCCACCCTGCCATCCGCGATATACAGCGAGGTATTGCTACGGTCGATGCCGTTTTTTGGGTCAATGACGCGGCCGTTCTTTATTTCGATGTTCATATCAGTTCCCCGCAACGATGCTCATGACGGCCATGCGCACAGCAATGCCGAAGGTGACCTGAGGCAGGATGACGGCCTGCGGTCCGTCGGCCACTGCCGAATGGATTTCGACGCCCCGGTTCATCGGCCCCGGATGCATCACGATGGCATCCGGCTTGGCCAGCGCCAACTTCTGCGGCGTCAGGCCGTAGTGGCGGAAGTATTCACCGGCCGAAGGCAGCAGCGCGCCAGTCATCCGTTCGTTCTGCAGACGCAGCATGATGACCACATCAACGTCTTTCAAACCTTCGTTCATGTCGTGGAAGACATGCACGCCGAGCTTATCGAGATGCTTGGGCAGCAAGGTTTCCGGGCCGATGGCGCGGACTTCCGGGACGCCGAGCGTGGTCAGGGCATGAATATCGGAACGGGCGACACGCGAATGCAGAATGTCACCGACAATGGCCACACGCAGTTGCGTGAAATCCTTCTTGTAGTGGCGGATCGTGTACATGTCGAGCAGGCCCTGCGTCGGGTGGGCATGCCGCCCGTCACCGGCATTGACGACGTGGATGTCGTCGCGACCGGCTCGCTGCAAGTGCTCGGCAATGAGGTAGGGCGCACCGCTCGAAGCATGGCGCACAACGAACAGGTTGGCGTGCATGGCACACAGGTTGTCGATGGTGTCGAGCAGGGTCTCACCCTTGCTGGCCGAGGACTTGTTGATGTCGAGATTGATGACGTCAGCCGACAGGCGCTTGGCTGCAATCTCGAAGGTGGTGCGAGTCCGCGTCGAGTTCTCGAAAAACAAGTTAAAGACGCTCTTACCCCGCAACAGCGGCACCTTCTTGACCTCACGTGCAGAGACTTCCATGAAGGAGGCGGCGGTATCAAGAATCTGGTTCAGGATGGCCTTGGGCAGGCCTTCAACGGACAACAGATGGCTGAGCTCGCCGTTCTTGTTCAACTGCGGGTTATGCATTTTCCAGCCTCCAGGCGAGTTGACCGGCATCGTTGCGGGCAAGTACCAGATTCTCCCCTTCGCTCAACGCCACACCCCAGACACAATAGGTCGCACCAATCGGCAGTTCGCGCCCGCCGCGGTCGGCGAGCAGCGCCAGTTCAACGGCTGCCGGGCGACCGTAATCGAACAGTTCGTTGATGGCGGCGCGCGTCGTGCGACCGGTATAGAGGACGTCATCCACCAGAATGATGTGGCGACCTTCGACATCGAAGGGGATAACTGTCGGCCGACACTGCGGATGCAGGCCTTTTTCGGCGAAGTCATCACGGTAAAAGGAGACATCAATCATCCCGATGTCTTCCGAGAGCCCGAGCAGCTCTTTGAGTCGTTCTGCGACCCAGGCGCCACCACTGAAAATACCGACCAGCGCGGGGTTCTTGTGCAAATGTGGACGAATCAGGTCAGCCAGTTGGCGACACTGAGTCTCGGCATCAGGCAGAGGGTTGGGCAGGGATGACATGGTGCGGGCTTTCGAACCAGGTTTGAAGGATAAGTTGAGCCGCCACTGCATCGAGTAGCGGCTTGGCGGTTTTGCTGTTGCGGCCGGTTTCGCGCAATCGCGCTTCGGCATCGATTGACGTCAGGCGTTCATCGGCAAAAGAAACCGGCAGATTAAAACGTCTTGCCAGACGTTCGGCGAACTTGGTCGCCAGACGCGTCATTTCATGCGGCGTTCCATCGGCATGGGTGGGCAGCCCGACAACCAATAGCACAGGCTGCCATTCCGCCACCAGCTTGCCAATGGCGGCGAAACGGTCATCGTTGGACTCAGCGTGAATAGTGGTCAATGGATGTGCCGAACAGAGCAAGGTCTCACCGGTAGCGACGCCGATGCGCTTTTCGCCGAAATCGAAGGCGAGAACCGTACCCACCTCAGGCGTGTCCAGCCACGTCGGAAAGCTGGGAAAAGCTGATCCCGAGTTTCTGCATGGCGGCGGGCAGACGCTCTTCCGGGGGCAGATCGAACAGGATGCTGGCCTTGGCCGGCACCGTGAGCCAAGAGTTCTGCGCGAGCTCCTCTTCAAGCTGTCCGGCATCCCAGCCGGCGTAGCCCAGGGTAACGAGGATTTCCGCCGGCAAACCGGCACTGCCGACTGAATTCAGCACATCGCGCGAACTGGTCAGGCCGACATCGCTATTGACGGCCAGCGTGGACTGCCATTGGCCAATTGGGCGATGGAGCACAAAGCCACGATCCAGCTGAACAGGACCACCGAAATAAACGGGCAGGTTGGCGAGATTCGTCGCCTCGAGCTTGATATCGATTTTTTCAAGCAAACCAGCCAGATTCATGTCGATCGGACGATTGACGATAATGCCCAGCGCACCGTTCTCATTGTGTTCGCAGATATAGACCAGCGCGTTGGAAAAGTACGGATCTTCCAGCGTTGGCATGGCAATGAGAAAGTTATCAGTCAGATTGACGTTATCCATGACTGGAATTTTAATCGCCGGGGAGGTACAAACCAACCATGAGCAAAGAAAAAGCCTTGGTCTGGTTCCGTCGCGACCTGCGTGACAATGACCATGCCGCCCTTAGCGCGGCCCTTGCAGAGACGCAGCAGGTTTATTGCGCCTTTGTTTTCGATAGCGATATTCTTGATGCGCTTCCCACACGCCACGACCGCCGGGTGCATTTCATCCGGGAATCACTGGTCGAACTGGATATGGCTTTGCGCGCAAAAGGCGGCGGGCTGATCGTTCGCCATGGCCGGGCAGTTGACGAAATATCTGCCCTCGCCAAGGAACTTGGCGTGTCTGCCGTATTCGCCAATCGAGACTACGAACCCTCAGCCAAACACCGAGATACCCAAGTTGCCGAACAACTCCAGGCTGACGGTATCGCCTTCCACAGCTTCAAGGATCAAGCCATTTTTGACGGCGATGAAGTATTGACTCTGGCAGGAAAAGCCTTTTCCGTCTTCACGCCCTACAAAAATGCCTGGCTGAAACGACTGACTGCAGTCGACTACGCTACTTGGCCTTGCAACGGACAATTTGCCGGCAAAGAATTGGCAGGCGTTCCAACGTTGGAAGAGATTGGCTTCATCTCAACTGAACTGGCCAAACTCGGCATCCAGCCGGGCATGTCCGGCGCCGAGGCGCTCTGGAATGATTTTGCCGGCGGCCGTATCGTGCGCTATGGCAGCTTGCGCGACTTCCCTGCCGTAAAGGGCGTCTCCTACCTGTCCGTTCATCTGCGCTTCGGGACGATCTCGATTCGCCAACTGGTACACAAGGCACTGGAACCGAAAGCTGACACTTGGCTCAGCGAACTGATCTGGCGGGATTTCTACTTCATGATCCTCGACCACTTTCCCCGTGTCGTCGGCCACGCTTTCAAGCCCGAATATGATGCGATTGAGTGGGCCAATCGCCCCGAGGCATTCGCGGCTTGGTGCGAGGGGTGCACCGGTTACCCGCTGGTCGACGCCGCCATGCGCCAGCTCAATCACAGCGGCTGGATGCATAACCGCCTGCGCATGGTCGTCGCCTCCTTCCTGACCAAGGATCTCGGCCTCGACTGGCGACTCGGTGAGCGGTATTTTGCCGAGCAACTCAACGATTTCGATCTGTCGGCCAACAATGGTGGCTGGCAATGGGCCTCATCAAGCGGCTGCGATGCCCAGCCCTATTTCCGGATATTCAATCCGATCACGCAGTCTGAAAAGTTTGACGCAGAAGGCAAGTTCATCCGCCGCTACGTACCGGAGCTGGCCAAAGTGCCGGACAAGTACATCCATGCGCCATGGAGGATGGGACGCATCGAGCAGGAAGCCTTGGGGGTGGTGATCGGCCGCGACTACCCTGCACCGATCATTGATCACGCAACGGCCAGGGATGAAACCCTGGCCCGTTACGCGGTCGTCAAAAAGCAGGCTTAGTGAGCCCTTCTCGCCTTGGTATAGCCTTCGACGAGGCTGAGCAATTCAACTTCGTCGTAGGGCTTGCCCAAGTAATGGTTTGCACCGATTTCCAGAGCGTAGTTGCGATGCTTGTCGGCCGTCCGTGAGGTGATCATGATGATCGGCACAGAACGCAGACGCTCCTCGGCGCGAATGTTACGCACCAGATCGAAGCCATCCATGCGCGGCATTTCGATGTCCGACAAGATCACATCCGGCATCACGTCGATCAGCTGCTCCAGGGCATCGACACCATCCTTGGCCAGGATGACCTGATAGCCTTCGCGCATCAGCAGACGGCTGGTGATCTTGCGTACAGTCAATGAATCGTCGACAACCATGACCGTCGGCTGGGTTTCCATCGCCGTTGCGACCGGCTCAGGCGCTGCCGGCACGGCAGCCACTGCGGCCTGGGTACCAACCACCGGCGCACGACTGGCCAATGCCACCGGATTCAGGATCAGCACAACTCTACCGTCACCAAGCACCGTGGCGCCTGCAATGCCGACCACCCGGGCCAGTTGCACCCCGATATTCTTGACGACAACTTCCTGGTTACCCTTGAGTTCATCGACAAGAATAGCCACCCGCTGCGAACCGGAACGCAGTAGCAGCACCCAATATTGGCGATGCAATTCCGGAACTGCCTGGGTATCACCCAGCAGATGCGGCAGGTACTGGAAGGGGTAACGATTGCCCTGCCACGTTACTTCGCCTTGTTCGCGGTAAGCAGCGAGGGCCTTCTCCTTCATTTCCATGACCTGTTCGATCATCGTTGAAGGCACCGCATACAGGTGGCTGCCGGCCCGGATCAACAAGGTCTGCGTCACCGCCAGGGTCAGCGGCAGGTAGAGTCGGAAGGTCGTTCCCTGCCCCGCCTGCGACAGGATTTCGATACGCCCGCCCAGTTCGGCCACTTCGGTCTTCACGACGTCCATACCGACACCGCGACCGGCGAGTTGAGTCAGTTCGAGAGCGGTCGAGAAACCAGGCTGGAAGATGAAGTCATAGAGCGTTGCCTCGTCGGCTTCCTGCCCCGGCTGGAGAAGGCCCATGGCCTCGGCGCGAGCACGGATACGAGCGATATCCAGACCCTTGCCATCATCGGACATGGAAAGAATGATTTCATTACCTTCCTGGGCGATCTTGACGACGATTTCGCCGGCTTCCTGCTTGCCAGCAGCGAGGCGGTGATCGCGATCTTCGATACCGTGCGTCACGGCATTGCGCAACATGTGCTCAATCGGCGCCAGCATCTTGTCGAGCACCGAGCGGTCGATATCAACCTGGCCGCCCACGATGTCCAGATTGGCCCGTTTCCCGGTTTCCTTGGCGGTCTGCCGCACGATACGGTAAAGACGCTCAGTCTGACTGGAGAACGGCAGCATGCGAACGCCCATGAGCTCTTGCTGCAGGCTGCGATTCAGGCGCGACTGCGCCAGAATCGCCGCATTGGCATCATCGAGATTCTTCAAGAGGTTCTGCTGAACGGTCGCCACGTCATTGACCGATTCGGCCATGAAGCGCGTCAGTTCCTGGAAGCGTGTGAAGCGGTCGAGTTCCAGCGGATCGAAATCGGCATCACCTTCCGGGGTATGGGCAACGTGTGCCTGGATCTGGGATTCGGCCTGAATTTCAATTTCGCGTAGCTGACGGCGCAGACGAATGACGTTTTCTGTCAATTCAAGCAGCGAGCCTTTCAGGCTGCGCATTTCACCTTCAATCCGGGTTCGGGCAATGGACAACTCGCCCGCTTCGTTAACCAGACGATCAATGAGGTCAGCACGAACACGCAACGTGGCGCGCTGGCCGCCGGCATCGGATTCCGCTTCCGCTTCGACATGAAGCGGCTGCACGACAGCAGGCGTTGCCGTTTCACCAGCAACAGCGGGAACCTCCTCAACAGCCATCTCTTGCGGTCCGGCCCGCAGGCGTTCAACCGCTTGCACCAGCGTGTCGCATCCCGCTTCAATTTCATCAATGAATGCCGGTGTCGCCTGTCCTGCACGCATGGCCTCTTCGACCCGCGCCTCAAGCATGTGCGTTACTTCACCGAGATTCATCGCCCCCGCCATCCGAGCACTACCCTTGAAGGTATGCATCAAACGGGCAATTGCCTTGGGCGCGGCGCCAGCAGCCGGGTCTCCACGCCAGGCGCGAAGTTGCATCGTCAGGTCACGCGTCAGGTCCACCGCCTCTTCTAGGAAGATCGGCAGTAGCTGTTCGTCGAATTCGTCAGTCAGCAGCGGTAGAACGGGTGCCTGCGCCACGGCGGCGGGTTCCGGTTCCAGTTCTGCAACAGCAGTCTGCGTACCAGGCAGCTGAATAATCTCTGCGCTAGCCGGCGGCAACGACTCCTCAACGGGAGCCGGATGGTAGATATCATCCAGCGCGGAAATCAGTTGCTGCTGCTCGTCCGGCGCGCGCTGCTGCGCCAGTGCGTCAAACATTCCCTCAAGGGTAATGATGCTCTGCCGAACGGTTTCCAGCCCCTCGATACTCTCCGGATGGGCTGAACCATCCCGGCGCAACAAGGCATGCTCAAGGGCGAGAGCCAGTCGATGCAGCGGCATCAAGCCAACGGTTGCCGCAATACCACCCAAGGTATGGGCAGCGCGAGTCATTTCGAAAGTAGTGGGCCCGGACGGGTTGGCATCAAGCACCGCATAGCTGTCAACCAGCGTCTGAAGATAACCACGCGCTTCGTCACGGAAAATATCGTACAAGGTTGGCGATGCCGTCACCATTGACGGCACGCTCGACGACTCAAGTACCGGTTCTGTCACCAGCGTGGGTGACTCCTCGGGGGACTCCTCTTCAGGAAACTCCACGAGAGCTATTGTTTCGGGCAACTCCTCGACGACAGGCAACTCGGCAGCATCGAACTGCTCCACTTCGACGAAGCCTGCCTCAGCTTCCGGCTCAAGTGCCTGCGGAGCCTGCTCAAATTCTGGCGCTGCCACGAACTCGACGACTTCAGGCTGCTCCTCGGCAATCGTCGGTTCGGGTGCAACAAATTGCTCGACCTCAAACGCCCCGAGTTCGAGCTCCGGTTCCGGTTCCGGTTCCGGTTCCGGTTCCGAAAATTGGATCTGTTCAGTAACTTCCGGGGCAACCTCTACCGGTGCTACGGCGACGGGCGCTGGCTCCAGGCCACGCAGTCGACCGGCCAGCGCAACGAGAGCAGATGGATCAGGCGCTACGCCTTCGCCGGACTCAAGATATCGAACCCAAGTTGAGAACAAAGCGTGCTCGCTGTTGATCATCTGCATCAGTTCGGGCGTCGCCCACTGATCCTGCCGCAACCAGATATTCAGGGTCTGCTCAAGCTCCCAGGCGGCTTCACCAAGGTCGTTCAATCCAACCATGCGACCGCTACCCTTGAGGGTATGCGTGGAACGACGAATCGTCGTCAGCGCTTCCGCATTGTGCGGATCAGCAACGAGCAACTCAATCTGCTCGCTCATGGTTGCCAGGACTTCGTTAGCTTCCTCAAGGAAGATCGACAACAGTTCAGCGTCGATTGCTTCATGCGTCGATTCGGCCAGCTGCAGCGTTTCGGCCGAAGGCGCTGTCACCTCAGGCTGCTGAGGCATCAGGGCGGCCAGTGCGGCATCGACATTTTCACCTGCCAGGTCGCCGGTCTTCAAAGCCTCCAGCGCTGCCTTGGCGGATTCTCCCAGCTCGTGATTGGCGACGAGATCCGCATCCTGTTTCAGGGCCTGAAGATTATGCTTGAGCTCCTGCTGCAGGCGCTCATCTGCCGGCGCCTCTTTCAGCGCCGCAACCAGCGCGTGGGTGTCGCGTGCCTGCTGAGCGAGTTCAGCTTCGACACTCGACGCCGCCTCAGTTTCAAGGAAAGTGTCCTCGGTGTCCTCATCAATCGTCTGGCCACCCTGCATCTTGCTGACGAATGCTTCGAAGTCGGTTTCCCCACTAGGCAATGCATCAACAAAAAAGCCGAGGATGGAAAGTTGCTGAGCAATCTTTTCGAAATCTTCCGGCGAATGGGTTGAACCCGGCTCGGCAAAGCGGTGAATTTGTTCCCCGCAATCCTTGACGCTAGCCATAGCCCCCATGTGGCCGAGCATGGCCAAGGCGCCGCCAATCTGTTTCAGCGGACCATCAAGTGGCGCCAGATCGTGTTCAGCCGAGGGATCCCTGAAAAATGCATCGAGTGATTGCTCTACTTGCGCCAGATTGTTCTGGATTTCCCGCGCAACCTGACTGATCAGCAGCTTTTCCTGAGCCCGCCGGGTCATTTCGTCGAGCAGGGGCAGCGCTTCGTCGGTCGCCGGTCGGCCAGCAATACATGCATAAAGCCGGGCAACCATCAGGTCGACCTGCTGGGCGAAATCTGTTCCCAGGCGCTTGAAACTCTCTTGGGCATTCTGCAAAAGAAGAATCGCCGTTGCCACTTCCATCGCCACCGTATCAGAGTAACGAGCGGGATCTTCGGTCAACCAGTTGGCAATTGCCCCCAGGCCCTGGCCAAGGCGTTTCAGGTCGGTATGTGCGATTTCTTCAGTTATTGCTGCAACGCTCCGCGCCTGTTCGCCAAAGGCGGACAGGGTCGCCGGGCTACCTGATGCGCAGACCTTGTTCCAAAGCTCTTCAGTACTGCCCAGTACCTCGCGCAGACGCCGCAACACGGCATCCTGCGGTAGCGTGGCCGTTGCTGCAGCACTAGGAAGCTGGGATGGCAAACCGAAGGTCGACTGAACCTGTGTCACCACGTTGCTCAAGCCAGCCGGCGCCTGAGCAACGTGATAGAGCGCTTCGCGCATCAGGCGCTCGGCAAGACTGTTCGAGCCTTCGAGTAAACGACGAATCTGCAGGTCGATGCGCGCACTGACCTGGCGCACCGAACCATCGGCGCTGACCGCCGGATCCTTCAAGGCCTCGATAAAAGCCTGCGCAGTCCACCAGAACGAACGGGCAGCCGGCGTTTCCTGAGTGGCCTCGATCCCCGCCAGCGCATCGAGCATCATCTGGCGACCCGACTCTGCCTCTGCCGGTTTGGTCAGCCAGCAGAGCAAACCCTTCTGGTAACGCCCTCGCTCGGCTTTCAATAGCAGGCGTAACTCTTCCTGCCCCAAGTGCTTGGTCGCACTGATCCGCTTTGGTGGGCGCAACGACAGATCAGGGAAAAACAGATCACTGGCCCGCGCCGTTGGCAGCCCGCGAACCTTTGCCAAAGCGAGGTAGACAGGCAGGAGGCGGAGCGGCTGATTCGGTTCACCAGCCATCAGCTCATCAAGGTAGAGGCGAATGCCAGCCAATGCCTGATGCACAGCAGCCACCGCCGCATGATCTGACACCTGCCGGCCGTCCTCCATGGCCGACAGCAGAGCCTCCAGCGATTCGGTGACTTGCGTTATTCCATCCAGACCAACAATTGCCAATGCGCCATGCACTTGATGAACATGGGTGCGGCAAAACTTGAGCTGCGCGTCGTCAGCACCTGAGACATGGAGGCCAAAGGCCTCCTCCGCTCGCTCCAGCGCCAGATCAATCTCGCCCTTGACCCAAGTCAGGGGGCCCAAATCAAATTCAGTTGCCGCGTTCATAGTCTCTCGCGATCGATGTCCGTCAATCCACCTTGAAGCCAGCGACGGAACCCTTCAGTTCGGAAGCCAGTGCAGTCAGTTCGTCAACAGCCTCGGCAGTGCGCTGCGTACCAGCCGTCGTTTGCTCAGTCACGTGGAGAATGTCCTGCATCAGACGAGCCACCTGCGTCGCAGAATCAGCCTGATTCTGCGTCGAACTCGAAATGTCCTGAATCAGGTCGGCAAGGTCGCGTGACACCTGACCAATTTCGGACAGCGCCTGACCGGCCGCATCAGAAAGCTTCGCCCCTTCAACCACGCCTCGGGTCGACTGTTCCATAGCCGAAACAGCATCCTGGGTATCGGTCTGAATTGTTTTCACAATCGCCGCGATCTGTTTCGTTGCTTCGGCAGAACGTTCAGCCAGTCGCTGCACTTCCTCGGCAACCACTGTAAAGCCTCGGCCTGCATCACCGGCAGAAGCCGCCTGAATGGCTGCGTTCAAGGCAAGAACGTTGGTTTGTTCAGTAATGTCAGAAATCAGTTCCACGATTTCACCGATCTCCTGCGAGCTTTCGCCGAGTCGCTTGATCCGCTTCGAGGTTTCCTGAATCTGATTACGAATTTCATTCATGCCCTTGATGGAGTCCTGCACAGCCTGCGTACCCTTTTCAGCGGCTGTCAGCGATTGTCGGGCAACTTGGGCGGACTGCGTTGCACTGCCAGACACCTCGGTCATCGAACGTGCCATTTCCAGTGCTGACTGACCGGCTTCCTGAATTTCAGTCGATTGCCGTTCAGCAGCATCAAGCAGTTGCGCCGAGTTCAAGCGGGCGATTTCTGTCGCTGCCGTCACACGGTTCGCCGCGTCGTTGATCCGGCCGACCAGCACTCGAAGTTCTTCAATGGTGTAGTTGATCGAGTCGGCAATGGCGCCCGTGATGTTCTCGCTCACTGTTGCAGTTACAGTCAAGTCACCGTCAGCCAGGTCACCCAGTTCATTCATCAGGCGCAGAATGGCGTCCTGATTATCGCGATTGGTCTGGTCAGCGGCATGTCGCTGCAGTTCGGCCGCTTCAGCGCGGCGTTCCGTATCGTTCAGGTAGATCTTGGCCAGAAGTGCCAGCGTCGCAATGGCAATGATCGTCAGCACAATCAGCAGCACGATGTAGAGCCCGCGTTCGGACAAGGCACTCTGGTAAGCCAGTGCCAGTTCGTCCGTCGCCTTCAGCAGATCCTCACTCTCGCGGAAAATGCGCGAACCGGCCTGCTTGGAAAGAACCAGCGGCTGCATATTGCCGAGAATGCTGGCAATAGCGCCTTGATATTCCTTGAACGCGCCGTCCAACTCGTCCAGCTTGGCGCGAGTGTCCGCATCGGCACCGCCCTTGGTCAAGCCACCGAGAATGTCACGGAAGGCATTGGTGTCCTTGCCGAGCAGGAAGGCCACTTCAGGGTTGATTTCATTACCAACGAGCAGCGCAGAGGCATTCTTGGCAATCCGCTGCGTCAGCATGACCAACTGGTTGGCAGCAGCAATTTCGCGCGAAGCCGCTCCGGATTGCAATTTCAGCGTAGCGATCTGCTCGGTCAATTCGAGCATGGTGGCATTGTTGTTGTCGATCAGCGCGACGCTCTTACCCAACGCAACGAGATTCTTTTCCTGGCCAATCACGGTTTCCGAGTCTTTGTCAGTCGCAACCCAGCGCTGAGCAAGTGTATCCAGCTGCGGACGAACATCACTCGGCGAAGAAGGAACGCTGACGTTACCGATTTCACCGCCATTGGTCAGTTGATCGAGGAGCTTGCCGAAGGTATCGCGTGATTCCTTCAACTGACTAAAGGCGACAGCATTACCCTGAAGCGCCAGCGACGAAGCCTTGGCCAGTCGCTGGGAGAGCATGCGCATTTCGCCCGATGCTGCAATGTAGGCAGTATTGTGCGTCGATTCCCGATTGTCATGAAAGACCAAGGCTGCAATCAGGAGCAGCAGGGCAACGAAAATTCCACCCAGCGTTTTCATCTGCTGAATGACTGGTTGCTCGGCCAAGAATGCCGGCAATGCCATCTTAGATGGCATTGCATCTGCAGAAACAGTCATGGGAGCAGCCCCACCTCTCCCTGCATTACCAATTTTCGGAAACTTGAAGCTGAAAGCCATGGAAATCCTCCACTGGGGCTAGGGGCTAACGCCCTCTGTCAAACCCCGATATTCATGAAATCCTGATCGGCGAGCAATTCGCGAACCGACAGTTTGTGCCAGATTTTTCCGTGCGTATCGGCAAAACGCTGCGCCCCCCAGGCAGGCATGGATGCATCAGCCGACTCAGGTGTGAAATCTTCAGGATTCTTCAAACCCAGCATCCGCGACACCAACAGCGCCGCATTGATACCGTAACGCGCCCCAATCAACAGCAATCGTGCATTGGAATTCTGAACGATCGGCGGACCACCCCGAAACAACGAAAAATCACTGACCGCATGCAGATTGCCGCGGATATTCGATATCCCGACGAACCAGGGACGGGTAAGCGGAACCGGCGCCATCTGGGAGGCCTGAACGATCTCTCCACCATCGGAAAGGTCAACCAGCCAAGCCTCACCACCCGCTTCCACCCCAAGCCAGGATGCCGAACCTTTGCCACGAGCCGCTTGGCTCAGACGAGACGCAAGGTACTCCTGGAAATCGCGAAGACTGGTTTTCCGGGCCATTTGGCTATGGCAGCGCGGCGATACGTTGCAATAGCTCTTCCGGATTCAAGGGCTTGACCAGATAGTCAATGGCTCCTTGACGCAAACCCCAGATCTTGTCGGTCTCTTGGCCTTTGGAGGTGCAGACGATGATTGGAATGCCCTTTGTTTCTTCATCCCGGGTCAGCGTACGTGTGGCCTGATAACCGTTCAGCCCAGGCATCACGACATCCATCAGGATCAGGTCAGGCTTGCTGGCCTTGGCCTTGGCAATACCTTCTTCTCCTGTTTCAGCGGTGGAAACCTGATAGCCAGCCTTGGTAAGAACATCGACCGTAAAAAACCGTTCGGTAGGTGAATCATCAACGACGAGAATATTCTTGATGGGCATTTTTTCTTCCTGGACTACGAATTGGATTCAGTTTCAGACGGCAACGCAAAGGCGGCTACCGTTTGCAGCAGACTATCTTTGGTAAATGGCTTGGTCAGGTACTGATCTGAGCCGACCATGCGGCCCCGCGCCCGATCGAACAGGCCATCCTTGGAGGAAAGCATGATCACGGGTGTTGCCTTGAACCGGGGATTTTTCTTGATCAGGGAACAGGTCTGGTAACCGTCGAGCCGCGGCATCATGATGTCGCAGAAGATCACACTTGGCTGGTGATCGGCAATCTTGGCCAGCGCGTCAAATCCATCTTCAGCCAAGACGACCTGACACCCGGCCTGCACGAGAAATATCTCTGCACTGCGCCGTATCGTGTTGCTGTCGTCAATGACCATAACCCTGACACCACGCAGTCTGGATAAATCAGTCAATTTCCCTGTCCCCTCGGCCTCTGACGAGGCACTATCACTATCAGCACATCATACTACGGAACTATTCCAGCAAATCAATAGCGGAAACGGTGTGTCAGCATCCTGATGATGGCTTCGGCAACTACCAGATTCGGATAAAATCGCTTCCATCTTACCCAATTCCCTTCGCGACCGCCAAGGGCGCGAATATCAATGACTGTCAGCCCCCCCCCCCCCCCCAGCCCGCCGCTGGTTCTTGTCTTTGCAGCCAGTGATCCGTCATCCGGCGCCGGCATCCAGGCTGATCTGCTAACGCTGGCCAGCCTGGGTTGCCACCCACTGACTGCCCTGACTGCGGTCACCGTGCAGGATACCGTTGGTGTACAGAGCCTTCATCCGCTGACAGCCGAGCTGGTTGAGCAGCAGGCGAGAACCATCCTTGAAGACATGCCGGTTGTCGCCTTCAAGATTGGCCTGCTCGGCAGCGTCGAAAACGTACTGGCGGTGGCCGAAATTGTTTCCGACTACCCGGAAATCCCGCTGATTCTCGATCCGGTGCTTGCATCCGGACGTGGCGACGACCTGTCGAGCGAAGAGATCATTTCCGCGATCCGTGAAATGCTGCTTCCCCAGACCACGCTACTCACGCCAAATGCACCGGAAGCCAGGCGACTGGCCGAAAGCGACGAAGACGATAGCGAGCCCTCGATCGACATCTGCGCCCAGCGCCTGATCGAGATGGGCGCCCAGTATGTGCTGATCACCGGAACCCACGAAAACACGCCGCAGGTCATCAACACGCTCTACGGCCCGGATGGTGTCGTCCGTCGCGACGAGTGGGAACGCCTGCCCGGCAGCTATCACGGATCTGGATGCACCCTGGCCTCGGCCATCGCTGGCTGCATCGCCGGCGGAGCGAGCGTCGAGGATGCCGTGCGTGATGCACAGGATTACACCTGGCAAACACTTAAAAATGGTTTTCGCGCCGGTATGGGCCAGTACATTCCGGACCGTTTCTTCTGGGCACGCGGCACAGACGACGCTGCCGAAGAAAATACGCCAGAAAAAGCTGCCAATGGCAAAGAATAAACTACGTGGCCTCTATGCCATCACGCCTGATCTCGCCGACGGCGCCCGCTTGCTCGCCGATGTCGAAGCTGCGCTGGCCGGAGGCTGCCGCATCGTGCAATACCGCGACAAACTAAGCGCTATGCCCGAACAGGTCGCCCGCGCCCGGGCGCTGCGCGAACTGACCCGCCGTTTTGCAGCAACCCTGTTGATCAACGACGATCTGGCACTGGCTGCACTGGTCCGGGCTGATGGCGTGCACCTCGGCAAGGATGACGGCAATCTGGTGGCCGCCCGCGCCATTCTCGGCCCGGACAAGATTCTCGGCGCCTCGTGCTACGCCGACTTTTCCGCTGCCGAGACTGCCAGCCGGACTGGCGCCGATTACGTGGCCTTTGGCGCAGTCTATCCATCACCAACCAAGCCCGACGCAGCGAAGGCAACGCCCGATCTGTTTGCTCGAGCCCAGGCCGAATTGGCGGCTGGAACCTGCGCCATCGGCGGAATCACACTGGACAACGCCCCACCTTTGATCGTCGCCGGCGCCGATCTGCTCGCCGTCATTACCGATTTGTTCAGCGCCCCCGACATCACGGTGCGCGCTGCCGCCTACCAACGTCTTTTCGAGGAAGCCCACCTATGACCTCTCGCAACCAGCAACTGTTTGAACGCGCCCAGCGCCACATTCCCGGCGGCGTCAATTCACCGGTGCGAGCCTTCCGGTCGGTCGGCGGCACGCCCTGTTTCTTCCAGAAGGGCGTCGGTCCCAAGGTGCAGGATGCAGACGGCAAGTGGTACACCGACTATGTTGGCTCATGGGGTCCGATGATCCTCGGCCACGCCCATCCTGAAGTCATCGCCGCCGTCCAAGCTGCGGTCGTCGATGGCCTTTCCTTCGGCGCACCGACCGAGAAGGAAGTCGACATCGCCGACCTGCTCTGCGAACTGGTACCGTCAATGGACATGGTGCGCCTGGTTTCCTCCGGCACCGAAGCGACGATGAGCGCCATCCGTCTGGCCCGTGGTTATACCGGCCGCGACATACTGATCAAGTTCGAAGGCTGCTATCACGGCCACTCCGATGGCCTGCTGGTGAAGGCGGGTTCGGGCCTGCTGACCTTCGGCAACCCCTCTTCCAGCGGCGTACCGGCGGGCGTTGCCGAGAACACCATGGTGCTGACCTACAACGACCCGCAGGAACTGGCTGACGCTTTCGCCAAACATGGCGACAAGATCGCCGCAGTGATCGTCGAACCAGTCGTTGGTAACATGAACCTGATCGCCCCCACACCGGAATTCCTCAAAGCCATGCGCGAGCTGTGCACGAAAAACGGTTCGGTGCTGATTTTCGATGAAGTAATGACCGGCTTCCGCGTCGGCCTGAAAAGCGCGCAGGGCCTGTTCGGCATCACACCAGACCTGTCCACCTTCGGCAAGGTGGTCGGCGGCGGCATGCCGCTCGGCGCCTTTGGCGGCAAGCGCGAAATCATGGAACAGATCGCCCCGCTCGGCCCGGTCTATCAGGCTGGTACGCTGTCCGGCAACCCGATCGCCACGGCCGCTGGCCTGGCCACTTTAAAGCTCATTCAGGCGCCCGGTTTTTACGAAAACCTGACCGCCAAGACCAAGGCCCTGTGCGATGGTCTGGTCACCGCCGCGAAAAAGCATGGCGTCGCCTTCTCCGCCCAGAACATTGGCGGCATGTTCGGTCTCTACTTCGCCGAAAATTGCCCGGGCACCTACGACGAAGTGCTGGCCTGCGACAAGGAAGCCTTCAACCGTTTCTTCCACGCCATGCTCGACGCTGGCCACTACTTTGCACCGTCGGCCTTCGAGGCCGGCTTTGTGTCAGCCGCCCACTCAGATGCCGACATCGCCGGCACCATCGCGGCGGCTGATGCGTATTTCGCCACTCTGAAATAAGTGAGCACCGGTTTCGCCTGGCTGGTCCTGTTCGTCGCCGGTCTCTGTGAGATCGGCTGGGCTGTCGGCATGAAATATACCGATGGCTTCAGCCGCCTTTGGCCGAGCATCTGGACGGTAATCGGCATGGCCGCCAGCGTCATCCTGCTCGGCTGGTCGCTCAAGACCCTGCCACTGGGTACTGCCTACGCCGTGTGGACGGGCATAGGCGCCGTAGGAACGGCGATTCTCGGCATCTACCTTTTTGACGAATCGCGTGAGGTGCTGCGCTTTGTCTGCATCGGCCTGATCGTCGCAGGCATTGTTGGATTGAAGCTGGTGACGCCCGACACACCCTGATCTCTACATCAAGAACAGCGTCGCCAATCCGAGGAAGATGAAGAATCCACCAGAGTCGGTCAGCGCAGTAATCATGACCGAACCGCCAACCGCAGGGTCGGCACCAAATTTCTGGCGCAGCAGCGGGATGCCAACACCCGCCGAAGCAGCCAGCAGCAGGTTCAAAGTCATCGCCGAAGTCATCACGAAACCGAGCTGGGCGCTACCATAGAGCCACCAGGCAGCAATGCCTAGCAAGCTGCCCCAGATCAGGCCGTTGATCGTCGCCACCCCGAGTTCCTTGCGCAGCAAGCGGCGCATGGCGTCGGGCTGGACTTGCCCCATGGCGATGGCACGGACGATCATCGTGATCGTCTGATTACCGGAATTGCCACCGATACCCGCGACAATCGGCATCAAGGCGGCCAGGGCAACCAGTTTTTCGATGGAGTCCTCGAAAGCACCAATCACCCGCGAGGCGACGAATGCAGTCACGAGATTGACCGCCAGCCAGGCCCAGCGGTTTTTCACCGAATCCCAGACGGAAGCGAAAATATCTTCTTCCTCTTTCAGGCCGGCCTGCGCCAGCTGCTCGCTGTCAGCTTCTTCGCGGATGAAGTCCACCACCGCATTGACGGTGACGCGGCCAACCAGCTTGCCCTCGGGATCAAGCACCGGCGCCGAGACCAGATCGTAACGTTCGAACGCCTTGGCAGCCTCTTCAGCCAGGTCATCGGGCTCGAATTCGACGAAATCGGTCTGCATCAGGCTGCCAACTTCGACCTCGACCTCATTGACCAGCAGGATGTTCAGGGGCAGCACCCCGGTCAGGTGCTCATTGCGATCAACAACGAATAACTGGTCAGTATGATCTGGCAGTTCGTCAAAACGACGGAGATATCGCAAAACGACTTCCAGCGACACATCCTCACGTACGGTGACCATGTCGAAATCCATGATCGAACCGACCGACTCCTCAGGATAGGACATCGCGGCGCGCAACTGCTCGCGCTCTTCGATGGTCAAACCACGGAAAACATCGTCGATAACGCCCTGTGGCAGGTCGGGCGCAAGGTCGGCCAGTTCGTCGGCATCCAGCGTTTCGGCGGCAGCGACCAGCTCGGTCCGCTCCATCGAATCGATCAGCGTTTCCCGAACCGCATCCGAGACTTCGAGAAGGATTTCGCCTTCGAGCTCGGGATTGACCAGTTCCCAGACGATCAGACGTTCATCGGTGGGCAGCGCTTCGAGGACGTAGGCGATATCCGCCGGGTGCATCGGCTCAAGTCTGGCCTGCAGCTCATTCAGATGCTGCTTGTGGACAATGTCCTCAACCAGATCGTGGCGCGGTCCTTCCTGCCGGTGCACCAAATCCTCGACCAGCTTGTGCCGGGCGAGCAGGGTTTGCACCTCGGCGAGGCGCTCCTGCAAGTCTTCGGTATCGGTCAGCTGGGATTCTTCGCTCATGGTGCGGTGCCGCAAAATGGTGGGCCATTTTAGCACCGGGCGAATGACCGGACCCTTACAAAATCACTGAGGAAAACCCGTATTCCGGCGATATTTCACGGAACATCGGCGCCCGGCATTCGGCCGAGAATGATCGCAGTCTTGCGCCCGAGGCCAGGTGCATTGCGATTGCGTTCGTAAAAGCGCGGATTCGGCACCATGCCAGCCAGACGTGCCGCCTGCTCCGGACCCAGTTGGGCTGCGCCGACGCTGTAGTAATGACGGGCAGCGGCCTCGGCACCAAAGACCCCGTTGCCCCACTCGATCACGTTCAGGTAAACCTCGAAAATCCGCTTTTTGCTCCACAGATTTTCCAGCATCAAGGTGATGATGGCTTCCTCCACCTTGCGGAAATAGGACTTGGTGGGTGTCAGGAAGAGATTTTTCGCCAGTTGTTGGCTGATGGTCGAACCGCCGGCGACAAAGCGCCCCTTCTTCTGGTTCTTTTCCATCGCTTTCTGCATGCCTTCCCAGTCGAAGCCTTCATGATCGACGAACTTGGCGTCTTCGGCCGCGATGATGGCGCGCTTCAGATGGATGGAAATTCGCTCGTAAGGCACCCATTGTTGCTTGAGTTGCGCCCCCGGATTTTTCTGGCGCAATTCAGCCAGGCGGATTTCCATGAAGCGTGTTTCACCGGGATTGACCCAACCCCACAGCAAAACCCAGCCAAGCAGCCATAACTGCCAGACGAGAAACAGACCGACCAGCCCGAGCAACAACCATTTCAGCCAGCGGCCGAGGGTTTTCATGCGGCCAGCTTGGCTCGCAGATCTGCCAGCACCTCTTCAGTGGTCGGGCGTACGCCGCGCCAGACAAAGAATGCTTCCGCCGCCTGCTCGACCAGCATGCCGAGGCCATCGGCCCGTGTTGCCGCCCCCTGCACCCGAGCCAGCGTCAGAAACGGCGTTTCACCTTTGCCGTACATCATGTCGTAAGCCAGACTGCCCGGCGCAAAGATACCGGCAGGCAGAGGCAGGCTTTCGCCGGAAAGGCTTGCTGAAGTAGCGTTAATGACCAAATCGAAGCATTTGCCGTCAATTTCTGCAAAATTCCCAGCCCCCAGCAAGGCGACATCGGCAAATGCCTGCGCCAACGCGACCGCCTTGTCGGCACTGCGGTTGGCAATAAACAGCGAAGCCGGTTTTTCGGCCAACAAAGGCGCAATTACTCCGCGCGAAGCGCCACCGGCACCAAGCAATAGAATGCGCTTGCCGGCCAGCGGAAAATCGAGGTTTTGCGTAATGTCGCGAACCAGCCCTGCGCCGTCCGTGTTGTCGCCAAAAATCTCAGAGCCGTTGAAAGCCAGGGTATTGACCGCCCCGGCCCGCGCTGCGCGATCAGACAGGCGGGTCGCCAGGCGATAGGCTTCTTCCTTGAACGGCACAGTGACATTTGCCCCCTTGCCACCCGCCGCAACAAATTCTGAAACCGCTTGCGGGAAGCCATCAACCGGTGCCAGACGAGCTTCGTAGACAAGATCCTGCGCAGTCAGGGCAGCAAAAGCGGCATGAATGGCCGGCGATCTGGAATGGGCAATCGGATTGCCGAAGACGCAGTACAAGTCGCTCATTTGGTGGCTGTATTCAAGGCATCGCCCTGGGTGAAATACCAGGTACGGGCAAAGGACAGCACGGTCGCGCCACCCAGCGCCTGCTGAGGAATGGCACCAAAAGGGGCCGACATTCGGAGAATGCGCAGGGCAGCCTGATCAAGCACCTTGTGACCGGAGGAACGTGAAATCTCCGCGTTATACAGGCTACCGTCCTCGGCGCGCAGTTCAACAAAGATCACCACCGCACCGTAGAGCTTGCCACGTGCCTCGGCTGGATAATTCAGCGTGCCGATCCGTTCGATTTTCTGCTTCCACCCATCCAGATAGGCTGCCAAGCCATATTCTTCAGTGCGTGCCCCGACAAATTTCTTGCGCGGCCGCTTGCTGTATTCGTCCGCCGTCTTGCTGATCTCGCCCTCCAGCCGCGCCATCGCGCGGGCTGATTCGGCAAGGTCGAGACCGCTGACACTGGGCACCGGCGAGGGCTGCTCGCTGGCCGTTTTTGCTGCAGCCACATTGCGCAGACTCTTGGCCTGAGTCAGCAGTTTTTGCTGGGCGCTCTCCAGCTCCTGAACGCGGCGCTGCATCTGCTGGATGGAATCGCCTTCAGTCTGCTGATGCGTTGGCGGCAGCGGCGTCTTGGCCCGACGGTTTTCGTCGGTATTACCACCACCATCGAGATTCGCTTGCGCCAGCGCCTGAGCATCTGTCGGCTTGCGCGCCGATTTGGCGTTGACCAGGATGATGTCCATGGCCTTTTCACGAAAGGCCTTGGAAGCATCGGGAAACTTGAATTCCAGCGCGAGCAGAACTGCATGAATCAATAGCGAAATACCAAGCGCGATCCACAGACGGCGGTCTTGCTTCGCCGCCGGCACTTTTCGCAGCTTGGCCGCCTTCTTCACGCGCCCTCTCCTTCTTCGGCTTCCTCCACGGCTTCCGCAGCGTCGCTTTCGCCAAGCAGATTGAGGAAACGGCAGGTTAGCTCCGGCGCCAGCAAATCAATGCTTTCCACGGCGAGACGAATGCGCTGCCCCGGCAACAGATCAGATGGAATCGACGGCACACGCAACAGCACGGGCAAATGATCGAGCTTGACGCTCTGCTCGCGGCGCACGGTAGCGTCGATTTCGGTCATTTGATGCTGTTGAATCCAGCGCAGACACCAGTAACGCTCCATCTGGCGCTGAAAATCGGCATAGGCGGCGTAAGTCAGCTCAAAATCGCGCATGGCGCCGAACAACTCAGCCGATTTTTGGGCGAAAGCCGGTGTTTCGCCCTTCAGACAGGCAATTAGCTGCCATTGATTGACCATATCGCAGTAACGGCGCAGCGGCGAGGTCATCCAGGCGTATTGCGGCACGCCAAGGCCTTCGTGTGGCAATGGCGAGGTGGTCATCCGGACCTTGCCCTGCGTCTGCGCCCGGTACAGGCAGGCGATGTTCTTCTCGGCGAGCAGGCCGCCCCAGGTCGAGTTGGCAACGATCATCAACTCGGCGACCAGCTTGTCGAGCGGACTGCCGCGCTTGCGCTCGGAAATCCCGACCGTACAGTTATCCGGATCGGCCAGATCGCCGACGATCTCGAAGTTGTAGTCGTTGATACCCTGCATGGCCGAGGGCTTGCCGCGCCGGCCTTCGCAGGCGTTGGCGAAGTGCCAGAGGTGCACCAGTTCGTCCTTGAACGGCTGGTCGGGCAGCGGGCCATTGATGGTTTCGGCGTTGAACCACGGTTCTATTTCGTGGTGGCGCAGGTTGGCGGCGATATGTACCATTTCCAGCCGAGATTCGTGGCTGAGGATTTCCAGCGAGTCGTTAACCGTCAGGTAGAGCGACACAGCCGGGCAATCCACCCCACCGGCCAGTGTGTAGTTTTGCACCACGGCGTCAGGCAGCATGGTGATCTTGTTGCCGGGCATATAGACCGTGGACAGCCGGGCGCGAGCAACACCATCGAGCGGCGATCCGTGCTCGATGGCCAGCCCCGGCGCAGCGATGTGAATGCCGATGCGCGAACCGATGCCAGGCAGTTTGACGACGGACAGCGCGTCGTCGATTTCAGTGGTATTGGCGTCGTCGATCGAGAAGGCACGGACGTCGGCACGCGGCAGATCACGCGGCAATTTCGGCGCCTCAAGGGCGGGAAAGGCCACGCCCTTGGGGAACTGTTCATGCAGAAAGCGGCGGTAATGCAGAAAGTAGGGCGACTTGATGGCACCGCACTTGAAAAGCATTTGCGCCGCCGTCAGGCCGGTTTCGGCGCAGGCGGTTTCGAAGGCCTTGGTTTCCGGCTTGTTGCGGTCCGGTGCGTAGAGCAAGGCATCGGTCATGGCGCCGATTTCCGGCGGCAGACGGAATTCTCTCAGCTCACCAATCCAGCCTTCCATCGTGAGCGCTTGCTGACGCTTTTTTTCAAGACTGGCCAGAGCAGCTGCGAGAATGTCGGCAGGCGCTTTACGGAAGCGGCCCTTGCCTTTGCGGTGGAAATAGACGGGCGCGGCGTGCAGGGCAAGCAGCACCGCCGTCGCTTCGATCGGCGCGGGTTCGTGTCCGTAGTAATCACGGGCAAAATCAAGAAACGAAAACTCGCCATCGTTGACGCACTCCCACAGGAATTCAGCTTCGATTTCTTCGGCCAGCGGCGTGGCCTGGTCAAGCAAGGCAGCCGCGGAGGGCTTTTCAAAGCGCAACAATACCGTTGCGGCCTTGATCTTGCTGCGCTTGCCGGTAGGCATTTCGACCTGCAACGAGCTGTCGTTGTCGGCCATGATGCTGCCGGCCTTAAAGCCGCCATCTTCTTCAAACAATACGTTCATCGACGGATTATAGCCCAGCGTATTCAATGATTTGCGGCACAAAGTCGGGAAACTTCGTGAAGCTGTGATCGCCGCCCGGCAGGACGGTTTGCCGACAGCCGGCGTAGAAGGCCTGCGCCTGACGGTAATCCAGCACTTCGTCTCCCTCCTCGACCAGCAGCCAGTAACGCCCCGGCGTCGGCCTGGCAACCTGCTCGAGCAACTGGGCGGCGTGTGCTTTGGTGAAGGTAAATTGCTCCCCAGTATGGAAATTGGCGTGATCGCCGACAAACTTTTCCAAATCGAGGCTGGCGCTCACCGCCGGGTTGATCAGTACGGCGTTCAGGCTAAACTTTTCGGCCAGATGATTGGCGTAATGCCCGCCCAGCGAACTGCCGATCAATGTCACCGGCCTGGCGGCCTGTTCGATCAGGCGGCTGACACTGGCCACCGCTTCATCGGGTACCCACGACAGTTGCGGGCAGACGAACTGCGCCGCCATGCCGCGCCGCGCCATCTCTTCGCCCAGCAACTGCGATTTCCACGAGGCCGGCGACGAGCAGAAGCCGTGCAGGTAAATGATCAGTGGGCGGTCCATTGCACCCAGCCGAAGTGGGCGGTCATCAGGACGACAATGCCGAAGACGATGCGATACCACGCGAAGGGCGTGAAATCGTGGCTGGAAATAAAGCGCAGCAGCCAGCGAACACAAAGAAAGGCCGAAATGAAAGCGGAAATGAAGCCGACCACCCACATGCCGATATCGTCGGCGCTGAGCAGGGCACGCTCCTTGTAGAGCTGATAGACAGTTGCCGCGCCCAGCGTCGGGATGGCGAGGAAGAAGGAGAACTCGGTCGCCGCCTTGCGCGACAGGCCGAACAGCAGGCCGCCGATGATCGTCGCGCCGGAACGCGAGGTGCCGGGAATCAGCGCCACGGCCTGGGCGAAGCCCATTTTCAGGGCATCGAGCAGGGTCATTTCCTCGACCGTCTGGACGCGAATGGTGTGCTTGCGCTTTTCGGCCCACAGGATGACGAAGGCGCCGAGAATGAAAGTCGTCGCTACAGCAATCGGGTTGAACAGATTGGCCTTGATTGCCTTGCCGAAAGCCAGCCCGAGGATGGCCAGCGGCAGGAAAGCGACGAACAGGTTGAGGATGAATTTCTGTGCCGCCTTGTCGCTGAAGGCGCCACGCGCCACGACGAGCAGACGTTCGCGATACTCCCAGACGACGGCCAGAATGGCGCCGGACTGGATGACGATCTCGAACAATTTGCCGCGATCATCGTTGAAATCCAGCAGATCGCCGGCCAGAATCAGGTGGCCGGTCGAGGAAATCGGCAGGAATTCGGTCAGGCCTTCGACGATGCCGAGGATGAGGGCTTTGAGGAGAAGAATCGGGTCCATGGCGTGCGGCCTGTGCTTTTACCAAGTTGGGGAGGCCGCATTCTACTATCCCGGATGTGTCAAAACTTCGAGTTCGGCCAGCCAATTCAGCGCATGCTCGCGGGATAAGCCGCACATCTCGGCCGACGCTTGCAGGCCAGCACAGCAATCCGGGCGCTCCGGACTATTGAAAATAAGGCAACGAAATTCGCCATCGAGATGCTGACAAGGCAACCCCGCCGGCTTGTTGAGCGAACTGATCGACGGCGCAATACAGCAGGCGCCGCAATTGGGGCGGCAGGCCATCGGCGACGGAACGGCGGGGCAAAGCTTTTCGGGCATGCCCGATTCTCGCAGATTCGGCTTATCCGTTCGGCGCCAATGAACTCCATGGTCACTCAGGCTTGCTACGGTCTACCGTAAAAAACAGCCAAAAATGAAATGGGGGCCTTCCGCCCCCATGCTTCAAAAACCCTGATCAACGACCGGTCGGCTTGGCAGCATCAACCGCCGCCCCGCCGCGCGGACCATCGCCACGAACGCGCGGTCCTCGCTCGGTCGGCTTCATTTCCGACAGTTGCTTGCGCTGCTCCGGCGTCAGCACCTCAAACACCTGACGATCCGCCTTGGCCCGCGCCAGCGTCATTTCCGACATCGCCTTGGCCGCCTCGTCAGCCAGACCGCGCGCCTTGGCTTCGCTGTAATCTGCCGCCGAAGTCAGCGCCCGCAGATCGGTTTCGGCCTTGCGCAACGCCTTGGCCTTGTCGCGCATCACCGGCGCTTGGGCATGCATGATCTCGAACACTTTATCCTGCTGCGCCTCGGTCAGGTTCAAGGCGCGCAGATGCGGCGGCATCATGTTGCCACCCATCATGTGGTGGCCGGCGCCGCCATGCGCCTCCATGCCGCAGCCGGCATGACCACTGTGACCGCCAAAAGCCGCCGCGGAAAGCGGAATGGCCAAAGCCACGCTGGCGGCGATCAGGAAACGTTTGATATTGGTATTGGTATTGGGGGTAGTTTTCATCTCTTCATCCTCTTGTTCAAATTAGCCGGCCCAAGCGGGCCAAGCGACAGGACGAATACTCCCCCGAGAGCCTGTAAAGGTGGGTGACAGGGCTGTAAATGAAAGTAAATGGCGTAACTGGACGCAAAACCTTTGGTGCCGGCGATGAAAAGCAGGAACAACCGGGCTTGCTACGGTCAACCGGAAAAACCGGCCAAAAATGAAACCGCCTACTCGTGCCGCAGCGCCTCAATCGGGTCGAGTTGCGCCGCCCGGCGCGCCGGCACATAGCCGAAAATCACGCCGATCGCTGCCGAGAAGCCAAAGGCCGTCAGGTTGATGGCCGGGTTGAACATAAAAGGAATGTGCATCAGCGACGACAGCCCGAGGCAGGCGACAAAAGCCAGCGCCACGCCGACCAGCCCGCCGCAGGCGGAGAGGACGACGGCTTCGATCAGGAATTGCCAGAGCACCTCGTTTTCCAGCGCGCCGATGGCCAGCCGGATGCCGATTTCCCGCGTTCGCTCGGTGACCGACACCAGCATGATGTTCATGATGCCTATGCCGCCGACGAGCAGGCTGACGGCGGCCACCGCGCCGAGCAGCGCGGTCATCGTGCCGATGGTGCCGGAGAGCGTTTCGGCGATCTGTTTGGTGTCCATCACGTTGAAATTGTCGTCGGCGTTCTCGGCCAGCTTGCGCCGTTCGCGCAGCAGGCTACGCAGTTGGGCGATGGCGACGGTCGCGTCGGTGCCGTCCTTGAGCGAGACCATGACACTGCTGATGTCGAGCGTGCCGGTGAGCCTGCGTTGCGCGGTGCGCAGCGGCATCAGCACCGCGTCGTCCTGGTCCTGGCCCATGCCGCCCTGGCCCTTGGCGACGAGCAGGCCGATCACCTCGCAGTCGAAGGTCTTGACGCGGATGCTGCTGCCGACCGGATTGCCGGCGCCGAACAGCTCCTTCCTGACGGTATTGCCGATCACGCAGACGGCCTTGCCGGCGCGTTCCTCGTCATCGGTGAACTGCCGCCCGGCGGCGATTTTCCTGTTGCCGGCGATGAAATAGTCGTTGCTCGTGCCGCTCACCGTCGACGACCAGTTCTGCGTGCCGGCGACCAGCGTTACGGGGCTGCCGACGACGGGCGCCACGGCCTTGAGGCCATTGACCTGTTGCTGGATGGCCTCGATGTCGGCGATCTTGAATTTCGGCGCGCCGGCACTGTCGCGCCCCGGACCAAGGCGCTGGCCGGGCATGACCATGAGCAGGTTGCTGCCGAGGCTGGCAATCTGGTCGGAAACCATCTTCGTGGCGCCGTTGCCCAGCGTCACCATGGTGATCACCGCGCCGACGCCGATGACGATGCCGAGCACGGTCAGGAAAGAGCGCAGCAGGTTGCGGCGAATCTCGCGCAGGGCGAGCAGGAGTGCGTTGAGGATCATGCGACCTCCGTCGCGCTGTCGCTGTCCACTAGGCCGTCTACAAAATGCACGATGCGCCGTGCGTACTGGGCCATGTCCGGCTCGTGGGTGACCATGATGATGGTGATGCCTTGTTCGCTGTTCAGCCGCCCGAGCAGCTCCATGATCTCGTGGCTGCGCTTGCTGTCGAGGTTGCCGGTTGGCTCGTCGGCAAGCAGAACGAGCGGGTTGGTGACGATGGCCCGGGCGATGGCGACGCGCTGCTGCTGGCCGCCGGAAAGCTCGGCCGGAGTGTGCGTTTCCCAGCCGTCGAGGCCGACCTTGGCGAGTGCGGCGCGGGCCGCCGTATGGCGCGCTTCGGCCGGCTCGCCGCGATAGAGCAGCGGCAGTTCGACGTTCTCCTGCGCCGAGGTTCGCGCCAGTAAATTGAAGCCCTGGAAAACAAAGCCGAGACATTGCCGACGCAGCAGCGCCCGCTGGTTGCGGTCGAGTTGCTCGACATTGATGCCCTGAAAACGGTACTCGCCCGAGGTCGGCGTATCGAGGCAGCCGAGCAGGTTCATCGCCGTCGATTTGCCGGAACCGCTCGGCCCCATGACCGCCACGAATTCACCCGCCTCGATCTTCAGATCAACGCCGGCCAGCGCCTGAAACGCTGCCTGTCCCTGACCGTAGGTCTTGGTGATACCGCGCAGTTCGATCAAGGGCGCGCTCACAGCAACCTCGTCGCCATTTCGATGTCGGCCGCTTTTTCTCCCCCAAGGGGACTTCCTTCGGGGCACGGTTGATCGTAACAACTCACTTTTTCGCCGCCTGATAGTCGGAAATCACCGCCGCACCCACCGGCAAATCGCCGCCCAGCACTTCGGTCTGGCGCCCGTTGCTGACGCCGGTTTTCAACGCCACTGCCTGCGGCTGGCCATCGACCAGCACCCAGACCTGCCCGTCGCCGCTGCCCTTGGCTGCCACCGGGCGATTCTTCGGCGCCTCCGGTGGCGGGCCGGGCATCAGGCGGGCGACCAAGCCGCGCTCTTTCTCCGCCGCCCCCTCGCCCGGCGGCGTGAAACGCAGCGCTGCATTGGGCACCAGCAGGGCCTTGTCACGGCTCGCCGTGACGATAGTAGCCGTCGCCGTCATCCCCGGCCGCAGCGCCAGATCGTCGTTATTGACCTGCAAAATGGTCTTGTAGGTGACCACGTTATCGGTCGTCGTCGAACCCAATCCAACACGCTGAATGCTCGCCGGAAACTGGCGCCCCGGCCAGGCCGACACCGTGAAGCTCGCCGTCTGGCCGGTTTTGACATTGCCGACATCGGCCTCATCGACCTTGACCTGCAACTCCATCTTGGCCAGATCCTCGGCCAGCACGAAAAGCACTGGCGTTGTCATCGCCGCCACCACGGTCTGGCCCGGCTCCACCTTGCGGGTCAGCACGACGCCATCGACCGGCGAACGGATGGTCGCCTTGCCGAGATTGGTTTCATCCGTTTTCAGCGACGCCCGCGCCTGCACCACGTCGGCCCGGGCGCTGGCCAGGCTGGCGATGGCCCGTTGCCGCGCCGCATCGGCCGTCTCCAGCTCGGTCTTCGCCGGCACCTTGCCGCCGGAAAGCTCTGCCACCTGCCGCATACGATTCAGCGAGGCCGTCGTTTCGGCCAGTGTCGCCTGCGCCAGCGCCACCGAAGCCTCGGCCGCCGCCACGGCGGCCTGCGATTTGGAAACGGCGTCCTTTAATTTGGCGGTATCGAGCTGGGCCAGCAACTGGCCTTTCTTGACCACGTCGTTTTCCTGCACCAGCACGCTGGACAGCGTCCCGGAAAGCTCGGAACCGACATCGACCGACTTGGTCGGCTGCAGCGTACCGCTGGCCGAAGCGGTGACCACCAGATTGCCGACCACCGCCTCCTCGGTCACGAACTGCCCGGCCGGCTGGCCGTTGCCGCCGGAAAAGGCCAGCCACAGCACAGCCACGACGGAAATGCCGCCGCCGATCAGCCACCACCGTCGCCGGCTGCTACCCTCGTGCTTGTTCTGGCTGAGCAGCGCAATGAGCGCCTCCGATGATGTATCCGTACTTTGGGTATCCGTACTTTTTGTCATGTTCGATCACTTTCATAGGCCGACCAACCGCCGCCGAGCGCCTTGTAGAGCTGGATCAGCGTGGTCAGCACGGCCGACTGGGCGGTGGCCAGCGAATCCTCGGCCGTCAATTGGGTGCGCTGGGTTTCCAGCACTTTCTGGAAGTCGGCGAGGCCGGCTTCGTACATCTGTCGGCTCAGCGTCGCCGCGTTGCGCGCCGAAACGGCCGCCGCTTCCCGGGCGACCACCCGGTCGCGGGCCTGGGCGTGGGCGGTCAGCGCGTTTTCGACCTCTTCCAGCGCCGTCAGCACGGCGCTTTCGTAGTCAGCCAGCGCCGCTTCCTGCACCGCCGTCTGCAAATCCACGGCGCTGCGCAGCTTGCCGCCGTCAAACAAGGTCGCCGCCAGCGTACCGCTCAGGGCACGAACGAGACTGTCGCTGCCGCCCAGCGCGCCGAGGCTGTAAGCCTGCCAGCCGAACGAGCCGCCGAGCGACAGGCTGGGAAAACGTGCCGCCTGCCGCTGCCCGATGCGCGCCGTTTCCGCCGCCAGCGTGCGCTCGGCGACGATCAGATCAGGTCGCTGGGTGAGCACATCGGCCGGGATGCCGGTCGCTACAGTCGGCGGCGCCACCGGCCGGGCCTGCGAGGCCAGCAACTGTTCATGCAGGGCGCCGGGTTGCCGGCCAAGCAAGGTAGCCAGCCGGTTTTCCGCCGCCGCCAGCCCGACCTCAAGGTCCGGCATACTCGCCCGCGTTTGCTCACGGTTGGTCCGCGCCTGCTCGACATCGGCGCTACTGGCCAGCCCGGCCTGCTCGCGCCATTCAGTGATCTGCGCCGTTTCGCTCTGGCTGGCCAGATTGGCCCGGGCAATCGCCAGCCGCGACTGGTAGGCGCGGAACTCGACATAGTTCTGCGCCACCTCGGCAACCAGCGAAACCCGGACGTTTTCCAGACTGGCCTCGCTCGCCGCCAGATCAGCACTCGCCGCCTCGACCGCCCGGCGCGTACCGCCGAAAAGATCGAGCTCCCAACTGGCGTCGAAACCGGCGTCGTACAGCGTGCGCGTCGGCAGGGCGTTGACTGCCGTGGCGTTCTTCGTCCGGCTAACGCCAGTCGACGCCGATACTTGCGGAAAATAACCGCTCACCGCCTGCGCCCGACTGGCCCGCGCCTGCCGCAAGCGAGCCTGCGCCGCCTTGAGGTCGAGGCTACCGGATTGGGCGGTGGCGATCAGCTCATCCAGCGCCGGATCGCCCAGCTGCCGCCACCAGTCACTTTGCGATTTTGGGCTGTTTTTCCGGTTGACCGTGGAAGCAGTGGAAATGGTGGAATCGGTCGCCGGCGGCGGCGAATCACCCGCTTTGGTCGCCAGCCAACGGCTCGGCATGGCCCACCCGGGAACCTGATAATCCGGCCCGACCGAAGGCAGGCCTGAACAGGCGCTCAGCGAGCCGACGGCGAGCAAAACAACAAGCGACAAGCGCCAATTCGGCGCTCTTGAAAATGACGTGGTATTCATCCGGATATTTTCACCGCCTGCGATCTTCACAGGTGTTAAACGGTGTAAAAAGGCCCGCCGCGACCACAAATTCTGCCGGGGCGGGCAAGGGGGGTAGATCGCGCGGCGGGCGCCGTTCTGGCAGCCGCCGGACATTGGTTAATCGCCGGGAGGCGGACGGCGGTCAGCACCTCGCCCGTCCATTGGTGCCTTGCCGGCGGCCTTCAACTTGGCCAGTTGGCTGCGCTGCTCGACAGTCAGCACGTCGTAAATCTGGCGTTCGGCCTTGGCCCGGGCCAGCGACAAATCAGCCGTCGCCCTCGCCGCGTCATCAGACAACTCTCGCGCCTTCGGCTCGGTATATTCAGCCGACAACACCAGCTTGCGCAGCGACTCCTCCGCACTACGCGCCGCCTTCACCTTCTCGCGCATGGCCGGCGCCTGCCCGTGCATGATCTCGAAACCCCGGTCGCGCTGCGCCTCGCTCAAATCCAGCTGGCGCAAATACGACGGCATCTTTCCCGATTCCGTAGCCGGCCAGACACCGCAACGATCACCACGCTGACCAACCCCCAGGGCAGCCAACGGCAGCACCAGCGAAATCGCCGCGGCAATCAGAAACCGCTGCAAACTCAATTTTGGAAAATTCACATTCAGCCCTTTGACTTCAAGTTTCGGGGGGGGGGGCCCGACGACAGGACGAATAGTCACCCGCGGCACAGTTAAGGCGGGTTAGGGAGCTGTAAATGAACGTAAATGGGAGAAGGATTTGTAACCCAACATCTCTTGGGCCCTGTCCATGCATTAGCCCAAATACTCTCGCAAGCCACAACGACGCAGATACTCGAAGGTATGCTCATAAAATTCTGGCAGACGTGTCCGATCCGCCGCATCGCCGCGAGGGATAAAGATCGCCATTCCTTGCCGTGCGCGAGTAAGCAAAACCCGATAGGCATTCTTCAAGTAAGTCTGGCGCTCAACCGCGTTCATGCGCATCCAAGCAGTGCCGCGAAAACTGAAGTGCCGCCACTCGCCGTTATCGCGGCGAAAATCAGCATCCCAGCAGACGGCCGCCCAATCCAGTTCAAGTCCTTGCACATCGAACTCAGTTGCGACTTCTTCGAGGTAGAAAGATGAGCGTACGTCAGTGCGCTCATTCAGGAACCACACTGGCGCATCAATTTTCGCCTTGACCCAGACACTTTCCGGGCGGAGCCGATACCCGCCAGACGAGGCAAGCAGCCCATAGCGTTCGCTGCCTCGCGCCTGTCGCCGTACCCAATCGCGACCCAACTCTAGATCGCGCACGAGAGCAATCGGATATCTTTCAGCAATTGCCGCGTAGGCCGTTTGCGCAAGCTCAGGCCGATTTTCAACAACATGCCCGACGAAATCGGACAGCGCCTCAGCCCGAAATGATCGCAGCGAAACAGCTAGATGAAGCGCCTCGTCCCTTTGGACGCGAGCCTCCTTAAGCACTCGCCCAGCCTCTTCCCTCCAAAGGTAATCCGGATCCTCGACGCGTGGCGATACATGCACCTGCCAATCCGGAAACTGTTCCCGCAGCACGATGAGCCATTCGCTCAGCCCGGCCTCGCCAGTATTGATTTCCTGCCCGCCACCGACCAGACACACGATGACGCACCAATCCTCATGGCGATCCATCACGCTAATCAGGAATGCGGGCTCGGACATGTCGAAATTCAAATGCCCGCGCTTCTGCTGCATGAACCTGGTGGCCTGCTCACGGCTCCAGGCACGCTGGGCTTCGTCAAAAACAACAACGCGCTCGACAGGAGGAGCACTTCCCCTCAACGCATCGTCTCGAAAATGATGGATATTCTGAACGAAGCTCGCCACCTTACGATGCGCATCCTTCTTTGAGATCCCTTCCCGTGCTGCCTGATCGCGGGCAAGCGCCTCACGCAAGACATCAACCAAAGGGCCATTGCCAGACAAAAACACGGCATGTTCGTCGGCATGCTCATCTGCCCGTGCCGTCGCGACATTGAGCCCGGCCAGCGTTTTACCTGCGCCGGGAACGCCGGTCACGAAACAGATTGCCTTCCGTCGAGTCAGCTTGGCGTCTTCGATGATGGCTGCTATGCAGTCCGATGTTTGACCAAGGTTCTGCGCACTGGCATCCGAACGCGCGATCTCCAGCACGTCGTGGTTCCGATAAAGCGCCAAGGCTGCCTCAATGATGGTCGGCGTTGGCTGATAGCCTGAAACAGCCCACTCCGGCGAATTTATCGGCATTGCTTCGGCCTGCTCAAGCACACCGCCATGGATGAGCGACAACAAATTGGCGGGACTTACGCCAATCGGCACAGCAACCCCGTCGTCCGCCCAGTCAAGCAAGGGTAGTTCATGGGGCTTGACGTTTGTGCACACGAGAACAGGAACGATAGGCTGCCAATGGCTACCCAAATGAAAATTCTTCAGATCAAGCGCATAGTCATGCACCTGTTCGATGCCAGAGCGCTCAAAGTGATGTGCCCCGATCTTGAACTCAATAACAAAAATCACCCCGCCGATAATAAGAACAAGGTCCGCACGCTTGCCCATTCGCGGTATAGAAAACTCGAAAAAGATCTGCCCTTCCAGATCAGCAGGCAGCACCTCTTTCAAGATGCTGATCTGTGCCTGCCAAGCGTGCTTTTGCTGATGTTCAAGACTGAACCCGTGGCGGCGGGTCAGCGCACCGAGTATCTCGTCATCATTGGCAACCAGGAATTCGGCAATACTCGCGTTGAAATAGGAGGCGTTGATCATGATGCCTGGATCATACGGAACCCCCTGAACCCAGCAAAGAAAAAGGCGGCCATTTCAGCCGCCTTTTTGCCTGTTTTTTGGCGTTGACCGCATCAGACCTTGCTGTAAACCTCAGCCCCGGCCTTCACAAACTCCACCGATTTCACTTCCATCCCCTTTTCCAGCGCCTCGGCTTCGGCGATACCCTGGGCGGCGGCGAATTCGCGGACGTCCTGGGTGATCTTCATCGAGCAGAAGTGCGGGCCGCACATGGAGCAGAAGTGGGCGACCTTGGCCGATTCCTTGGGCAGGGTTTCGTCATGGAAGCTCTTGGCCTTGTCCGGATCGAGGCCGAGGTTGAACTGGTCGTCCCAGCGGAACTCGAAGCGCGCCTTGGACAGTGCGTTGTCGCGAATCTGCGCGCCGGGGTGGCCCTTGGCGAGGTCGGCGGCGTGGGCGGCGAGCTTGTAGGTGATGATGCCTTCCTTGACGTCGTTCTTGTCGGGCAGGCCGAGGTGTTCCTTGGGCGTGACGTAGCAGAGCATGGCGGTGCCGTACCAACCGATCATCGCGGCACCGATGCCGCTGGTGATGTGGTCGTAGCCCGGCGCGATGTCGGTGGTCAGAGGGCCGAGGGTGTAGAACGGAGCTTCCTTGCAGTGCTCGAGCTGGAGGTCCATGTTCTCCTTGATCATGTGCATCGGCACATGGCCCGGGCCTTCGATGATGACTTGAACGTCGTGCTTCCAGGCGATCTGTGTCAGTTCGCCTAGGGTCTTGAGTTCGCCGAGCTGGGCTTCGTCGTTGGCGTCGTAGATCGAGCCGGGACGCAGGCCGTCGCCGAGGCTGAAGGCGACATCGTAGGCCTTCATGATTTCGCAGATTTCCTCGAAGTGGGTGTAGAGGAAGCTTTCCTTGTGGTGCGCCAGACACCACTTGGCCATGATCGAGCCGCCGCGGCTGACGATGCCGGTCAGGCGGTTGGCGGTCATCGGCACGTAGCGCAGCAGCACGCCGGCGTGGATGGTGAAGTAGTCGACGCCCTGTTCGGCCTGTTCGATCAGCGTGTCGCGGAAGATTTCCCAGGTCAGGTCTTCAGCCTTGCCATTGACCTTTTCCAGCGCCTGATAGATCGGCACGGTGCCGATCGGCACCGGCGAGTTGCGGATGATCCATTCACGCGTTTCGTGGATGTTCTTGCCGGTGGACAGGTCCATCACCGTGTCGCCGCCCCAGCGGATCGACCAGGTCATTTTCTCGACTTCTTCCTGAATGCTGGAGCCGAGCG